>Ga0316613_10000218_pt1 | contig 61898 bp, 41 predicted proteins | sample OWC_soil_day10_C_2_FD_207647 | JGI IMG/M metagenome (GOLD analysis project Ga0316613, IMG submission 207647) | Wetland soil microbial communities from Old Woman Creek delta, Ohio, United States - OWC_soil_day10_CT_b | ecosystem: Environmental > Terrestrial > Soil > Wetlands | place: USA: Ohio...
GCAGAGAGCGCGGAGGTTTTCGCAGAGGACACAGAGATTTTAAGCCCTTTCTTTGCGGGCTTCGCGTAGTTTTTCCCTTTGCGGCTTTGCGTGGGAGAATTTCTTTTTCACCCAGAAGGCGCAGAGGTTTTCGCAGAGGACACAGAGATTTTAAGCCCTTTCTTTGCGGGCTTCGCGTAGTTTTTTCCTTTGCGGCTTTGCGTGGGAGAATTTCTTTTTCACGCAGAGAGCGCGGAGGTTTTCGCAGAGGACACAGAGATTTTAAGCCCTTTCTTTGCGGGCTTCGCGTAGTTTTTCCCTTTGCGGCTTTGCGTGGGAGAATTTCTTTTTCAGGCAGGGGTTCCACCAAAATAAGAAGCAATTTTATTCTGGAAAAATTCCTACCTTTATCATTCGTTAAACCTAAGCCATATAACCATGAAGCAAATTCACTTTATCTACCTGTTCTTTCTTTTTCCGTTTCTTTTAAATGCACAATTCACTCCGGCTTCCTATCAAATCCAGGGCAAAATATTGAAATACCAAGTAATGTTTCCCGAAGGATATTCCGAGAATAAGCCCTATCCCCTTTTGGTGTTCCTGCATGGAGCAGGCGAAAGAGGAGACGACAATCAGAAGCAACTCACGCACGGCAAGCAATTTCTGATAGACAATTTCCACTCTAAATTTCCAGCTATCGTGATCGCCCCACAATGTCCTGCCGACGACTACTGGGCCAATGTGGAACGTCACCAGATCGGCGACAGCTATTCCTTCCGGTTCGGAGCAACCGACCAGCCAACCACCTCGATGCAAGTGCTGGAGGAACTTATCCGAAACTGGATCAAATCGGGCAAGGTAGATAAATCCAAGGTCTATGTCGGAGGATTGTCCATGGGCGGAATGGGAACTTTAGAACTGCTGTGGCGTCTGCCGCAAACCTTTGCCGCTGCTTTCCCTATTTGTGGAGGAGCAGACCTCAACAAGTTGCCATTGTATTCTAAAAACACCTCTGTATGGCTTTTCCATAGCGATGCGGATGCGATTGTACCTGTCGAAAGTTCCCAAAAGGCCTACAAAAGACTGAAACAGTTAGGATGCGATGTAAAATATACCGAATACAAAGGGATAAACCACAACAGTTGGGACAGCGTGTTTGTAGAAAAGGATTTGGCTGCTTGGCTGTTTTCACAAAAACTTAATATACGAAAAAACCAAAAGTAAGTATTTTTGCTAAAAATTTTAATTTCATGAATGCAACATCGATAAAAAACACCTGCCTATTGATCCTTCTGATGGGATTCACCCTCTCCCTGAATGCCCAAAACCTCACCATCGGGACGTACAACATCCGGTTAGACTCCGAAGATGATGTCCGCAACGGCAATGGATGGACACGCCGTGCGCCATATTTGACCCAATTGGTCGAATTCAACGACTTTGATGTTATCGGGATGCAGGAGGTGCTCTACCACCAGCTCCAATATATACTGAAGGCTCTGCCGAAATACCAATACACGGGGGTGGGCCGCGACGATGGCCGCCAAGCAGGGGAATTCTCGCCAATACTTTATAAGAAAGATAAATTTGATTTGCTCAAAGAGGGTCATTTCTGGCTGTCGGAGCAACAGGATCATCCAAACAAAGGTTGGGATGCGGCTTGCGTGCGGATCTGCAGTTGGGCTTATTTGAAGGACAAAAACACGAAAAAAGAATTCTGGTTCTTCAATCTCCACATGGACCACGTGGGTGTTGAAGCTCGTAAAAACAGTGCCAGGTTGATTCTGTCGAAGATTAAAGAGATGTGTGGCTCGAAACCCGCAATCCTGACAGGAGATTTCAATGTGGACCAAACAAACGAAAGCTACAAGCTTTTGGCCGAATCAGGAGTACTCTTCGACTCTTACCAAGTGGCGGCAACACGCTACATCTCCAACGGCACATACAATGCCTTCATGCCGAATGCAGTAAGCAACAGCCGTATCGACCATATTTTTGTCACAAAATCTTTTTCCGTAGCGCGGTATGGCATTCTGACTGATTCGTATAGAACTCCAAAAACAAACGATTCGGACTACAACTTCACGGATTCATCCAAAAGCTTCTACGCAGAGGATGCTGTGGCGAGAGTTCCCTCGGATCACTTTCCTGTGAAAGTGATAGTAGATTTCCAATAGGACAAGTTCGGTACAAAAATAGGACAAAGGGTAACGTTGATAGCTCAACATTACCCTTTCCTTTCTCCGACTGACGTATTGTTATTTCAACCAGATACTTTTTTTGGGAGGATTGCCGTATGAGTCAAACAAGTCTCCATTTTCCTTCAACACCTCTTTCAATTCTTCTACCGTGAAATCGAAACCATCCTCTTTAGCCAATTCCACAAATTTTTCTTCCGTAAAGGTGTTGTCGTACTTTATGCGAAATACCTTATCGCTCCCACCCTTAACTAACAAATCTTCTACACTCTGTTTGGACATATTGCTTTATAGTTTAAAGTTATTCGGGTGTAAATATAATCAAATTATTGCGAGAATTAAAAGTTTAAGCGTTATCTGTTTTTCACATAAAGAGAACCCCAACAAAAAAAACTAAAAACGAGGCCAATTTATATCAAATTGATTTTACAAAGAATATTTCGACTATTATTGGAAAAAGAATTTTCTTGCATTTCTTATTTGCTTTCACAATTCTTCAACAATAGATCAGTCGCCATCACCCCCACAAGACAATTAGCAACCAAAAAAAAGAGGAATAGCATTGCTGCCATTCCTCCGACGACTTATAAATCGAGTTTGGTTATTTTGCGTAGCTCACAGCGCGAGTTTCTCGGATAACAGTGATTTTCACCTGCCCAGGGTAAGTCATTTCGTCCTGAATCTTCTTGGCAATTTCAGCCGAAAGTTTTTCGCTTTCGATGTCATCCACTTTGTCGGCACCAACAATCACGCGTAATTCGCGACCAGCCTGAATAGCATAAGTCTTCAACACTCCGGGATAAGACATCGCCAATTCTTCCAAATCGTTCAAACGCTTGATATATGACTCCACAATCTCCCGGCGTGCGCCCGGACGTGCACCGGAGATAGCATCACATACTTGCACGATAGGTGCAATCAAGGTGGTCATCTCCACTTCATCGTGGTGCGCACCGATTGCATTGCAAATATCTGGTTTTTCCTTGTATTTCTCGGCCAATTTCATACCCAAGATAGCGTGCGGCAATTCAGGTTCATCATCCGGCACTTTGCCAATATCGTGGAGCAATCCGGCACGTTTCGCCTTTTTCACGTTCAAGCCCAATTCTGCTGCCATAATAGCACACAAGTTGGCCGTTTCACGGGCATGTTGCAGCAAGTTTTGGCCGTAAGAAGAACGGTATTTCATCTTCCCGATCATACGGATCAATTCTGGATGCAAGCCATGGATACCCAAGTCGATAGCAGTACGTTTACCGGTTTCGATCACCTCTTCTTCCACTTGTTTCTTCACTTTGGCAACCACTTCCTCGATGCGGGCAGGGTGAATACGTCCATCGGACACCAATTGGTGCAAGGCCAAACGGGCAATTTCGCGCCTCACTGGGTCAAAACCCGAAAGAACGATTGCTTCAGGAGTGTCGTCCACAACGATTTCGATGCCGGTAGCTGCTTCCAAAGCACGGATATTGCGTCCTTCACGGCCAATGATGCGCCCTTTTATCTCATCCGATTCGATATGGAAAACGGTAATCGCATTTTCAATCGAAACCTCAGTAGCGACGCGTTGGATTGATTGGATCACAATACGCTTGGCTTCCTTGTTGGCCGTCATTTTGGCTTCTTCCATGATTTCGTTGATGTAAGATTGAGCTTCCGTTTTCGCTTCATCCTGCATCGCATCCATCATTTTCCGCTTCAATTCTTCTGCCGAAAGGCCTGAAAGAGCTTCCAAGCGTTCAATTTCTTGCTTATGGAGTTTATCCAAATCCAACTTTCGTTTTTCAACAATTTCCAATTGCGTGTCAAGATTAGCTTTCACCGTATCCACTTCGGTTTTCTTGCGTTGCAATTCTTCCAACTTTTGGCTGATTGTCTGCTCACGTTGCTTGATCTTGTTCTCAGCTATTTGAAGTTTCGAATTACGGGAGTTGACCTGTTGTTCGAATTCCGATTTCAATTGAAGAGCCTCTTCTTTGACTTCCAGCAGTTTATTTTTCTTTATAACTTCTGCTTCTCGAAGAGCTTCTTCCTGCTGTTTCTTTAATTTTGAAGAAAAAACAAAATTAACAGCCACCCAAGCCACAATACCTCCAACAATGAAGGCAATTATCACAAATAATATATCCATAAATATTCTCAATAAGAGGGTTAATTTGCGAATCCCGATTATCGTCGCAAATAATTAAAAATAAACAACACACAAAATAAAAAAGCACCAAAGGAATCACAGCAATAACACTATGATCCCATTGGTGCGAAATATCTTTTCAAAAAAATATAACTAATGACTTAGATATTCATCTATCTCATGGATCATCGACCGAAGCCGCTGTTCCATTTCCTTAGCATCTGTCTCTTTTTCCAACTGAACATTCTCTGAAACGGCCTGAATTGCAGTCATTAACACGCAATCCAATTCATCTATTTTCCGTCTCGACATGGTTTCAGCATAAGGCTTTTGAAACAAACTTTTATATTGATTTGTCTTTCTATCTAGTTCCTTGACCGCTTTGCGATAAATCTCCTCCTTTTCTCTTGCTATGCGGAGAGGAAAAGATCGTCCGTTAACACTCAAAGTGATTGTAAAATGATCGTCCATGCATATCTATCTTTCAATTTTTCAACATAGCGATACATTTGTCCACGTCTCGCACCAGTTTTGCTAACCTGGCTTTTGCTTTTTCAGCTCCTGGCCCATCCTGCGAGGACAATGCCCGAGCCATTTTTAAATTTTCGTATTTGATGCTCAACAGTTCAACTTCTTCTTTCAGAGATTTGATTTCCACATCTTTTTCTTCTAATCGAGCAGATAATTTTGAATTATCCGACTTCAATCTGTCACAAAAGAGTATCAGTTGTCTTATCCTTACTTGAAACTCCGTAAGAAGTTTATCTTGTTCATCTGTCATAACATTTCTAACCGCTTACAAATATATATCGGGAATGTGAAATTCACAAATATTTAAAGTGTTTTTCAATCGCCAAAACGCATTTTTTGTAGCAAATTCTCTCCCTACCTAAAGTTTTGAGTTGGATTGAAACTGGTTAAACAAATAAAATGATGATTATACTGCACAACAACACTCGCGCTAAACATGCAAAAAAGGCAAGCCGAAACAATTTCCACCTGCCTTTTCGTGAATTTTTGGAATCATTCACTCTAGATACACGAAGACTTCTTTTTCGTCCTCTTCAAAAGCGACCTTGTCCTCTCGGGCCAACCAGCCCAAGGCTGCATACAAATCTTTCTCCGTCAGTTTGGTCAATTTTTTCACATCTTTGATGTTACTTTTTCCTATCTCACTTAAAACCGCCCAAACCTTACCTGAATTTTCGCCAATTTTTTCCTTCATAAGTCATGCTATTTAAAATTGTTGGTTTACAAAAATACAGAATATTGGCACATTCGGCAATTATCTTTTGTTAAATATGTAATTATCATTAAATTCAAAGAAGAAAATGTTTGCTTTTGCTGGATATTGATTTCACCGAGACTGGATTCAGAAAACACAAAGCAGGAAAGATTAATAGAAGCATCTGCAAAACATTATTCAGAATTAAGTTTATCTTTGTATTTTAAGAATTCCGCCTGAACAACAAAGGCTAAAGATGATTTTGTTGCACTATATTCTTCATTGAACATCTGAGCAACCCAGTAAACTAAATTTCAAAAAAACAGACCCATGATTTTAACTAGCATCCAAGATTTATCACGTTATCTGAACGTGCATCCTAACTTAAAGACAGCGATTGATTTTCTGCAAAACACAGATTTAGGAGCGCTGACAGGCGAGAAAATAGAAGTGGATGGAGACAAAGTTTTTATAAAATTGGCAAATACCAAACTGCTAACGCCTGAAGATGCTAAATTTGAAGTTCACAACAAATACCTAGACATACAAATACCTTTATCCGCAAGTGAGACCTTTGGATGGGGAAATAGGAAAGAGCTAAAAGCTCCAAAAGGCGAGTTCGATGCAAAGAAAGACCTGTTATTCTTTGCAGACAAACCAACTACCTATGTGACAGTGCTTCCAGGCGAATGCATTATTTTCTTTCCCGAAGATGCACATGCTCCGTTGGTTGGCGAGGGAAACATACAGAAGGTGATTGTGAAAGTGGCCATTTAAAAACTGCCCGCAATCTCCCTTTGGTTTGCCAAAACAAGAATCCTGAAATATAAACACTATGAATAACGCAACAAACACGAAGCTATGATTAACCTGATAAAAAACGACCCTTGGCTGGAGCCTTATGAAAAAGCGATTGAAGGAAGACATCAACACGCATTACACAAGATAAGCGAACTCACGGAAGGAGGAAAAAGGACATTGACCGATTTTGCATCAGGATATTTATATTTTGGAATTCACAAAACAGATTCGGGCTGGGTGGTTCGCGAATGGGCACCCAACGCCACCGCAATCTATATCATCGGAGATTTCAACGGATGGCAAAAACGGCAAGAATACGCTTTGCAAAGGCGCGAAAACGGTATTTGGGAGATAGAACTTCCATCCGAAGGGATGCGTCACGGCGACTTGTTCAAATTCATAGTCTGCTGGGATTCCGGCGAAGGCGAACGCATCCCGGCTTGGGCGCGGCGTGTGGTGCAGGACAATGTGACACACCTTTTCTGTGCTCAGGTATGGGCACCGGAGCAACCGTACGAATTCAAGACGAAGTCGTTTAAGCCGGACACCTCTCCCCTACTCATCTACGAATGCCACATAGGCATGGCCACAGAAGAGGAAAAGGTGGGCACTTACAACGAGTTCCGGGAAAACGTGCTTCCCCGCGTCAAGGCTGATGGCTACAATACGATACAGATCATGGCGATTCAGGAACACCCCTATTACGGCTCGTTTGGCTACCACGTTTCAAGCTTTTTCGCAGCTTCTTCCCGTTTCGGAACTCCAGAAGAACTCAAGCAACTCATAGACCGCGCCCATGAACTTGGGATTGCCGTCATCATGGACATTGTTCATTCTCACGCAGTAAAAAACGAGGTGGAAGGATTGGGCCGTTTCGACGGAAGCTACGACCAATATTTCTACAGCGGCGAAAAGCGCAACCACCAAGCGTGGGATTCCCTGTGCTTCGATTATGGCAAAAACGAGGTGTTGCACTTTCTGCTTTCCAATTGTAAATTTTGGCTGGAAGAATACAAGTTCGATGGCTTCCGGTTTGACGGGGTGACATCGATGCTCTACCAAAGCCACGGATTGGGCGAAGCCTTCACCACCTATGCCGATTACTTCAACGGCCACCAGGACGACAATTCGATCACTTATCTTTCTTTGGCAAATATGGTGGTGCATCAAACGAATCCGAACGCAATCACCATCGCCGAAGAGGTGAGCGGAATGCCCGGACTGGCAGCCAAGTTCGAAGATGGAGGATATGGATTCGACTACCGCATGGCCATGAATATACCCGATTACTGGATCAAAACCATCAAGGAAAAGAGGGACGAAGAATGGCACCCGACTTCCATCTTTTGGGAAGTGACCAACCGCCGAAGCGATGAGAAAACGATTTCTTATGTGGAAAGCCACGACCAAGCTTTGGTGGGAGACAAAACGATTATTTTCCGCTTGATCGATTCCGACATGTATTGGCATATGGCCAAATTCGAAAATTCGTCTAACTTGGTGGACAGGGGAATTGCCTTGCACAAGATGATCCGCCTCGTGACGGCCAGCACCATCAATGGAGGCTACCTCAACTTTATGGGAAACGAGTTCGGACACCCCGAATGGATCGATTTTCCCCGCGAAGGCAACGGGTGGTCGCACCAATATGCCCGAAGGCAATGGAGCCTGGTGGACGACAAAAACCTGAAATATCACCTTTTGGGCGATTTCGACAGAGACATGCTGTCGGAGATAAAATCAGTGAAAGATTTCCCCAAAACAAAAATAGTGAAGCTATGGGACAAAGACTATGACTGCGTGCTGGCATTTATGCGCGACAATTTGATCTTTGTGTTCAACTTTCATCCCGTAAAATCGTTTACAAATTATGGAATCCTATCTCCCGAAGGGGAATACTCCATCGTGCTAAATTCGGACAATCCAAAATATGGCGGCAATGGGCTTCAAGACGAATCTATCCACCATTTCACGCAGCCGAGTCCCGATTTTAAAGCGGAAGGAAAAGGGTGGCTGAATTTGTATTTGCCTGCACGGACAGCGTTTGTGTTGAGGAAGGAAAAATGAAAAGAGACAAGCCAAAACATTTCCCCATACATTTTCGTTATGAATAATTGCAAAACGATATAAGACTGGTTATCGAGCAATCAAATTCTTAAAAAAAATGAGCAGCAACAAGATAGTGCCTTGCATTTGGTTCACGACAGACGGAGGACAACTTTCAAAGGTGATAGAGTATTACAAAGCGGCATTCGATAAAGATTTTCAAGCGGAAGAAATCATTTCGCTTGGAGAAACACCCAGTGGCAACACGGAAATGTGCGAAGTTGTTGTGTTTGGTCAAAAATACACATTGATGTGTACCGAGGACGAACATCATCCGCTAAATGATGCCATTTCATTGATGATTAACTGCGATGACCAAAAAGAGATTGACCGCTTCTGGGACTATTTCACATGAGAAGGAAAAGAATCACAATGCGGTTGGTGTTTCGACAAATACGGACTCCGATGGCAAGTGATCCCGAAGAATCTGGGGGAGTTAATGAGCAAGCCAAATTCATTTGACATCCTGATGAAGCAAGGGAAAATAGTTATTGATGAGTATTTGAAATAAAACGATGAACCGTCAATATTTTTTCAGAAGTGATTCTCGTCAAGAGTATCTAACCATCAATATATAATAATTAATCAAAAAGTTATCATGGCATTGTATCCATTGAAATTCGATCCCATCCTGAAGACAATCATCTGGGGTGGGTCGGAAATTTGCAAGTTTAAAGAAATATCACCGGCTCAAGACAGCATTGGAGAAAGTTGGGAAATATCGGGAGTGGAAGGAAATGTTTCCACCGTGAGTGATGGAGAATTGAAAGGCAAGAAATTGGATGAGATTCTTAGCGAATACAAGGGTGATTTGCTTGGGCAGAAAAATTACGAGCGATTCGGCAACACCTTCCCCTTGTTGATCAAGTTCATCGATGCCCGTGAAAATTTGTCGATCCAGGTGCATCCGGACGATGACCTGGCCAAGAAGCGTCATAACTCGTTTGGAAAAACAGAAATGTGGTACGTTATCAATGCCACGGAAGATGCCTATCTCTATTCCGGGTTCAAGAAACAATTAACTCCCGAGACATACGTGCAAAGCATCGAGGACAATTCGTTTGTGGATTACCTCGACAAGCAAAACGTAAAACCAGGCGATGTCTTTTTTCTACCGGCAGGACGCGTTCACGCCATCGGTGCGGGAACTTTCATCGCCGAAATACAGCAAACATCCAACATCACCTACCGCATCTACGACTACAAACGGACGGATGCCAACGGCAATGAACGCGAACTCCACACCGAGTTGGCAAAAGATGCGATCGATTTCAAGGTGTATGACAGTTACAGCACCAATTATACACCCAAGAAAGACGAGGCAATTTTGTTGGAGTCGAACAACTATTTCACCACCCACCTTCTCGAATTGGAAAAACCATTAGTTCGCGACTATGCGGACATCGATTCTTTCATCATCTACATTTGCATGGAAGGCAATGCAAAAATCCTTGACGACAAAGGAAATGAGTTGAGCCTGAAACAAGGCGAATCGGTTTTGATCCCGGCAACCACTGTTTCCGTAGAGATTGTTCCAACTGGAAGCGTGAAACTGCTCGAAACTTACGTCTGAGAATTTATTTCCCGAAAGAAATAGCATGCAATGGGCAAAAGAGGTGATTTCATTCTCTTTTGTCCATTTTTTCTAAATATTCACACCCACTTTATTGCACAATAGATTATTTTTCTATCTTTTTGAACTATTTTTCCCCACACAAACAATCATTTCCCATTATCTTTGCCTTAGAGAAAAGAAAAAATATTGTTTCGGTGGGTATGTTGAGATATAGCCCATACGCCAAACTCCTATTTTTCTTTTATAACAAGTTATTCCTGAACAAAAAAAATAGAGCTGATGCCTCACAATTCTAAATTCATATCATTCCTTGCACTCGTTTTTCTTTTTGCTAGTTGCAACCCACTCATTGAAGAAGGTGTTCGAAAAAAGGACCTGAAGAAAGACATCGAGATGAAGACAGACTACGGGGATATTGTTTTCCGCTTGTCGGACGAAACCCCGCTACACCGCAACAATTTTATCCGGTTGATAAAAAAACAGGTGTACGACAGCCTCTTGTTTCACCGTGTGATCCAAAATTTTGTTGTGCAAACCGGCGACCCAGACAGCAAGCATGCCCTGCCAGGTGTGGAACTCGGCAATGGGGGTTTGCCTTATACTGTTCCTAAAGAAGTGAATGAACACTTGTTCCACAAACGAGGAGCGCTCAATGCGGCACGGGAAGGCGACGACGAAAATCCTTTGCAAGCTTCAAGCAGCACACAATTTACATTTATACAAGGAAAGATCTATAACGACAGCACGTTGAACATTGCAGAAAACCGGATCAATTATATGCTGGCGTATAACCGTGTGATTCGAAAGCCCGAGAACAAACAACTTTACGACCAACTCCGCCGGCTCCAAACAGGGAAAGGGGCAGCCGGCAGCCTGAGTCTAGTTGCGGCTGAAATGAAACGCTTGGCGAACGCCGAAGCAGCTGCTTCACCACGTTACCGAATCCCAGACGATCGCCGACAGGTGTATAAAACGATTGGCGGTGCAGCCCATCTGGACTGGAGCTATACTGTTTTTGGGGAAGTTATTAGAGGAATGGACGTAGTGGATAAGATTGCGGCAGCAAAAACCGACAAGTTGGATCGACCATTAAAGGACGTGCATATACTTTCGGTGAAGTTCGTTCCAAGAAAAAAGACAAAATAGGTTATTTAAACGACATACCCAAACAAGTATTCGATGAAAGAATCACACCTCCAAGGCTTCTGCGTACTGCTACTTTCGGTTCTTTGGACTCATTCCGTAACAGCCAGGCAAGATGTGCAACATTCGGGAAACTCTTCGGATAAATTGACCCAAAGCATTTTTGCAAAAAAACCAACCATAGCAGCACCTCCCGACAGCTTAAAGTTCGACAAGTTTTATAAGAAATACATGAATGTGAACGGCATACCGGTGATTAGTTCCTGGCGCGTGCCCGACAGTTGCTTCCATGCGGCATACATCACCATCAAAGGGATGACAGAGGCTCTTCCGGCAGAAGTGATGAGATCGTTGACCAAGCACAAAGTGTATATCGGCATCATGGCCCGGTATGAAGGGACTACCGATATTCCCGAACATGCCTATCTTGCAAAGGACACGGCCATGAACTGGGATTTGCGGGCCAGGGGCCTGGGTGGCACACTCGAAGAGCCGATGTCAACTTGTGCCGAAGAAAATATATTGGCCTACCAGATTGACAAATACCATGCGGAGGATATCTTGATTCACGAATTTGCGCATACGATCCACACTGTTGGAATTGAGCCCGTGAATCCCCCGTTCAACGACGAGTTGAAAGCTTCGCTTGATGCAGCATTGGCAAAAGGCCGTTGGAAAAACGCATATGCCGCAACCGATATTTTTGAATATTTTGCGGAAGGTGTGCAGGATTGGTTCAATGTGAATGCCGAAGTCAACAACGACAATGGAGACGGGAAGCACAACAAAGTGAATACACGGGAAGAATTAAAACGCTACGACCCGCAATTGTACAATCTCATCGCTAGGTATTTTGCTCCCATCAAAGAACAAATCAGCAAGCACAAGAAGATAAATGAGTTCAACTGGAAAGGGAAATGATAGAGCGGGAAAAAACCAAAAGCGAAGTATCCTTGATTTATCCTTTAGGCATTTCCACTTCAAAAAATTCTTTCATCTTCTTTTCATCGCCAACAATCCAAACCTCATCGCCTTCAGCAAATACAAGGGAAGCGTCGGGGTTGATAATCCGTTGATTTCCCCTTTCAATACCAATGATTTGGCTCCGGGCATTTTCCCGAAGCTGCGAATTGAGTATAGATTTGCCAATGAGCGTACAATTCTGGTTCAGCAAAATATTACGCAGCACAATATTTTCATTTTCAATCGTATTGCAGAAAGAAAGATCCGTTTTGTCAAACTCCGGCTTAAAATTCTGAATTTGCTCATCGGTGGCTACAATCCCCACTTTGTCGTACGGAAGTATGCGCGTGGAGGCTTCAGGCAGGTGGATGATATAGTCTCCACGCTTAATATACACGATATTGATGCCAAACTGCTTTCTCCATGCCAAATCGCTGATGCGACGGCCTACATATTTTGCCAAAGGGTTGGTGTCTAATTCCACGATATGTGCATCCCAAGTGTCCAAGTGTTTTTGCAATTCGGCTGTGCCCTGGCTGTGCCTCGATTCTGAGTCGATTTTTCTCTGGGCATCCACTTCCCGGGCATTCAAGTTGGTAAAGAATCGGTTTTCAATACTTTGGTAAAGCAACTTGAATTTTTTAGAGAAAAAGAATAGGAAAATCAGCACCAAGGGAATTGCCGCCCACAAGGCAGTCCATGTGGATACGAGCCTATCGATAAACACGCCAAGCATCAGCACGACGAGGGCAATACGCCCAACCAAGATGCCAATCAGCGGGGCTTTGTGGGTTTCGTCGTTCCATTCCATCCCGCCAACATCCGGATTTTTGGCCAACAAAGCCCACAAAAAGGGCGATGCGGCCAACAGGGCAGCCAACAGAGTGATCGCCGAGGAGATCATGTTGTTTCCCATATATTCGGAGATGAATGGAGCTACAAAATAGCTGAACAGCAACAAGACGGCGATCAGCAAAATACTGTTCAGCACAACCAACTTGACATGTGCCATTAGCACCACTTTCCAACGAGGGTCGGCCGTGGCCTTGGAGGTGTTGGAGGAATAGGCATCAATTTTATCGAGCCAATTTTTCGGCAGTTTCCGTTCAAGCCAACCGTAGAGAGGGTCTGCCGATTTGATGAGATAGGGAGTGGTGAAGGTGGTGATGGCGGAGACACCGACAGCAATCGGAAACAAAAACTCGGAGATCACCCCCAAAGAAAGCCCCAGCGTGGCCACAATGAAAGCAAATTCTCCAATCTGTGCCATACTCATCCCTACTTGGACGGCTTGTTTTAGAGGCTGGCCCGAAAGCAACACGCCCACAAGGCTAAATGTAAATTTGCCGACAATCACCAGCATGGTGATAACAAATATGGGCCAGGCATATTTAACAACCGCATTTGGATCGATCATCATGCCCACCGAAACAAAGAAAATAGTTCCAAATAACTCTTTTATCGGTTTGGTGATATGCTCTACCTTTTCGGCTTTTGTCGTCTCCGCAATAAGCGAACCCATAACGAATGCGCCTAGTTCGGCTGAGAATCCTACTTTTGTGGCCAAAATCACCATGCCGAGGCACAGCCCGATGGACAAGATGAGTGTTGTTTCCTCATCCAACCATTTTCTTGCTTTTTTGAAAAATGTAGGTAGAAGGTAAATCCCCACTAAAAACCAAAGCACCATAAAGAAACCGAGCTTGAGCACGGTGAAGAGGATTTCCGTCCCTTCAAAATGGCGCGTGACGGCAACCGTGGAGAGCAACACCATCAGCAAGATCACGATAATGTCTTCCACAACAAGGACACCGAAAACGATCCGGGCAAATTGGCGGGTTTTGACTCCTAACTCGTCAAAAGCCCGAAGGATAATCGTGGTGGATGAGCTGGCGAGCATACCGCCAAGAAACAAGCTATCCATATCCTTCCAACCTAACATTTTCCCAACCAAAAAACCGGCAATGCCCACAAAAATAATTTCGACTACTGCTGTGATGGATGCCGTTGGCCCCACCCGGACTAATTTTTTGAAACTAAACTCCAATCCAAGGCTAAAAAGCAGGAAGATTACCCCAAGTTCAGCGAAGGTTTTCACATTCTCCTTGTCCATCACATCGGGAAGAAAGTCAAAATGTTGCCCGACCAAGAACCCGGCTATAATGTAGCCTAAGACGAGCGGCTGCTTGATGATTTTGAATAAAATTGCGGCGAAAGCTCCTACTAAAAGGATAAGAGCCAAGTCGTAAATTAATCCGGGTAAATGCGCCATTTGCTGTAATTTGTTTTATGTTTGGGTTCTTATTTTTTGTTTAACAACTGAAAAGAAACTGGATTCCCTTGCTTTTATTTTTTTTAAACAAATGAGTCCTTATCCGATAATTCAGCAACCAAGTAGAAAAATCACAGACGTAATTGCCAATTGTTTGTGATTTTCAGGGTCACAAAATAATGATTTGGACAAATATACTCATTTTTGGCAAGAAATAAAATAGCTAAAAAAGGTTTTATGCGGCGGATCGTCGCCCTTCGTTTTGTAATTGTATTGTGCTATAAGGTTTGTTAAGTCAAGCTTGTTGGCGTTCAACCGACCAAGTGCATGGAAAAGGAGTTGGAATACCCGAACGCGAATCATTTCCTCCCAAAATCGGCAGGAATCTCTCCCCACTGATCGGTTTCCCATTTGATCACTTCGTAGGGGACACCGTTTGCGGCAAGCCATTTTTCGGCCCGGTCGATCAAATCGAAAATTACGTTGTTTTGATTCGTTTGTTCCAGCTTGGTTTTACACTTGCCTTTTTTTATCCAACCGATGCCGTTGGCACTGTCGGAATAAATGGGAAGGCTTAGGTTCTTTTGTTTGAGAAAGGCCATTCCATGCACCAAGGCAAGAAACTCGCCGATGTTGTTTGTCCCTTGTTCGAAAGGTCCTTGGTGGAAAAGTTCTTCGCCCGTACGCACATACACGCCACGGTATTCCATCAATCCGGGATTGCCACTACAGGCAGCATCCACGGCAATGCTCTCTTGAATAATGTTTGGATTGGAGATAGAAGGTTTCGACTTAGGCTTTTCTGCATTTTTGCCCATGTGCTTCCAAGGGTTGTCGTTGAATGCTTCCTGGGCGGCATCGCGATTGGGAAAAGATTTGTACAACGCACCCTCATAGCCGTCAATCTGCAGCTTGCAGTCCTTCCATTCGTCATAAACACCCGGAACAACGCCATTCCACACAACATAAAAGTTTTTCTTTTTCGACATAAGACTAATAATCAGCAAATTTGGAACTTGCGCATTTACGAGTTCTTCCTCTTGAATCCGCCGAAAAGCTTCCTCAACCGCAAGCGAATAACGCCAAACACAGCTTCCCCGAATATGCCCGAACTCATCTTGGAAACCCCAAGAACTCGGTTCACGAAAATGATGGAGACTTCCTTGATCCTGAAGCCAAGGCAATATGCCGTATATTTCATCTCAATTTGGAAAGCATAGCCTTTGAAACGAATCCGATCCAGATCTATCGACTCAAGCACTTTGCGACGGTATCCCACAAAACCGGCAGTAGTGTCGTGTATCGTCATGCCGGTCACTATTTTCACATACAGCGAAGCGAAATACGACATCAACACCCGCCCGATCGGCCAATTGACGACATTCACCCCTGTGACATAGCGGGAACCGATCGCCACATCTGCTTCTGATGCAATGGCTGCGTGAAGATGGATCAAGTCGCTGGGATTATGGGAAAAATCGGCATCCATTTCGAAGACATATTCGTAACTTCTTCCCAATGCCCATTTGAAACCAGCGATGTAAGCTGTCCCCAATCCCAATTTCCCTTTCCTTTCCACAATGAAAAGCCGTTCGGGAAATTCCGAGAATAGCGCTTTGACAATGGAGGCAGTGCCATCGGGCGAACCATCATCTATTATCAAAACATCGAATGCTTTCTGCAACGAAAAAACAGCCCGAATAATATTCTCGATATTTTCTTTTTCGTTATACGTGGGAATAATAACTACTGAATCAGCCATGGTTGCGTATTTTTTTGCCAAATGTAAGTAATTTGCATCAGTGTATTGAACTTTAATTGCAAATTTTAAGATGCGAAATAGTTTTTTTTGAATGATTGTAAAATAAAATAGAAAATCTGTTCAAGCAAGATTAGAATGAATTTGCCTGAACAGATTTTAACTTATAATTACTTACAAATTACGATAAGGAATTTTGTCAAAGCTTATGCTTCCGTCACCATACACTTTCTTTCCAATTGCAAGCATATTGCCCGGACGGCTTGAAAAAAAATTGACGAAAATCTAATAATATATTCATTTTAAATCACTTGTATAGATTGTTTTTTTGATGAAATATGTTACGCCTTCAGCGTTTCTATATCTATCGTTTTGTCTGTTTTCGGCATAATATCACCATCCCTCCAGGATTGTCTCCTTTATATCGTAACTTTACGTCGAATAAATACCGTTTGGCTACTTTGGATCGATTGCAGAAAATAAAATCCGCTGTTAATTCAGTAATTCCAAATTCCAGAGAAGATTGGAAACTCATAGCCGATTGCATATCGGTGAAGGTGATTACCAAAAATAACTTTCTTCTGGAGGAAGGGCAAATTTGCGATTTCATAGCCTTCGTCGACCAAGGTGAGATGATCTATTTCAAGCCCTTAGAAAACGGAAACGATGTGACCACCGACTTCGCTTTTTCGGGCGATTGGGTCACCAACAACCACAGCCGCATCAATCAATCCCCTTCCCATTTGAGCATAAAAGCGATTGAAAAAACCGAACTTTGTATTATCCGCCAAAGCGACATCAACATGCTGTATCGAGAAATACCTTTGCTGGAACGCTTCGGACGGGTGTTGATAGAGCAAGCCTATGTGCGTCAAGTTCAGCTAAGCATCGATCTCCAGACCTTGTCGGCCACCGAACGATACGAAAAATTGCTGAAAGAGCATCCCGATATCCTTCAAAAAATTCCACTCTACCACATTGCCAACTACTTGGGCATTGCTCCAAAATCGTTGAGCCGGATCCGCAACTCGATGTTTGGGAAGGGTTGAGTTTGGTAACAAATGTGGAGCATTTTTCTTCTTCGAAATACTGACATTTGCATCAGAAAACAAACCAATATGTCAGTAACAATGAAAAGAAAAGCTATCTTATTCGTCTTATGCACCCTCGCAGGCGTGCAAGTTTTTTCGCAGGAAACAGCCCGCGACAGTTCCTCACTCCATCCGAGCGAATGCCATTTCAAAGGGAAACAAGCCTTGGAAGTGGAAAGCCTCTTCCCCATGTTCATCACAGGTGGTTTTCACCTCGGCGTAGGCTATCGCTTGGATAAGTTCCGCATTAGGGCGAGCGTCATCAACGGCGGTTCGTACAATGCAGAAGAGGCAGGAGTGAATCATTCGCCCGATTTCAAAAGGCATTATAAGACATCTCCGGGAATTTTCCTCGGATACAACGTATGGAAAAACCTGGAGCTATACACTTACCTTGAACTCCACACATTCGAAATCGAGCAGAAAAACACTGGCATAAAAAAAGACCTGTTCAGCATCGATACGGGAGGAGGCGTCGGATACCAATTTTTTGTATGGAAAGGAGCCTATGTGCAACCAGCCTTCCACGTGTATCTGCGAAAGAGCAAGAGCTTGGATTTTGGCGATGCGGTCTATAAAATCTCAACCGTAGATCTTTCGCCCGTCATTCGGATCGGATACCGTTTCTGGAGCAAATGAACCGGAAGAGGCAGATGAGGAGGGTGTGGGCTGGGAGAATATTGCTTTATCCCAAGAAGCCTATTTCTTCAATGATGTTTTCTTTGTTGATGATGTACATGCCTAATCGCTGAGCTGATACTCCATTTTTCAATTGGTAGGTATATTGGGGTTCGCCGTTGTTTACGGAAATGCCCAGATCGCGAAAAGCGATGAAGTCCATTCCTCACAATCCATCCGCAACTTCCTGAATATGCGTGGAAACTACAAAAAGAGAACTTTTCACCTTCGAAATACTTCATACACGGCAGAAGAAATCAATTTACAATCTTATCGAAACAACTCTGTGAAAACATATATCTCTAAGGTTGATAAAAACAAATACCCAAGCAGGCAGAGCATCACTTATTGAAAGATTGATCACCCTTTATCGATCCAATTAAACACAGAATGCGGCTTTTTTTGAGAAAAAAGACAAACCGCATCACCCAAAAAAGATTTTAGCACGTATAAGTATATAGAAAGCCTACAAAAGAAGATTCAAATCATGTGAATTCGCATGGCTTCATAAATGGCTTCAACGGCATTGGCAGGGAGGTTGTCCTGAAAGGGCTAAGTGGCAGAACAGCTACAATACCCTATTGTAAATATAAAGGACATACGGACGATCCGTTTTTAACAATTATTTTTCCAATTACTTAGCTTTCGCGGAAAGTGTAGGATTCAATGATCGGTTGCACAAAATCAAGGCAACAAAGCACTTTATAAAGATTGTAGTCTTTATCGATATCCGCCACGACCAAAGCGATTTCCTTCATATTCACAAAAATGGGGGAATACGGGTCATGCTTTGTCTTCAAAGTTTAGTTGATGGACTTTTGAAGACGGGAAAAGAGTTTACTTTTCAAGCTATCATTATTCGGATTGTGTCTTCTATTAATTCACCCTTAACTAACAATATGTTTATTTTAAACGTAATAGCAATTTAATATTTAGAAGTATGAAAAAAAAGATCTACTCATTGGTTATTTTATTAGCAACAGCCCTGCTCACGCAGGCAGCCAACAATGCTTCCTTTAATTGGTTTTTAGCCGGTGGCGGATCCACCGGAAATGATAAATCCGTTGACGTAGCAACGGATGCCGATGGAAATATCTTCCTTGCAAGCTACTTCCTGAAAGGTGCAAGATTTAACGGAGATTCAATTACGGGATCACAAACCGTAGTAAATACCCTTTACCAAAACAACATGCTGATCAGCAAACTCAGTCCAGAAAAGACTACTTTATGGAGTATTTATTCCAACGACGGGATTGTGACACCCACAGCATTGGCCACAACGCCCGATGGCAGTTTGATTCTGACGGCAACAATCAAGGCAATTACAAACACAGCCAACCAAACCACAACCGCACAACTCGTTGACGCTGTGGGAACGGTAAGTAACTTCACCGGATTGTCGAAAAGCTACACTCAGTCGTTCGTAGCAAAATACAATTCAAACGGTGAATTGCAATGGCTGAAAGAGCTAAACTCAGGTGCCGACAAAGCAAAAAATGTCACCACCAATTCGTTGGCGTGCGATGCCTCCGGAAATGTATATCTGACTGCAAATTTCGCAGCTACTATTATTTTCCCAGCTTCCACACCAGACACTTTAACTTCAACAAACACCTCGTCGGCGGCAGTCATTGCAAAGTTGGATGGCACAACAGGAGATCTTGTCTGGGCGAAAACTTCATCCGGAGGCATCAAGTCCGAAAACATAACGGCTCTAGCATATGGAGATGATGGATATCTATATGCCGCAGGAATTTTTATCAATATCGCAACACCCGCCACTCTAACCATTGGCGATAAAAGTTTCACTCCAAGCACGGGAACAGACGTCACGCTTATTCGCATGGATACTAACGGAGATGTCAGCTATATCCAAAACAGGACGAATACAACGCTAACCGTAGGAGGTGTAAAGGATGTGCTGGCCAAAAACGGGAAAGTCTTCATTTGCGGCTATTTCAAAGGCACCATAGAGATTCCTGATGGAACAAACCTGGCCGCATATTCTACGTCCCAGAATGGATATATTCTCGCAATGGATGCAACGACAGGTGCTGATTTGTGGCAAAAAACAGAAACTGCAGCAAAAGGAGAGGCCGATGCGCTTTGTATCGGAAGTGATGGCAACCTATATTCCTTGGGTGTTTACTTCAATAAATATTCCCCTTTAGTTATTGACATTGATTTCAGCAATGGTTTTACTTTTACGGACCCTTCAAATGTGAATGGCAATGGCGATATGTTTCTGACCTCATACAATGTGTCAACGGGAGTCGTTGAAGAAGCGCACAAAGTGATTCAAAGCACAGCCGCTGATGTTGCCACAGGGCTAGTTGTATTTGGTGACGAGCTCTATCTTGCCGGATATACAAACGGGAAACCTGCCACTTTTGAAGATGCAAGCACCTATTCAGCCTTAGGAACTTCCACATCAGTAAGCGATTTCCTTCTATTAGACTACACCGTTACGAGCCCAACCACAGCGATAACACCACACGACGATGCCAAATCACCAACCGCTTATGCCGACAATGCCAATCACCGGTTGGTGGTGGCAAATGCGGAATATGTGAAATACGTTGAGTTATACGACACAACAGGACGAATCATATCGTCTGCGGCAAACTCGGGAAGCTCGCTTACGATTGGCACACAAGGCATTGCGCCAGGTGTTTATATTGTGAAATTTGCAACAACAAACGGAAGCACAACTTCCCAACGTGTAATTATCCGATAAGATCACGCTCCATTTAACTTCGTTAGGTTCATCTCTCCGGATTATTCCCTGAGCGGTGAATCTAGCAAAGTTTTTTAACTTATTCAAACAAGCATATCGCATGATTAAAAAGAATCTCGTTATTTTGGCCATTCTTCCTGCCACATTTTTTGCACAATCCAGCCAATTTTCTATAAATGTGAACATTGCTGGGCAGCATATCCCTGCAAAAATCTATCTGGCAAACGTTGGCTCAAAACAACTAATTCCCATAGATTCTGCCCTGGTAAAGGATGGCCACTATGAATTTAAGGGAGCAATCGCCGAACCACGAAGAGCTGCACTGGTTGCCGACTGGAACAACCAAGGGATGAACCAACTGATGAAATCCAGAACGATCGACTATTGCAATATGTATCTCGAAAAAGGGGATATACATGTTTCAAGCACCGACTCGCTCTTCAAAGCGCGCGTGGCTGGAACACCCACAAACAACGATTACCAGGCCTATAAAGATGTGTATTACCCGCTCCTTTCCCAACAAAAGGCTATTGAGATGGAATATAGAAATGCCTCTGATGAGAGAAAAAATTCAACGGAATTTGTTGCAGGCATCGACAACCGTTTCAAAGCATTGGCATCACAAATTAATAAAGCTCAAACAAATTTCATCATTGGGCATCCCAATAGCCTTATATCGTTGGATGTTTTGAAAAGTATGTTCGGCGCAACTGTTGATCTTGCTGAACTAGAAACTCTATTAAACAGCCTCTCCGCAGAGCTACGAAATTCACCGACCGGCACAACTCTTGTGGCAAAGATAAAAAAAATGAAGTTGACATCTATTGGTGCGGTTGCTCTTGACTTTTCTCAGCCCGCAGCTGATGGAAAACCGATTAAACTTTCTGACTACAAAGGGAAATATGTGCTTATCGATTTCTGGGCATCGTGGTGCCAACCATGCCGTGCAGAGAATCCTAATGTGGTGAAAGCATTCAATCAATTTAAGGACAAAAATTTTACCGTATTGGGGGTTTCGTTAGATACCGAAAGTTCAAAGGGTGCTTGGCTGAAAGCAATTGAAACAGACCATCTCGCCTGGAGTCACGTGTCCGACTTGAAGGGTTTTGCCAACGATGCCGCTCGCTTATACGATGTGCAATCTATCCCTCAAAACTTCCTGGTTGGCCCGGATGGAAAGATTATTGATAAGAACCTTCGCGGAAACGACTTGCTCAATGCCTTGGGTGAAATTCTGAAGTGATTGCTATTTTCCGGTATCCACCGGGCGGAAAATAGAATAAAATAAGTTCGATCCACATTTAATAGCCGGATTGTGAAGAAGAAAACGACAAGTATATTAAATTTCAAACGCATTTTAGGTTTATCCGCCTTCTCGAAAGGCCGGTATTGTTTTGTATCGCAAGTATTTGTGTTTATGCTGCTGCTTTCGGTTTCAAGTTTTGCACAGAGCAGGAATTCCTTAATCGCAGATTCAACCATTTTGGCTGACACAATAGTAAATACTGCCTTGGGCATTCAGAGAAGTTTCAAATCATTGCCTTACAATGTACAGGTTATAACTCCGCGCGACTTTTTGCAGGTGAAAGATGCAAACTTTATGAGCAGCCTGGCAGGAAAAGTGGCTGGTGTCAACATGAACACCAGTTCGTCCGGAATGGGAGCAAGCGTGAGAGTGGTCATGCGAGGAACCAAATCTATCTCGGGCAACAACAACGCCCTGTATGTGGTTGACGGAATCCCGCTTCTTTCGCTTCAAAGCAGCCAGCCCACGGATATATATACCGGCATGGGGCAAAGCGGAGATGGGATTTCGAATCTGAATCCGGAGGATATTGAATCTATTTCCATCTTGGGTGGAGCGGCAGCAGCGTTGTACGGTAGTGATGCAGCCAATGGGGTGGTGGCAATCACGACGAAAAGAGGAAACCCGAAAAAGCTGTCGGTGAATTTTTCGAACAGCACCAGTTTTTATTCGCCTTTTGTTTTGCCCCGATTCCAAAACACCTATGGATCTGAGACCGGGAGTTATCAAAGTTGGGGGAGCAAATTAGAAACGCCGGCCTCCTTCTCCCCCAAAGACTATTTTCAAACAGCTTACTCGGTGAACAATTCAGTTTCCATATCCACCGGAACAGAAAAAAATCAGACTTATGCCTCCATATCGTCCCTCAAAGCTGAAGGCATCATCCATAACAATTCTTTGGACCGTTATAATTTCACGTTGAGTAATTCGGTCAGATTACTGAATGACAAGCTGGAAATAGGCACAAGCGTGATGGGCATGAAAGTCTCGGAACAAAATATGCTTTCGCAAGGCCAATATTTCAACCCGCTGGTTCCCATATATTTGTTCCCCCGGGGCGATGACATACAAAAATACCAGGTGTTTGAAAGATATGACCCTGAAAGTGACAGAAAGACCCAATACTGGCCTTTGGGGAATGTGGGCATAGCAATGCAAAACCCATATTGGATCACCGAAAGAGATCTGTTTGTCAATGCTAAAGACCGTTACATGTTTGGTGCAACATTAAAATACGGCATCAACAAATGGCTAAATATTATAGGACGTGCAAAAACGGACAACAATCATTCGATTAACGAGAGAAAATACGCAGCTTCGACTGACACTCTTTTTGCCGGGACACAAGGAGCTTATTACAAATCAAACTACCGGACTCAACAAATCTATGCCGATTTGATGATAAATGCTCAAAAAACGATAAAAGCTTTTTCAATTGCCACCGGATTCGGTGCAGGATTAAAAGACACGAAAAGTAATTTCTCGATGCATGGTGGTGATTTATTGAGCGTGCCTAATTTGTTCTCCTATGAAAACCTGGATCCGTCCGCTTCAGAGTCAAGCCAAACCAATTACCACGAACAAAACCTTGCAATTTTCAGCACCTCTGTGATTGGATACAAAGACAGGATATTTTTGGATCTGACAGCCCGTAACGATTGGGTATCAGTCGTCGAAAACACCCGCAGAAAACCAGTTTTCTATCCATCGGCTGGAATTTCGGGCATCATCACCGATATATTCGGCATCAAATCACCGGTGATTCCGTTTTTGAAAGCCCGACTTTCTTACAGCGAAGTTGGGAATATTCCCCGGCCCGGCCTCACATCATCCATTTATCCTTCAAGCAATGAAGATGATCCCACAACGGCCATGGACGTGAAGCCAGAGAGAACAAAATCGCGGGAAACAGGGGTCAACACCATGCTGTGGAACAATAAAATCAGGCTCGACCTTACGCTTTATAATTCATCAACAACCAATCAACTTTTCCGTCCTACAGCATCTTCAGGCTACAGCAGTTTTTATGTCAATGCCGGACGAATCGAGAACAAAGGAATTGAGCTTATGCTTGGCCTAAGCCAAAAAATCGGACCAATTAGCTGGGAATCGGGAGTTATTTATTCTGCAAATAGAAATAAAATCAAAGAGCTATTGCAATCTTATACCCTTCCTGGGGGAGCAACCGTTTCGATGACTGAAATGGATATGGGCGGAACCTCGAGCTACCGCATGATTTTGAAAGAAGGCGGTTCGATGGGTGATATTTATGTAAACACCCTAAAAACCGATGAACACGGATTTATAGTCGTCGATTACACATCGCAGTCGGTTGCGGTAGATACAAGCAGATGGATACATGCCGGCAACGCCAACCCCCGCTACACCCTTGGATTTAGAAACAGTTTCGAATGGAAAGGATGGGAGTTAAGCTGTCTGATAAATGCCCGTGTGGGAGGTGTCGGGGTTTCGATAACGCAAGCCCTTATGGATGCTTACGGGGTTTCCGAAGCCTCTGCTTTGGCACGCGACAATGGAGGCGTAGTGGTGAATGGATATAAGATTCCCGCTCAAAGCTATTACCAAACTGTTGGCGGGGGAGAGGCCGGAGTCGGATCGATGTATGTTTACAGTGCAACCAATATCCGGTTAGCCGAATTGTCGATAGGGTACGAAATACCGGCAACAAAATGGAACCATCTTGTGAAATCGATAAATGTGTCGGTTATGGGGCGTAATTTGTTTATGTTCTACAACAAAGCCCCTTTCGATCTGGAATCGACATCAAGCACGGGAACTTACTATCAGGGAATCGACTACTTCATGCAACCAAGTTTAAGGAACATTGGTTTTGCAATTAAAGTTGGTTTTTAATGCAGGGAAAAAGCCATGGAGAAAAGAAAGAATAGATTAAAGCTGCCTGGGATGAAGAACCCTCTGCTATTTTTGATATGCACTCTTATATCGCCGGCTTTTTGGAGCTGCGACAGCCAGACAACTCCCGAGGCGTTGGGTATTCAAAATCCTTACACCTATGATGAGCAGTATTATACCAATTTGAGAGCGTATAAACAGTCTGACCATGCCATAGCTTACGGTTGGTTTGCCGAGTATTGGCAATCGTATTCCTTGGCCCTCCGTTTTGACGGGCTGCCTGATAGCTTGGACATATGCAGCCTGTGGGGCGGAATCCCCTCTAGCATCGAAAACGACACATTGGGCACGTATAATCCAACGGTAAGTGCCGACATGCAACGCATCCGCCAAACAAAAGGGATAAGAATGGTAGCACCTTTCATCGTGCGGATGGACAAAACCGGATCAAGGTTTAAAGGCTGGTACACATTGGATAATCAGGGAATAGAAAACTTTGCCGATTTCTTGCTGCGGCACGTTTTCGAATACAATATTGATGGGTTGGACCTGGATTACGAACCCGAAGGCGATTTCCTAAGCGGCGAAAACTTCACCTATTTTGTGAAGTACCTAGGAAAAACAATCGGCCCGAATTCGGCAAATCCCGACAAGCTACTAATCATCGATTTCTTTGGAACTTATCCTTCTTCAGAAACCGAGCCCTATGTCAATTATTATGTTAGCCAATCGTACAGTACATCCCACGCATCAACATTGCAAAACTTGTATGATTTGTTAAGCTGGTGTCCCACGAAGAAATTCGTTGTGGCTGAGAACATCGGTGACAACTGGAAAAACGGAGGCGTTGCCTTCACCGAAGCAGATGGCAATACACTCTCGGCGGATAAGACCAGGCTCTATTCGTTGGAAGGTATGGCCCGCTGGAATCCGACCCAGGGGCGCAAAGGTGGTTTTGGCGCATTCTACATGCACCGCGACTACAACTCGGATCCTCCTTACAAGAACATGAGGAAAGCTATTCAGGCAGCCAATCCTGCCATACATTAAATCACAAGGAGCTAAGAAATGAGGAATTTTAAAATATTAGAACTATTTTTGTCGATTATCCTGACATTGATTGTGATGGGCGGTTGTCGTAAATATGCCGAATTCGGCGATGTGGCGTTTTTTACTGGCACAGAATCATCGGCATTAACCAAGTTTACAATCGAAGAGCCTTCAAATATGGGGATTACCGTTAAAGCTACGGAAAAAGTGCCGAATGATGTGATAATAAACCTGAAAATAGATGCTGGTTTACTGAAAGCCCTCAACCAATCGACAGGAAAATCATATGCAATGCCACCGGAAGGAAGTTACAGTTTGTCTGCCGATAACATTACCATTAAAGCCGGTTCGTATATATCTGATGCTGTGAGTTTTGAAATCACATCCTTCGACAATTTCAAAGATGGGGTTAATTACTGTGTCCCTGTCACCATCACCTCTGTCGAAGGTGGATTGTCGGTGTTGGAATCATCGCGCACAATTTACATTGTTGTCAATCGGGTTGTGATAACAAAAGCAGTCAATTTAAAGAAGTCGGTATATTTCACAGTGCCAACTTTTCAAACTTCGGCAGACGTGTCGGCAATGTCTGAAGTCACTATGGAATGCCGGGTGTATGTGAATAATTTTCAATCATATACTCCATACATCAGCAGCATTATGGGTATTGAAGAAAACTTCCTGCTCCGATTTGGGGATGTCAGTTGCGACAAAAACCAAATGCAAATAGCCGGGGGAAAGGTCAGCGGGACACGATATCCCGTTACCGGTGATACCCGGTTTGCAACCGGACGTTGGTATCATGTGGCAGTAGTTTACGATGGTTCAACCATGGCTTTGTATGTCGATGGCAAACTAGACAAATACACTTCCACCGAGAAAGGCATTGTAAATTTCAACGACACCTACAGCGGGGGATTTCACATAGGTTTTTCTGAAACTGGCCGCCTTCTTGACGGATATGTCAGCGAAGCGCGGGTTTGGAGTAAGGCACTTACGCAAAACGAGCTTCAAGATAATTTGTGCTATGTTGACCCTGCTTCCGAAAATTTGGTGGCATACTGGAGGTTTAACGATGTGGACGAAGAGGGCAATATTCCCGATTTAAGCGGACATGGGCACCTGGCAGAGCCTTCTTCCAAAAGCCTGACATGGGTAGAGGCCGTGAAGTGCGCCAACAACTGATTCAGTAAAAAATATTGTGGATTATCAGCAAATAAATATCTTAGTAAAAGCAAATGTTTATCATTAAAACTATATATATGATAGTGAAAAAAGTTACATCTAATATATTAAATTTCAAAAGCATAAAACACATACGCCTTCGTTCAAAAGGAGGGTTGTGTATTTTATCGCAGCTATTTGCGATACTACTATTGCTACCCGTGTGCAGTTTTGCACAAGATAGAAAAACGCTGGATGATGAACCCTCCATTCCAAAGGACACCGTAGTTGTTTCGGCATTAGGTTTAAAAAAAACAACCAGGAGTCTGACATACAACGTGCAAGAAATCTCGGGCGAGGAATTAAACAAAATCCCCGATGCAGGTTTTGTAAACAAATTGAATGGTAGAATTGCAGGCATTGCAGTCAATGGTTCAGCCTCGGGAATTGGAGGATCGACACGCATCGTGATGCGCGGCACAAAATCAATCTCGGGCAACAACAATGCGGTGTATGTGGTGGATGGCATCCCGATGCTGAATATACCAGGCAATCAACCAGAAGGAATTTATACTGGGTCAGGTCAAACCGGCGATGGAATTTCCAGTTTGAACCCCGACGACATCGAAAGCATTTCAGTGCTTACCGGGCCAGCGGCTGCCGCACTTTATGGAAGCAGCGGGGCGAATGGGATTGTGCTGGTGACAACAAAAAAAGGACAGAAAGAGAAATTATCCATCCATCTGGTTAGCGGCACGTTGTTTTCATCACCATTGGTCCTTCCGAAGTTTCAAAACACCTACGGGCAATCGGAGTCCGGCAGCTACTACAGTTGGGGTGATAAGCTTACGGCTCCCTCCTCGTACTCCCCTTCCGATTTTTTCCAAACAGGAGCGAGGGTTTCAAATGCGGTCAGCTTGTCAACCGGTTCGAAGCACAATCAAACCTATATTTCGTTCGGCTCAGTAAATTCGCAGGGTATCATCCACAACAATGATTACAACCGCTATAATTTCACGCTTCGCAATACAGTCACCAACAGCAAGCTGACACTCGACTTCGGGTTTATGTACAGCAACATCAAGGAACAAAATATGATTTCGCAAGGCTTGAATTTCAATCCTTTGGTACCCCTTTACCTATTTCCTGCCGGCGATGACTTCTCCAAAACCCAAATATATCAACGGTACGATGCTGTGCGAAATTTCCAAACTCAGTTTTGGCCTTATGGCGACCAGGGCTTTTCGATGCAAAACCCCTATTGGATCACCGAACACAACATGTTTATCAATCACAAAGACAGGTATGCGGCACAGGCTACTTTGGCATACAGCCTTTCAATAGGCTTCGATATAACTGGCCGTGTCAAAATGGATAAAAACAACGAACTTCATGAGAAAAAATACAGTGCTTCCACCAGCACCTTGTTTGCCTCTGAAAACGGGTATTATGCTTCGGATGAAATAGAATCCGAACAATGGTATGCTGAGGTTTTGATGAATATGCACAAACACTATATGAATCAAACGATTGGTTTAACCGCCACTATTGGTTCTTCCATTGAAAACAACACCTACAATCAAAGCGCATATGGAGGAAATCTCGATGCAACGGCAAACCTGTTCACGTTTTCCAACGTAAATGCACTGACAGCCGAATCGTCACAAAGCGAGTACAGGAAAGAAAAGCAAGCTGTTTTTGCAAGCACGCAGTTGTATTATAAAAAGCGGGTGTACTTGAACATTACCGCACGCAACGACTGGGCACCGGTTTCCGCAAGATCAAAACACAAATCGGCTTTTTATCCGTCCATCGGCCTTGCGGGTATTATTACCGACATATTCGATTGCCAAACCGATATGATGCCGTTTATGAAAATGCGTGTGGCTTATGCCGAAGTGGGCAATGAAGCTCCTTTGTTTGCAATCCTCACAACCAGTAAATTAATTGACAGCATCCCGGAGGCTCAAACCCGTATGCCAAATCCGAGTCTGAAACCCGAACGAACAAAATCGTGGGAAACCGGATTAAATTTCGCATTCTTCAAAAACAGGGTAAAGCTGGACATCACAGCCTATCACTCGAAAACATACAATCAGTTTTTTGAGCCGTCGCTGTCGGCGGCATCAGGCTACAAAACGGTGATTCTAAATGCCGGGCGCATCGACAACAAAGGCATTGAGGCGTCTTTAAGGTATGACAGCAAATTCGGGAAATTGAAATGGGATTCGTACCTGATATTTTCATTAAACCGCAACAAAGTGGTTGAATTGTTGCCCGAATGGACAAATCCCGCCACAGGGGAAACCACTTCGCTTGCCGAAATGGATATGGGTGGCACCGGAAGCTACAAGATGATGCTCAAAGAAGGGGGATCGATGGGCGATATTTATGTAAGCACGTTAAAAACAGATGAGCATGGGGCCATTTATGTGCATCCCTCCGACCACACGGTTACGCTTGAGGCTGATAACTTTGTGTATGCCGGAAGCAGCGACCCCAAGTTTAATCTAAGCTGGGGGAATAATTTCAGATGGAACGGAATTTCCCTCGGATTTTTACTCTCCGCCCGCTTTGGAGGCATTGTCGTTTCGAACACACAAGCCATCATGGATGCATTCGGAGCCTCACAGGCATCGGCCAACGCCCGCGATGCAGGTGGCGCACTTGTGAATGGAAGCATAATACCCGCCAAGGCTTACTACCAAACCGCAGGGGGCGGAACAACGGCAGGCGCCGGAGCCATGTACTGTTATAGCGCCACCAATGTCCGTTTGGGCGAACTCACCGTCGGCTATGATGTGCCGGTTGCCAATTGGTGCAAGTTTGCAAAAAGGCTAAACGTGTCATTTGTTGGCAGCAACCTATACCTGTTTTACAACAAAGCCCCTTTCGATCCAGAGTTGGCTTCGAGTACGGGAACTTACTACCAGGGGATTGATTATTTTATGCAACCAAGTCTGCGCAGTCTTGGATTTTCCGTAAAACTTCAATTTTGACACTTTTTTTTATCCGATGACTAATCCTATTCAACAAGCATGATGAAAGTAAAACTCACACCTCTTTTGATTCTCATTCTCGCACCGTTCATCGTCGGCAGTTGCGACACCGAGACAGAAACCTTAGAGATTCAACAGCTAAAAACATACGACTCACAATACTTTGAAAATCTGAGGGCATATAAAAAATCAGATCATTGCCTCTGCTTCGGGTGGTATGCTGCATACGCAACCGAAGGGTTGGCAGCTCCAGCTTCATGGGGAGAGCGGATCGCCGGACTCCCCGACAGCTTGGATATTTGTTCGTTATGGATGGGCATTCCAAGCAACGACCCCGAAAGCAGCGATTATTCTCCTGTGGCCTATGCCGACATGATCTACGTCAGAAGCGTGAAAGGAACTCGCTTTGTGGCGCCATCCATTGTCAGGATGAACAAGACGATAACCTTGAAAGATGGGACGGAGTACGACTTAAGCCTAAACCACACCGACGAGGGCATCGCCGTATATGGACAATATCTGGTAGATCAGGTTCTTGATGCTGACATTGATGGAGTTGACCTGGATTACGAACCCGAAGGCGACTGGATGCAGGGAGATAACTTCACAAAATTAGTCACTTACATTGGCCAGTACTTTGGCCCTATGGGCAAATATCCGGAGAAACTGCTCTGTGTCGATTTCTTTGGGGAATATCCTCCAGAAGAAACAGACCCGTATGTCAATTACTACATCCGACAGGCGTATGCCGCCTCTTCGGCTTCCATTTTGCAAGTCGAATTCAACAGCATAAGTTGGACTTCTCCCTCGAAATTCATCGTGACGGAGAATTTTGGGAGTTATTATGCTAATGGCGGAGTGGCATTCACGGAAGTGGATGGCAACAAGCTTACCACTGATGGCACGCAGATGTATTCCCTCGAAGGCATGGCACGCTGGAATCCAACCCAAGGGAAAAAAGCGGGATTCGGAGCGTTTTACTTCGACCGTGATTATTATTCGGCCAAAGGCCCTTACTACAACATGAGACGTTGCATCCAGATAGCAAATCCGGCTATCGGGCAATGAAAACCGATTATCCAGAATTATAAAGATTCGAAAATGAAAAAGAAAATACAGATCAAGGCTATTCTTACATTGATTGCCTGCTCTTTCTTATTTGCAACTTGCAATACGAAAGGCGACAACTTCGATTACAATAAAAAAGTACTGCTGATAACGGGAACCGAGACTGACCCACTGGTGAAATTCGTCGTAGAGGACACGCTTGCGTCTTACACCGTTACTGCATCGGCAACCGACACAGCTACAGAAGACATTACGGTTACTTTCGAGCGAGATGATTCATTGGTTGCAGCATATAACACCAAACACAATACGAATTATTATGCTGCACCTGCTTCCGCCGTTGAACTCGACGAAACCCAAGGAATTATCAAAGCCGGAAGTGCACTTTCGTCAGGAATCAACGTCCGCATTGTCTCTACCAATGATTTTCAGGATGGGCGCATTTATATGATACCGATAACGATCAAAGAGGTAAAAGGCAGTGACTGGGAAGTTCTTCCGGCATCAAGAACCATCTTTTTGAGAGTATCGCGGATCATTAGCTTCAAATCGCTGAGCTTGGAAAATACCAATTTCTATAGCAGCTACATTGCCCCCGACGATAAAATCCTCGACCTGCCCAATTATACATTTGAAATAAAATGCTATATAAAATCCTGGGCAGGTGCCCCAATTAGCCGTTTGTGCAACTTCGGCCCTAAAGACGAGTCAATCACCAACTTGCTTCGTTTCGGCGAAAACGGCCAAGACAAAAACTCCTTGCAATGGGTTTCGCCGGGCGGAGGGATCATATCTACAACACGGTTCAATACAGGGCAGTGGTACACCATTTCGGTCACTTTCGACGGCAGCAAATACACGATGTATGTGGACGGGATCGCAGATGCCGAATTGGCGGGCAGCAAAGGAACCCAGTTCCAGCGTTTGGAGTTGGGCATGTCGTGGACAAATTATGGAACCACACAGCGTTTCGCCGGGTGGATTGCCGAACTGCGATTGTGGAACCGCGCCCTCACATCAAGCGAACTACAATTAGGCCTTTGCAGTGTTGATCCACAAAGCAATGGTCTGGTAGCTTACTGGAAAATGAACGAAGGCACGGGATACATTTTCAATGATGCCACAAACAATGGATACGACATGGACTGGTCCAACACATGGCGGGAAGTGACAGAAGGTGAAGGAATAGTCATGCTAGACAAAAGCAGTGCCGTCACTTGGGTGGATGACGAAAAAAACAAATGCAATCAATAATAGTGAATCCGAAAACAAAAACACCAATCATGAAAATAGCTATATATCACAGACAACTAATCACCTGCTTGACCACACTCGCCGTTTTCGTATTTCAATCTTGCGACGACAACGCAAGCTATGATGTGGTAGGCAACCCGGCAAACATCGTCTATATCAACACCCAGGAATGGACCCCGATCAATGCCCCCAGGAACCAATATACGTTCAAGATAACCCATACGCCTGTGGGCGATTTGGGCAGTGTGTCGGCCATGTTCCCGGTGCGTTCCACAAAACCGATGGACAAGGCAACAGTAATCAAATCGGCAGTTGACAGCACATTGATAGATGGTTACAACGAAAAATACAGCACTGCTTGCGTGTCATTGCCCGAAGGCGTGATCAACCTGAGCAAATCATCCGTCACCATATCCGAAGGCCAATACATCTCCGATGACTCGATTACGGTCTCGATAGACAGTGCTAAACTGGCTTTGTTGACAGACTCAGCCTATCTTGTACCCATCAGGCTCACTTCCGTTTCCGAATCGGATGTTCAAATCAACTCCGAATACAACACTACTTATTTGCGTATAAATACAGTGAACACACTCATCAAAGACAATGCCGGCTCTGCGGACATGGCTGGTTCGTTGGTCACTGATTATTCCGCATGGACGGTTACTTCCACTCCTGCCTCAACGGTGAATACTTTTGAAAACATTTTTGATGGCTCCACCGCGACCTTCTGGCAGTTTGGGACAAGTCCGGTAACCATCATCGTGGATATGAACGAGCTGAAAGAAATGAACGGATTGCGCCTGTTCGCCCGATACGCTTCTTATGGCACATCCTACATCTTCAGCAAAGTGAAGGTGGCTTTAAGCAAGGACAACAGCACATTTGAAGATGCAGGAACAGCCACAAGCTCCACAATGGCCAATGAGTCAGGTTATCAATATATCCGTTTCTACAACGCAGAGGAAGCCAGATACATAAAACTCACGCTGAATTGGGTTTCGACCTACAGGTCGATTTGCGAACTGGGGGTTTACACCAAATAAGCCTTTCCAATGCGAACAATCCCCAGCCGGCGCAATCGCTCCATTGCGACACCCGCACTAACGTTAGTGCGTTGCTCACACTAACGTTGGTGCGTCGGTCACACTAACGTTGGTGTGTCCGGCACACAACCTGGAGGAAGTTCCGCTACCCTAAACATCCCTTTATGCACATCTCGCCACTACGTGGCCCTTGAAAGCTCATAAGGGACACTACAAGTCCTGCACACAACGGATGGTAAAGCCATGACTCGTCAAATGTGGATTAACAGCTACAACTCCATATATGGTAGAGGCATCAAGACCTCGTCCTTGCGTAGCTGAATAAGATGTAGAAGTCCAGTACAAACACCTTGAACCAGAGTCCTTGAAACCGATACTACTTATCCTTCGGTAGCCTCCCCCAGGCAAGAAAAGATAGCTGTCTTGGTTTGAACTGGGAACAGTGCTAACCTTGAAATATCCACCGAACACTGCATTTTTAGTTCCCAAGGCATAACCTGAATTAATTAAATTGACTTGGTCAGTATAAGTTGGTAATCGCCAAGTGCCAGCAAGAATTTGGTTGCAGGGGTCATTTGCGAGATTATTTATCCCGCCCCAGTCTGTACTTGCTGAATAAGCACTGGAATACTCTGTACTAGGGCTAGTTGTTTTCCAATTCCAGTAATCTCCATACGTGTAGTCGGAACTATAATATTCCTGTGTACCCCAGATACCACTAGCGGAAGCTGTCTTATACAGGTTTCCTCTTGCCCATCTCACCCCGCCAATAATGAAGTTGTTCTTCAAATTGGCTGTCAGCGTGTACGCATATCCCGCCACCAATGTTTTCGTAAATGCCAGCGTTTGACCGCTATAGGAGGTGGAACTGCCTAGGGTGAAGCCAAGTGTCAGTGTTAGTGAAGAGGCCGCATTGGTGTACACTGTCCGGGAGGTGCTTGTCACCGCTGTGTCTCCCAATGTGGCCCAAGACACCGTTTGTGTGGCAGCCGTACCGGTGGAGGTGACCACGCCACCCGGCAAGGCCATTGCCGCCTGGTATCCGGGAGAAACCGTGGCCGTACATGCCGTGATATTGGCCCCTAAAGTGCTGGCGCTGGTCACCACCGTCACCTTGCTGAACTTGTGGTCGAAGGTGACCGCCACCGGGTTGCTGGTGCCGTCGGTGACATTCACCGTGGTGGAATAGTAGAGCAGGTCCTTGTCCGGACTTACCGTCAGGCTCGTGGCGGAAGGGGTGTCCGCGATGTCATCCGATGTGTTGTACGAGTAGGCCACCACCTGGTAGTCCCCCGCATCTACCGGGATGGCCGCCGTGGCGGACTCGTAGCCCGCGGTGTAGTCCCGGTAGGCCACGTACGTGCCGCCGGAGGTGTAAACCAGCACCCGGTACTTCACGCCATCGGTCATGGTCGATGTGGAGCGGGTCAGGGAGGCGGCCGTGGGCGCCAGGGTGTATTCCACCGTCATGTCGCTGTCCAGTTTCTGGGTCACCGTTTCCGCCTGCAAGGCCGATTTCTCGAGGGATTCCGAACCGCCTTCGGCAATGCCGCCGAGGGAAATTTTCAACCCGGTGGCCGTGGAAGAGTCGCCGGAAGAGTCGCCGCTGTCTTTCGAGCAGGCGGAGGAGAGGAACAGCAAGGCCAGCAAGGCGGCAAAGCCGGCCAGCCTGTGGATTTTTAGAAAGTGTATTGAATTCATAACCGTGTTGTTTTTGCTTTGTAAATTTTTCGTTTTCACTATTATTCTTAGCGTGTCGGGGGGGATGCGACAGCCTTAGTCGATGGCCATGTCCCCGTTTCTTTATATTTTTGTTTATCAATATATTATATGAGTAATGGTAGTCAATTCAATGAATGCCTAGGCGATACCGCTTTCCTCCGCCACATAACGCACGCTCACCTGCGGGGCAAGATAGGCCGGTTTCCGGTTTTCCGCATCAATCAGTCCGATCTCCTTGTCTAAGGGGCGAACTGCGGTTTTGTCTGTCAAGGATCTTTGAAACAAAGAAGTCCTTACGAATTTCACAATCCATAAGGACTAAAAAAAATAAGTTTCATAACTTCTCGGTTTATAAATTGAACTACAAATACACTCAAACCGAGACTTCATCCACCCCCAAGCTTCGCAGCTGAGAAGGGGACTAAACAAATAAGAACTACCAACATTCCGGTAGGTGGCGATAACAGCCCAACAATGTTGAGTGACATCTCCGCGGGAACGTTGTGGCCAATTCATGCTTCACAGCCCGGAAGTGGCCGAGTTTTATTGCAAAAAAATGCAATAATCTAACTTTTGTATCTTTATCCAGACCTCCCTGATATTTATGGTAACAACCGCATGGCCCTCTTCCATGTCCCATCACTCCAGTTGGGCTGTCAGCGACACAGGCAGAAGGGCGAGAGGAAGGCCACTATCCGGCTGATCTCAAATCAACCGGACAGTCCAACCAAAGGGCCATTTTCATTAGCCAGTTTGGCCTGTACGACCGCCCCAAGGGGCCTTCCCGGATAGTGGTGAGAAACTTCCGGGAACGAGACAGTTTTTGTATTCACCAGCGTGTTGAAAAAGAGGAGGAAGACGGTCAATCCCTATTGACCGCGTGTGCCGATTCTTTTTCCAGTAGGGGACAGTTCTTTCGTGAGCACTCCCCTCGTTCCCTCTCTACAACCACTCCCCCTTCACTTCAAGGAGCGGATTACGCTAGGTTGCACAACATCCCGTTACGGATATCTGGCCACTGGAAATTAGGCCTAACAGGCCTCCAAAACCCTGTTGGCATTCAATTGGGGCTACCTAGTCTTTGATGCAACGAACAGATGTACCAAATGCCTTGTAGTCACCAATCGTACCTTCGCCATAAGTGGCATAATAATGGAAAGTCGCATTAGAACCACTCCCCGAACTAGTAGCCATGAAGGAATTCACCCCTGCACCGCTGATCGCACCAGTTCCAGCCACGCGGCTGCCTGCAAAAGTAAACTTCAGGTTGGAAGAAAAAGCCTTCGAATAGGTAGTGGCATCTGCTGCTGTTACCCACGTTGACACCTCTGTCGAAGTAGGTACGCGAAACCCGCTTGGACAAGGGTTATTGGCACTAGCCTCGGTTGCCCAAAGTGTATCGTTTTGTGTGATTCTCCAATCACTAGTAACATTAATAAACAAAGCATCACCAGGAACATCACTTTTAGTACTTGTGTTACCATTGTTAGGAGTCCCGGCCACGCGGCTCGTCCAGGTAATTAATTCATGGCCATCGGGCTTGCGTCCCCATTGGAAGTGGTTGCCATAAGCAAGGTAGTCATTATAAGCTGTAGCTTGCTTGGCTATGCTAAAGCTGCTACTATTTATATTGCTATAATTGGCACCCAAATTGTTGTTCAGCCAGAATTCGCCATCTTCAGCCTGTACTATTGAATACAGCATCAGATGAGTGGTCTTACTACCTGTATTGTCAGCTTGATCAAACATTTTATCAGGAATCCCTGGAATATCTCTTACTTGGTAAGTAGTCGTGTACCCCGTTTTGTTAGGATAGCTAAATGTACCCAGCAGTACTCCTAAGCCATCAACTCCCAAACCTGCATTGACATCCAATTTCTTTGCATTTAGGGTAGCACTCACAGCCTTGATGGTGGCGGTAATATATTTGGTACTGGTTGTATATGATTGAGCGGCCCATGACAAGTTTAATCTTCCGCCACCAGAACCTTCCGTCAAGCTTGTCGGAATACTGATAGTCGTACTATATGCTGGCAAAGTGCCACTAGCGGTAGCCGACGCAACTGCTATTTTTACCGTTACACCGGTGGTAGAAATAGAACCCTGTTGATTTATCGTTGGGCTATCAGAGCTCCCATCAGGGCTGTCTGTGCTAGTAGTTGCGGCTACAGTTGGTGCGGTATAGGGCAAATAATTTACATCATACGCAGAAGTAACAAAATACATACTATTCTGAGCTAGTTCAATAGAGTTGGGAAGGGCTTCGTGCACGTTCACCGTCAAGGTGTAGCTCTTGCCGGTCTCGAGTGACCGCGAGAAGGTGGTGCTCTTGCTACCGTAGGCCGTGCTTCCTATCGTCAGGCTTGAGAACGCCAGCGTGAGCGGGGTATCGCCCGCCGAGTACAAGGTGGCGTCCGCGCTGGTCACCGACTGTGCACCCAGCGTGGGCCAGGTGATGGCCGTGGTGGAAGCCGACCCACTCGCCGCTATAGTCCCGTCGGCCAGGCTGATGGACGTGCCGTAGCTGTTCCCCAGTGTGGCCGTTGCGGCGGCTACATTGGCGCTCATGCTGCTGGCATCCAGTACCACGCTCACCTTGCTGGACTTGCGCACGAAGGTGATCGCCAGGCTCTGGCTTTCCGATGCGCCCACGGTAACCGACTGGCTGGAATAGAGCAAGTCCGTGCCCGCCGGGGCCGTGATGCTACCAATCGTTGACCCTATAGATCCCGCAGAAGGCAGCGTGGAGCTGCTCTCGTTGTAGGAGTAGGCGACCACCGTGTAGGTACCCGCATCCACTTGGATTGACGGGGTCTGTGTGCCCACCACCCCGTCGGCCGAACCGACGATCGTGCCAGACCCGTCCAGAACCACCAGGGTGTACTTCGTGCCGGAAGCCATCGTCGTGGAGGCCTTCGTCGTGGAGGCCGCATCCGGCGAGAGGGTGCATGTCAGGTAGAGGCCGCCGCCCAGGTCCTCGGTCACGGTTTCGGCTTCGGCTTGCGTGCGGGTCAGCGTTTCCGCCTCACCCTCGCTGATGCCTCCCAGGGTGAAGCCCAGCGTGCTTCGCCCTTTGCCGGAAGTGGGATTCTCTTCGCTTGTGCAGCCCGGCAAGACGGCCAGAGCCACAAGAACCAAGACGGCCAGCGCACCGAGCAGGATGTATTTTCGAGGGGTATTTGTTTTCATCTCCATTTAATTTTTATTCGTTTCTATTCTATTTGGCCGGAAGCTTCCGGGAACGGGACAGTTTTCAATCCAGTTTTAAGGAACGCACCCGGGTGCTTTCCTTGTTCAATACATGCACGTTGCAAAAACAGGCCTTGCGGACTTCACAGGAGGCAGGGCCTCTATGATTAACACAAACTTTATTCCAACACAATTTCAAACTACTCTTTCATTCGATTCTTCAATAGGCCAACCCATCAGTCCCAGAGTCTTTTTGGACTTCGGGTTGGGCCAAACTCAAAATCCTAGTCTTTGATGCAGCGAATGCCCAAGGCGTAGGCACGGTTAGCGTAGCTATCACTCGTGGCACTAGCCGAGAAAGAGCGGAAACTACCGTAGTAAGTATCATATACCGAGCTACTCCAATAGTAGCCGTAAGTACCAAAGAGATCACCAGAGGAGTCTTCGCGGAGGCCATGACAAGAAAACTTGAGGTTGGAGCTGGCCGCATTGGAGCGGTTTGTAATGCCTGCCGCCGTCACCAGCGCGGTCAGTTCTGCATTAGTAGGCACGCGAAACCCGTCCGGGCAAGGGTTGTTGGTACCCGATACGCCCTGCCACAGGTTGACATTCTGGGGATTCCGCCAGTCGTACGGGGCTGAACTATTGTATATGAATAGGGCATGACCCGGAGTGTCCGTAGTACTCAGCGTGCTGGTGATTCCGTATTTCACCGTCCCGGCAGTGCCGCTTGTCCAGGTGATCAGCTCGTGTCCATCGGAGTCGCGCCCCCACTGGAAGAGACTGCCGCAGGCATGGTAGTCGTTGTAGGCCGTGGCCTGCGCGGTCGGGCTGAAGCTGCTGCTGCTCACGTTGGCGTAGTCGGCACCCAGGTTGTTGTTGAGCCACACCTCACCGTCCTCGCCCGTTACGGGGAGGTAGAGGAAGTTGTGCTCGTAGCTGCTGGTGTTGCCGGCGTCGTACAGCCCATACTTTTTGTCGGGGATCGCAGCTATGTCGCGCACCTGGTAAGTGGTGGTATTGCCGGCATTGTTGTAGGGGTAGGTGAACGTACCAAGCAAATAGCCCAGGTAGTCGCTCCCGATCCCGGCGTTGACGTCCAACTGTATGGCATTCAGCATGCCGCCCACGGCCTTGATGGTGGCGGTGATGTACGTGGTGCTGCTGGTGTAAGACTGAGACGTCCACGAGAGGTTAAGCTGGCGGCTGATGCCATCCGAAGTTAGGCTTGCCGGTATGGTCATGGTGGTGCTGTATGCGGGCAAGGTGCCGTCGCCGGTAGCCGTCGCGGGAATGTTTACCGTCACCCCGGTGGTGGTGATGGAACCCTGGACATCCACTGTCACGGTTTCCTCATAAGTATCAGCCGCCAGCGCGCCGGTGGTGGCCGCGGCTGTGGCTAAAGTATAAGGCAGGTAGTTCTCGTCGTACACCGAAGTCACATAGTATGTCCGGCTGGTACCCAGCGTAATGGTGGCGGGTATCGCCTCGTGTACGTTCACCGTCAGCGTGTAGCTCTTGCCTGTTTCGAGTGCCCGTGAGAAGGTGGTGCTCCTGCTGCCGTAGGCCGTGCTTCCTATCGTCAGGCTTGAGAACGCCAGCGTGAGCGGGGTATCGCCCGCCGAGTACAAGGTGGCGTCCGCGCTGGTCACGCTCTGCGCACCCAGCGTGGGCCAGGTGATGGCCGTGGTGGCCGCAGACCCGCTTGTAGCTATGCTGCCGTCGGCCAGGCTGATGGACGTGCCGTAGCTGTTCCCCAGTGTGGCCGCTGCGGCGGCTACATTGGCGCTCATGCTGCTGGCATCCAGCACCACGCTCACCTTGCTGGACTTGCGCACAAAAGTGATCGCCAGGCTCTGGCTTTCCGATGCGCCCACGGTAACCGACTGGCTGGAATAGAGCAGGTCCGTGCCAGCCGGGGCGGTGATGCTACCAATCGTTGACCCTATAGATCCCGCAGAAGGCAGCGTGGAGCTGCTCTCGTTGTAGGAGTAGGCGACCACCGTGTAGGTGCCCGCATCCACTTGGATTGACGGGGTCTGTGTGCCCACCACCCCGTCGGCCGAACCGACGATCGTGCCAGACCCGTCCAGAACCACCAGGGTGTACTTGGTGCCGGAAGCCATCGTCGATGTGGCCTTAGTCGTGGAGGCCGGATCCGGCGAGAGGGTGCATGTCAGGTAGAGGCCGCCGCCCAGGTCCTCGGTCACGGTTTCGGCTTCGGCTTGCGTGCGGGTCAGCGTTTCCGCCTCACCCTCGCTGATGCCTCCCAGGGTGAAGCCCAGCGTGCTTCGCCCTTTGCCGGAAGTGGGATTCTCTTCGCTTGTGCAGCCCGGCAAGACGGCCAGAGCCACAAGAACCAAGACGGCCAGCGCACCGAGCAGGATGTATTTTCGAGGGGTATTTGTTTTCATCTCCATTTAATTTTTATTCGTTTCTATTCTATTTGGCCGGAAGCTTCCGGGAACGGGACAGTTTTCAATCCAGTTTTAAGGAACGCACCCGGGTGCTTTCCTTGTTCAATACATGCACGTTGCAAAAACAGGCCTTGCGGACTTCACAGGAGGCAGGGCCTCTATGATTAACACAAACTTTATTCCAACACAATTTCAAACTACTCTTTCATTCGATTCTTCAATAGGCCAACCCATCAGTCCCAGAGTCTTTTTGAAACTCGGGTTGAGGCAGACTCAGGGTCAGTCGTCTTTAATGCAGCGAACAGATATGCCGCTCGCTCGCGGACCGCTCGTGTTCCTATCCGTCCAACTGCTATAAAATCTCCGCTGAATGGCGTAAGCACTACTTACTGAACTACTCCAATAGAAGCCGGCGATACCCGCAGTGCTAAGCGTACCATTTGCGGAGTAGCGGTAGCCAGCACTAGAAAACTTGAGGTTGGAGCTGGCCGCATTGGAGCGGTTTGTAATGCCAGCTGCCGTAACCAGTGCGGTCAGTTCTGCATCGGTAGGCACGCGAAATCCGCTCGGGCAAGGGTTGTTGGTGCCCGACACGCCCTGCCACAGGTTGTCGTTCTGCGGGCTCCGCCAATCATACGGGGATGAAGCATTATATATGAACAAGGCATGGCTCGGAGTATCCGTGCTACTCAGCGTGCTGGTTGTGCCGTACTTCACCGTCCCGGCAGTTCCGCTTGTCCAGGTGACCAGCTCGTGCCCGTCGGAGTTGCGCCCCCACTGGAAGAGACTGCCGTAGGCGTGGTAGTCGTTGTAGGCCGTGGCCTGCCCGGTCAGGCTGAAGCTGCTGCTGCTCAGGTTGGTGTAGTCGGCACCCAGGTTGTTGCTGAGCCAGATGTTCCCGTCCTCGCCTGTTACCGGGAGGTAGAGGAAGTTGTGTTCGTAGCTGCTGGTGTTGCCAGAATCGTACTGCACGAACTTCTTGTCGGGGATCGCAGCTATGTCGCGCACCTTGTAAGTAGTGGTGTTGCCCGCATTGTCGTAGGGGTAGGTGAACGTGCCAAGCAAATAGCCCAGGTAGTCGCTCCCTATCCCGGCGTTGATGTCCAGTTGTATGGCATTGAGCGTGCCGCCCACGGCCTTGATGGTGGCGGTGATATACGTGGTGCTGCTGGTGTAAGCCTGCGACGTCCAGGAGAGGTTGAGCTGGCGGCTGATGCCATCTTCCGTGGATGCCGCCGGGATGGTGATGGTGGTGCTGTATGCAGGCAAGGTACCGCTGCCGGTAGCCGTCGCGGGAATGTTTACCGTCACCCCGGTGGTGGTGATGGAACCCTTCACATCCACTGTCAGGGATTCACTTGTACCATCAGCCGCCAGGGTGGCGGTGGTAGCCGCCGAGGTGGGTGCGGTGTAAGGCAGGTAGTCCTGGTCGTACACCGAAGCCACGAAATATGTCTGGCTGGTACCCAGCGTAATGGTGGCGGGTATCGCCTCGTGCACGTTCACCGTCAGCGTGTAGCTCTTGCCTGTTTCGAGTGCCCGTGAGAAGGTGGTGCTCCTGCTGCCGTAGGCCATGCTTCCTATCGTCAGGCTTGAGAACGCCAGCGTGAGCGGGGTATCGCCCGCCGAGTACAAGGTGGCGTCCGCGCTGGTCACGCTCTCCTCACCCAGCGTGGGCCAGGTGATGGCCGTGGTGGCGGCAGACCCGCTCGCCGCTATGCTCCCGTCGGCCAGGCTGATGGACGTGGCATAGCTGTTCCCCAGTGTGGCCGCTGCGGCGGCTACATTGGCGCTCATGCTGCTGGCATCCAGCACCACGCTCACCTTGCTGGACTTGCGCACAAACGTGATCGGCAGGCTCTGGCTTTCCGATGCGCCCACGGTAACCGACTGGCTGGAATAGAGCAGGTCCGTGCCAGCCGGGGCGGTGATGCTACCTATGGTTGACCCTATAGATCCCGCAGAAGGCAGCGTGGAGCTGCTTTCGTTGTAGGAGTAGGCGACCACCGTGTAGGTACCCGCATCCACTTGGATTGACGGGGTCTGTGTGCCCACCACCCCGTCGGCCGAACCGACGATCGTGCCAGACCCGTCCAGAACCACCAGGGTGTATTTCGTGCCGGAAGCCATCGTCGATGTGGCCTTCGTCGTGGATGTGGCATCCGATGCCAGGGTGCATGTCAGGTAGAGGCCGCCGCCCAGATCCTCGGTCACGGTCTCGGCCTCGGCTTGCGTGCGGGTAAGCGTTTCCGCCTCACCACCACTGATGCCTCCCAGGGTGAAGGACAGCGTGGCCGAACCCTTGCCGGAAGTGGGATTATCTTCGCTTGTGCAGCCCGGCAAGACGGCCAAGGCCACAAAGGCCAGGGCGGACAACGCACTGCACAGGATGTGTTTTCGAGGGGTATTTGTTTTCATCTCCATTTAATTTCTATTCTATTTGGCCGGAAACTTCCGGGAAACGGGACAGTTTTCAATCCAGTTTTAAGGAACGCACCCGGGTGCTTTCCTTGTTCAATACATGCACGTGTGCAAAAACAGGCCTTGCGGACTTCACAGGAGGCAGGGCCTACATTATTAACACAAACTTTATTCCAACACAATTTCAAATCACTCTTTCATTCGATCATCCAATGGCCCAGTCCTTAAGCCCTTCAATCCCAGAGTCTTTTTGGACTTCGGGTTGAGGCAAACTCAGGATCAGTTTTTGATACAGCGAACGGAAAAGCCGACGCCGCGCTCGGCCGCGTTCGGGTTCGTACCACTGTAGTAGAAGTAGCGGTAACTGGCGTAAGTATCGAATACTGAACTACTCCAACAGTAGCCGTAGCTGCCAGCGTTGTAAAGCGTGCCATTGCTGTTATTGCGGAGGCCAGGAACAGAAAACCGCAGCTTGGAGCTGGCGGCCGTGGTGTAGTTTGAAATACCCGCTACCGTAAACAGTGCTGTTATTTCGTCGTTGGTAGGCAGGCGAAACCCGTCCGGGCAAGGATTGTTGGTACCCGACACGCCCTGCCATAGGCTGTCGTTCTTCGAACTCCGCCAATCATCTCCACTTGTTATGAACAGGGCGTGGGAAGGTGTGTCCGTCGAAGATGTCGTGCTGGTTGTACCATACTTGGCCGTTCCTGTAGTTGTGCTTGTCCAGGTGATCAGCTCGTGACCGTCGGAGTCGCGTCCCCACTGGAAGAGGCTGCCGTAGGCGTGGTAGTCGTCGTAGGCAGTGGCCTGCCCGGTCAGGCTGAAGCTGCTGCTGCTCAAGTTGGCGTAGTCCGCACCCAGGTTGTTGCTGAGCCAGATGTTCCCGTCCTCGCCTGTTACCGGGAGGTAAAGGAAGTTGTGCTCGTAGCTGCTGGTGTTGCCAGAATCGTACTGCACGAACTTCTTGTCGGGGATGCCCGGAATGTCGCGTACCTGGTAAGTGGTGGTGTTGCCCGCATTGTCGTAGGGGTAGGTAAATGTACCCAGCAAATAGCCTAAGTGATCGCTACCTATACCGGCATTGATGTCCAGCTGTATGGCATTGAGCGTGCCGCCCACGGCCTTGATGGTGGCGGTGATGTACGTGGTGCTGCTGGTGTAAGACTGAGACGTCCACGAGAGGTTAAGCTGGCGGCTGATGCCATCCGAAGTTAGGCTTGCCGGTATGGTCATGGTGGTGCTGTATGCGGGCAAAGTGCCGTCGCCGGTAGCCGTCGCGGGAATGTTTACCGTCACCCCGGTGGTGGTGATGGAGCCCTGGTAGTCAACAAGTGTTTCGGTAGTGCCGTCACCCGCCTGGGTGGCGGTGGTCGCCGACGAGGTGGGTGCGGTGTAAGGCAGGTAGTCCTGGTCGTACACCGAAGCCACAAAGTATGCCTGGCTCGTGCCCAGGGTGATGGTGGCTGGTATCGCCTGGTGCACGTTCACCGTCAGCGTGTAGCTCTTGCCTGTTTCGAGTGACCGCGAGAAGGTGGTGCTCCTGCTGCCGTAGGCCGTGCTTCCTATTGTCAGGCTTGAGAATGCCAGCGTGAGCGGGGTATCGCCCGCCGAGTATAAGGTGGCGTCAGCACTGGTCACGCTCTGCGCACCCAGCGTGGGCCAGGTGATGGCCGTGGCGGAGGCCGACCCGCTTGTAGCGATGGTGCCGTCGGCCAGGCTGATGGACGTGCCGTAGCTGTTCCCCAGTGTGGCGGCGGCAGCGGCTACATTGGCGCTCATGCTGCTGGCATCCAGCACCACGCTCACCTTGCTGGACTTGCGCGCAAACGTGATCGGCAGGCTCTGGCTTTCCGATGCGCCCACGGTAACCGACTGGCTGGAATAGAGCAGGTCTGTGCCAGCCGGGGCCGTGATGCTACCTATGGTTGACCCAACCGCACCGGCAGAAGGCAGCGTGGAGCTGCTGTCGTTGTAGGAGTAGGCGACCACCGTGTAGGTACCCGCATCCACTTGGATTGACGGGGTCTGTGTGCCCACCACCCCGTCGGCCGAACCGACGATCGTCCCCGACCCGTCCAGAACCACCAGGGTGTACTTCGTGCCGGAAGCCATCGTCGTGGAGGCCTTCGTCGTGGAGGCCGCATCCGGCGAGAGGGTGCATGTCAGGTAGAGGCCGCCGCCCAGGTCCTCGGTCACGGTCTCGGCTTCGGCTTGCGTGCGGGTAAGCGTTTCCGCCTCCCCCTCGCCGATGCCTGCCAGGGTGAAGGACAGCGTGGCTGAACCCTGGCCGGAAGTGGAATTGTCTTCGCTAGTGCAGCCCGGCAAGACGGCCAAGGCCACAAAGGCCAGGGCGGCCAACGCACCGCACTGGATGTGTTTTCGAGGGGTATTTGTTTTCATCTCCATTTAATTTCTATTCTATTTGGCCGGAAACTTCCGGGAACGGGACAGTTTTCAATCCAGTTTTAAGGAACGCACCCGGGTGCTTTCCTTGTTCAATACATGTACGTGTGCAAAAACAGGCCTTGCGGACTTCACAGGAGGCAGGGCCTCTATGATTAACACAAACTTTATTCCAACACAATTTCAAACTACTCTTTCATTCCCCAGTCCTTCAATCCTTCAATCCCAAAGTCTTTTTGAAACTCGGGTTGAGGCAGACTCAGGGTCAGTCGTCTTTGATGCAGCGAACAGAAAAGCCGTAGGCACGGTAGGCAGCAGTATTTGCACCATCGTTGGCGTTGCGTTCAAATGCGTTAGTCCCACTCACCGAGCTAGTCCAATAATTAGCATTGCCCGAAGTATTCATGATTGAGCTATCAGCATAGCGGCGGTAACCCGCAGCAGAAAGCGCGAGGTTGGAGGTGGCGGCATTTGTATAGCTGGTAATACCTGCTGCCGTAACCAAAGCAGCCAATTCTGCATTGGTGGGCAAGCGGAATTCGCTCGGACAGGGATTGTTGATACCCGATACACCTTGCCAAAGGTTGTCATTCTGGGGATTCCGCCAGTCGTAGGGATCTAAAGGAGCCGTTATGAACAAGGCATGGCTCGGGATGTCCGTGGCGCTCAGCGTGCTGGTTGTGCCGTACTTGGCGGCCCCGGCAGTTCCGCTTGTCCAGGTCATCAGCTCATGCCCGTCGGAGTTCCGCCCCCACTGGAAGAGGCTGCCGTAGGCGTGGTAGTCGTTGTAGGCCGTGGCCTGCCCGGTCAGGCTGAAGCTGCTGCTGCTCAGGTTGGCGTAGTCCGCACCCAGGTTGTTGCTGAGCCAGATGTTCCCGTCCTCGCCTGTTACGGGGAGGTAAAGGAAGTTGTGCTCGTAGCTGCTGGTGTTGCCGTTGTCGTACTTGCCTAGCTTCTTGTCGGGGATGCCCGGAATGTCTCGCACCTGGTAGGTGCTGGTGTTCCCCGCATTGTTGTAGGGGTAGGTGAAGGTACCCAGCAAATAGCCCAGGTAGTCGCTGCCGATCCCGGCGTTGATGTCCAGCTGTATGGCATTGAGCGTGCCGCCCACGGCCTTGATGGTGGCGGTGATGTACGCGGTGCTGCCGGTGTAAGCCTGCGACGCCCAGGAGAGGTTGAGCTGGCGGCTGATGCCATCTTCCGTGGATGCCGCCGGGATGGTGATGCTGATGCTGTATGGCGGCAAAGTACCGGTACCGGTAGCCGTCGCGGGAATCTTCACCGTCACCCCGGTGGTGGTGATGGAACCCTGCACATCCACTGTCAGGGATTCACTTGTACCATCAGCCGCCAGGGTGGCGGTGGTGGCCGCCGAGGTGGGTGTGGTGTAGGGCAGGTAGTCCTGGTCGTACACCGAAGCCACAAAGTATGCCTGGCTCGTGCCCAGGGTGATGCTGGCGGGTATCGCCTCGTGCACGTTCACCGTCAGCGTGTAGCTCTTGCCTGTTTCGAGTGACCGCGAGAAGGTGGTGCTCCTGCTACCGTAGGCCGTGCTTCCTATCGTCAGGCTTGAGAACGCCAGCGTGAGCGGGGTATCGCCCGCCGAGTACAAGGTGGCGTCCGCGCTTGTCACGCTCTCCGCACCCAGCGTGGGCCAGGTGATGGCCGTGGCGGAAGCCGAGCCGCTCGCCGCTATAGTCCCGTCGGCCAGGCTGATGGCCGTGGCGTAGCTGTTCCCCAGTGTGGCAGCGGCGGCGGCTACATTGACACCCATGCTGCTGGCATCCAGCACCACGCTCACCTTGCTGGCCTTGCGCACGAAGGTGATCGCCAGGCTCTGGCTTTCCGATGCGCCCACGGTAACCGACTGGCTGGAATAGAGCAGGTCCGTGCCCGCCGGGGCGGTGATGCTACCAATGGTTGACCCTATAGATCCCGCAGAAGGCAGCGTGGAGCTGCTCTCGTTGTAGGAGTAGGCGACCACCGTGTAGGTACCCGCATCCACTTGGATTGACGGGGTCTGTGTGCCCACCACCCCGTCGGCCGAACCGACGATCGTGCCAGACCCGTCCAGAACCACCAGGGTGTACTTCGTGCCGGAAGCCATCGTCGATGTGGCCTTCGTTGTGGATGTGGCATCCGCTGCCAAGGTGCATGCCAGGTAGAGGCCGCCGCCCAGGTCCTCGGTCACGGTTTCGGCTTCGGCTTGCGTGCGGGTCAGCGTTTCCGCCTCACCCTCGCCGATGCCTGCCAGGGTGAAGGACAGCGTGGCTGAACCCTGGCCGGAAGTGGAATTTTCTTCGTTTGTGCAGCCCGGCAAGACGGCCAGAGCCACAAGAACCAAGACGGCCAGCGCACCGAGCAGGATGTATTTTCGAGGGGTATTTGTTTTCATCTCCATTTCGTTTCTATTCTATTTGGCCGGAAGCTTCCGGGAACGGGACAGTTTTCAATCCTGTTTTAAGGAACGCACCCGGGTGCTTTCCATGTTCAATCCATGCACGTTGCAAAAACAGGCCTTGCGGACTTCACAGGAGGCAAGGCCTACATTATTAACACAAAACTTTATTCCAACACAATTTCAAACTACTCTCTTATTCGATTATCCAATGGTCCAATCCTTCAATCCCAAAGTCCTTTTGGAGTTCGGGCTGAGGCAAACTCAGAACCCTAGTCTTTGATACAGCGAACGCTGAAAGCCGAGGCACGGAAGCTTTCTGTATGCAATCCGGTATCATTACTAATGATGGTACGATAACCAGCGTAAATGCCACTCACCGAACTACCCCAATAGAACCCGATATTGCCAGTCTGGAGGGATGCACCATCAACCCAATCGTTATAACCTGAAGCAGTAAACTTCAGGTTGGAACTGGCGGCCGTGGTGTAGTTTGTAATACCCGCTACCGTAAACAGTGCTGTTATTTCGTCGTTGGTAGGCAGGCGAAACCCGTCCGGGCAAGGGTTGTTGATACCCGACACACCCTGCCAAAGGTTATCGTTCTGCGGACTCCGCCAGTCATACGGGGATGAAGTCTTGTATATGAACAAGGCATCGCCCGGAGTGTCCGTCGAAGATGTCGTGCCGGTTGTGCCGTACTTGGACGTTCCGGCTGTACCACTTGTCCAGGTCATCAGCTCATGCCCGTCGGAGTTCCGCCCCCACTGGAAGCGGCTGCCGTAGGCGTGGTAGTCGTCGTGGGCCGTGGCCTGCCCGGTCGGGCTGAAGCTGCTGCTGCTCACGTTGGCGTAGTCCGCACCCAGGTTGTTGCTGAGCCAGATGTTCCCGTCCTCGCCTGTTACCGGGAGGTAAAGGAAGTTGTGCTCGTAGCTGCTGGTGTTGCCAGAATCGTACTGCATATACTTCTTGTCGGGGATGCCCGCGATGTCACGCACCTTGTAAGTGGTGGTGTTGCCCGCATTGTCGTAGGGGTAGGTGAACGTACCCAGCAAATAGCCCAGGTAGTCGCTCCCTATCCCGGCGTTGATGTCCAGTTGTATGGCATTGAGCGTGCCGCCCACGGCCTTGATGGTGGCGGTGATATACGTGGTGCTGCTGGTGTAAGCCTGCGACGTCCAGGAGAGGTTGAGCTGGCGGCTGATGCCATCCGAAGTTAGGCTTGCCGGTATGGTCATGGTCGTGCTGTATGCGGGCAAAGTGCCGTCGCCGGTAGCCGTCGCGGGAATCTTCACCGTCACGCCAATGGTGGTGATTGTGCCTTGGTAATTTATTAGCGTTTCAGTAGTGCCGTCAGCCGCCAGGGTGGCGGTGGTGGCCGCCGAGGTGGGTGCGGTGTAGGGCAGGTAGTCCTGGTCGTACACCGAAGCCACAAAGTATGCCTGGCTCGTGCCCAGGGTGATGCTCGCTGGTATCGCCTCGTGCACGTTCACCGTCAGCGTGTAGCTCTTGCCGGTCTCGAGTGACCGCGAGAAGGTGGTGCTCTTGCTGCCGTAGGCGGTGCTTCCTATCGTCAGGCTTGAGAACGCCAGCGTGAGCGGGGTATCGCCCGCCGAGTACAAGGTGGCGTCCGCGCTGGTCACCGACTGCGCACCCAGCGTGGGCCAGGTGATGGCCGTGGCGGAGGCCGACCCACTCGCCGCTATAGTCCCGTCGGCCAGGCTGATGGACGTGCCGTAGCTGTTCCCCAGTGTGGCCGCTGCGGCGGCTACATTGGCGCTCATGCTGCTGGCATCCAGCACCACGCTCACCTTGCTGGACTTGCGCGCAAAGGTGATCGCCAGGCTCTGGCTTTCCGATGCGCCCAGGGTAACCGACTGGCTGGAATAGAGCAGGTCTGTGCCAGCCGGGGCCGTGATGCTACCAATGGTTGACCCAACCGCACCGGCAGAAGGCAGCGTGGAGCTGCTTTCGTTGTAGGAGTAGGCGACCACCGTGTAGGTGCCCGCATCCACTACAATTGACGGGGTCTGTGTGCCCACCACCCCGTCGGCCGAACCGACGATCGTGCCAGACCCGTCCAGAACCACCAGGGTGTACTTGGTGCCGGAAGCCATCGTCGATGTGGCCTTCGTCGTGGATGTGGCATCCGCTGCCAAGGTGCATGCCAGGTAGAGGCCGCCGCCCAGATCCTCGGTCACGGTCTCGGCCTCGGCTTGCGTGCGGGTAAGCGTTTCCGCCTCCCCCCCGCTGATGCCTCCCAGGGTGAAGGACAGCGTGGCCGAACCCTGGCCGGAAGCGGGATTCTCTTCGCTTGTGCAGCCCGGCAAGACGGCCAGAGCCACAAGAACCAAGACGGCCAGCGCACCGCACAGGATGTGTTTTCGAGGGGTATTTGTTTTCATCTCCATTTAATTTCTATTCTATTTAGCGGGAAGCTTCCGGGAACGGGACAGTTTTCAATCCAGTTTTAAGGAACGCACCCGGGTGCTTTCCATGTTCAATCCATCCACGTTGCAAAAAACAGGCCTTGCGGACTTCACAGGGGGCAAGGCCTAGATTATTAACACTAAACTTTATTCCAACACAATTTCAAACTATTCTCTCATTTCATTATCCAATAGTCCAGTCCTTCAATCCCAAAGTCCTTTTGGAGGTCGGGTTGAGGCAAACTCAGGATCCTAGTCTTTGATGCAGCGGACAGAGCAGCCGAAGGCGCGGGCGATAGAACCCGTGTTCGTGAAAGAGTAGAAGAAAGTCCGGATACCGACGCCAGTACCAGCCAACGAAACACTCCAATAATATCCTTGGTTGCCAGGGCCGTAGATAATACCATCGTAAGTACTGCGGTCGCCAGCAGCAGTAAACTTCAGGTTGGAGCTGGCGGCATCGGAGCGGTTTGTAATGCCCGCTGCCGTACACAAAGCAGCCAGTTCGGCAATGGTAGGGATGCGGAACCCGCTCGGGCAAGGGTTGTTGGTACCCGACACACCCTGCCAAAGGTTATCGTTCTGCGGACTCCGCCAGTCGTACGGAGATGAACTATTAATTATGAACAAGGCATGGCCCGGGGTGTCCGTACCGCTCAGCGTGGTGGTTGTGCCGTACCCGCTTGACCTCAGCTCGTGCCCGTCGGAGTTGCGTCCCCACTGGAAGAGGCTGCCGTAGGCATGGGAGTCGCCGTCAGACGTGGCCTGCCCGGTCAGGCTGAAGCTGCTGCTGCTCAGGTTGGTGTAGTCGGCACCCAGGTTGTTGGCCAGCCATATGTTCCCGTCCTCGCCTGTTACGGGGAGGTAGAGGAAGTTGTGCTCGTAGCTGCTGGTGTTGCCGGCGTCATACTGCCCGAACTTCTTGTCGGGAATACCCGGAATGTCGCGCACCTGGTAAGTGCTGGTGTTGCCCGCATTGTTGTAGGGGTAGGTAAATGTACCCAGCAAATAGCCCAGGTAGTCGCTGCCGATCCCGGCGTTGATGTCCAGCTGTATGGCATTGAGCGTGCCACCCACGGCCTTGATGGTGGCGGTGATGTATGTGGTGCTGCTGGTGTAGGACTGCGAAGCCCACGAGAGGGTCAACTGCCTGCTGTTCCCGTCCGAGGTTAGACTTGCCGGTATGGTGATGGTGGTGCTGTAAGCTGGTAAGGTGCCGCTGCCGGTAGGCGTCACGGGAATCTTTACCGTCACCCCAGTGGTGGTGATGGAACCCTGCACATCCACTGTCAGGGATTCACTTGCACCATCAGCCGCCAGGGTGGCGGTGGTGGCCTCCGAGGTGGGTGTGGTGTAGGGCAGGTAGTCCTGGTCGTACACCGAAGCCACAAAGTATGCTTGACTCGTGCCCAGGGTGATGCTCGCTGGTATCGCCTCGTGCACGTTCACCGTCAAGGTGTAGCTCTTGCCGGTTTCCAACGCCCGCGAGAAGGTGGTGCTCTTGCTGCCGTAGGCCGTGCTTCCTATCGTCAGGCTTGAGAACGCCAGCGTGAGCGGGGTATCGCCCGCCGAGTACAAGGTTGCATCCGCGCTGGTCACGCTCTCCGCACCCAGCGTAGGCCAGGTGATGGCCGTGGTGGAAGCCGAGCCGCTCGCCGCTATAGTCCCGTCGGCCAGGCTGATGGACGTGGCATAGCTGTTCCCCAGTGTGGCCGCTGCGGCGGCTACATTGGCGCTCATGCTGCTGGCATCCAGTACCACGTTCACCTTGCTGGCCTTGCGCACGAAGGTGATCGCCAGGCTCTGGCTTTCGGATGCGCCCACGGTAACCGACTGGCTGGAATAGAGCAGGTCTGTGCCCGCCGGGGCCGTGATGCTACCTATGGTTGACCCAACCGCACCGGCAGAAGGCAGGGTGGAGCTGCTCTCGTTGTAGGAGTAGGCGACCACCGTGTAGGTGCCCGCATCCACTACAATTGACGGGGTCTGTGTGCCCACCACCCCGTCGGCCGAACCGACGATCGTGCCAGACCCGTCCAGAACCACCAGGGTGTACTTCGTGCCGGAAGCCATCGTCGATGTGGCCTTCGTCGTGGATGTGGCATCCGCTGCCAAGGTGCATGTCAGGTAGAGGCCGCCGCCCAGATCCTCGGTCACGGTCTCGGATTCGGCTTGCGTGCGGGTAAGCGTTTCCGCCTCACCACCACTGATGCCTCCCAGGGTGAAGGACAGCGTGGCCGAACCCTTGCCGGAAGTGGGATTGTCTTCGCTAGTGCAGCCCGGCAAGACGGCCAAGGCCAGGGCGGCCAACGCCGCGCCCAGGATGTGTTTTCGAGGGGTATTTGTTTTCATCTCCATTTCGTTTGTATTGTTCATTTGTACTTTGCCTGTAATTAAGATGGTTCTATAAGAAATAATAGCCGGTGGAGTGCTTTAAAGGCTGAGGTCACCGGAGTCGCTGGTGTCGGGATCTACGGTTGTCCAATCCTCCACGGTAGTGGTTGATACACCGGAGCCGGAAATAGAGGCGGCGATGGTGCTTTCAAGTTGCACATATACCACGCTTACTTCCGGGGCAACATAGGCCAGTTTCCCGTTTTCCGCATCAATCATTCCGCCCTGCTCGGCCAAGGGGCGAATTTCCATTTGTTTGTCAAGAATTTTCATTTGTTCCATGTTTTTATTTGTTTTAATTTAACGAATTCTAATCAATTGGTTAAGGAAGGGTGAACTACCAAAAACAGAAACCTCCTGCGCTTCAGTCCCGTTTTTGGGGATTGCAGCGCAGAAGGCATATCAGGTACACGAACGAAAGCCACAGGCTCAAAAAAGCTTGCAGCAGTTGTTGTTTTAAAAAAATAATATTATATTTTAGGCCTGGCTGTGTGTGTGTGTGTGTGTGTGTGTTAAAAAAATAATTGGAATACGCAAGCTAAACCGACTAAAAATCAGCGACCTGCATATAAAAAAATATGTGGGTGAACTACCTCCAGATTGGGTAGTAAAACAAGGATAATATGGAGATAAAGTGGTCATCGAAATATCGTAAGTTTGGTTATTTTAAGTTTGCTTTGGCCAAAGATAGGTTATTTTTCAGATTACAGATGATACGCATTTTTTATTTCACATATTTTTAAATAATGAATTACGTTCCAGAAACAAATTCGATTGATCGATAATACCTTATTTTGTTAGGTTATTGAAAAATGGATGGATGGAATTTAGAAAGTTCACATTATGTTTATTTAACTTTATTACCGGGTGGATTTTTAACTAATAGGCTGACCGAAGCGATCGTCTTTCCACGATACCCGCCCTTGCGGGACTTCTCCTTGCTGCTTTTTTGGTAATATTTTTAAATGCGTAAGCTATCCCCCTCTATTTGTGCGGGCCAGGGGGATTCCGCTACGCTACACACCCGGTTATGCACATCTCGCTGCGCGGTCTAAAAATCATAAATCCTGAACACAACGAAGACTTCCCCCTTTATATTTTATTGCAGCTGAATAGCCAGAAATAGTATTCGGTCCACCAACTCCAATATCTAAGAAACGGCCATAGGTACTATTATAAGACTCGCTAGTCCAATAATCCCCATAAGCCCCAGCAGATGCAACAGTTGTATAGGGGGAGTAATGCCTTCTATAACCGGCGAAAGGCAAAAACAAATAGATATCTGCATTCGCTGTTGATGGGGCGCTGGAAGTTTTGAAGTAACGCCCTTTAACAGAATTTTTGGTTGTATAAACATGTCCCGACTTTAAAAGGTTAGTGCAATCAGAAACTGTTGGAATCCTCCAATATCCACTCAATATTTGATTACAAGGATCGGCTGTCAAATTACTTGCTCCGCCCCAAACAGCTGAATCACCGCTTAAATAGTATGTATAGTTGTTATAGGGGCTTGTCGCTCCAAAATTCCAGTAATCCCCTTTCGTGTAGTCGGAACTATAATATTCCTGCGTACTCCAGATGCCAGTAGCTGAGGCTGTCTTATACAGATTCCCTTTCGCCCATCTCACCCCGCCAATAATGAAGTTGTTCTTCAGTCTTGCCGTGAGTGTGTAGGTATATCCTGCCACCAATGTTTTCGTAAATGTCGTAGATAGGCTACTGTAAGTGGTATAACTGCCAAGCGTCAAGCTGCCGATACCCACCGAAAAGCTTGCCGTGCCTGTTGCAGCAAACACCGGTATGGTGGCCGCAGTCAATATGGTGTCTCCCGTGGTGGAGAATGAGACGGCCTGCGAGCTGGTGCTGGCGGAGGTGGTTTCCCCGGAGAGCAGTGCCACCGATGCCGAGGCGTAGGTGGGCGACAGGGTCACCCCGCTGATGGCGTTGATCTTTGCCCCCAAGGTGCTGGAGCTGACCGCCACCGTCACCTTGCTGAACCAGTGGGTGAAGGTGATGGCGACAGGGTTGCTGGTACCGTCGGTGACATTCACCGTGGTGGAATAGTAGAGCAAGTCCTTGTCGGTGCTCACGCTGAGGCTGGTTGCCGTGGCGTCGTCCGCAATGTCATCCGATGTGTTGTACGAGTAGGCCACCACCTGGTAGTCCCCGGCATCCACCGGGATGGCCGCCGTGGCGGACTCGCTGCCCGCGGTGTAGTCCCGGTAGGCCACGTACGTGCCGCCGGAGGTGTAAACCAGCACCCGGTATTTCACGCCGTCGGTCATGGTCGATGTGGAGCGGGTCAGGGAGGCGGCCGTGGGCGCCAGGGTGTATTCCACCGTCATGTCGCTGTCCAGTTTCTGGGTCACGGTCTCCGATTCCAAGGCCGATTTCTCGAGGGATTCCGAACCGCCTTCGGCGATGCCCCCGAGGGAGATTTTCAACCCGGTGGTCGTGGAAGAGTCACCGGAAGAGTCGCTGTCTTTCGAGCAGGCGGAGGAGAGGAACAGCAAGGCCAGCAACGCGGCAAAGCCGGCCAGCCTGTGGGTTTTTAGAAAGTGTATTGAATTCATAGCCGTGTCGTTTTTGCTTTGTAAATTTTTCGTTTTCACTATTATTCTTAGCGTGTCGGGGGGATGCCACGGCCTTAGTCGATGGCGATGTCCCCGCTCCCGGAGGTCTGTGTTTCCCAGCTTGTTACTTGGGGCGTGGTAGTTGATTCAATGGATGCCGCCACCATGCAGCCTGCTTCCAACTCGACATAATGTACGCGTACTTCCGGGGCAACATAGGCCGGTTTTCCATTTTCCGCATCAATGAGTCCGTACCCTTCAGGTGAAGGGCGAACTTCCATTTGTTTGTTAAAAGTTTTTCTTTGTTTCATGCTTTTATGTGTTTTAAAATTAATGGATGTGTTCAATTGTGTAAGGAGGAGAAATGCTCCTTCAAAAGTAGTGACTTTCTGCACCCCCACTATCTCCCCCCAAAAAAGGGAAGGCGGCGCAAGAGGAATGTCGGGCATACGGACGAAATCCACAGGCTTTTGAAAAGGCCGGCCGCAGTTGCCGTTTCGAAAAAGATGTTCTATTTTAGCCGTGACCGTGTATGCGAAAATGATCCGAATATTTGGGTAAAACCCACTAAATATCAATGATCTGCCCACAACGGAAATCACAGGAAAAATCGCCTAAAAGCTGGATGCTAGAGCAAAAATAGTCTGGGAACAAAGTAGTAATGAAAATACAGAAAGTTTGGATGTTTTGAGTTTGCTTCCGCCAAAGATAGGTTCTTTTTTAGATTACAAATGGCATATATTCTAGATTTCACATTCTTTAAAATAGCAAATCATTTTTCAGAGACAAATTCGATTGATCGATAATACCTTATTTTGTTGGTACTATTGAAAAATGGAGCGAAGAAGTCCGGGAAGTTTTTGTTGTATTTATTTAACTTTATCGCAGGAGCGGATTTTAACTTGAAGGGTGTGGGCGGGGAGGGGCTGCGATTTTGCTAACTGATGACTATTAACTGCTATGCCAGGGGTGAGGCTGAAAAAAAATCCTTACGGGCTTCACAGCCCATAAGGATCACAAAAAAATAAGTTTATTTACATCCCGGTTTCCAAACTTTCAATTCAAAAAAATAACGTCCAAACCGGGATAAACATCATCCCTCCCAAACTTCACAGCCTGCAAAGGGATGAACAACACAAAAACTACCCATAAACCGCATTGCGGCGAAAATGTGGATAGCCTTGTATTCTGTTATCCGTGATTCAGTGATTCTGTTATACAGTTATTCCGTCAGGGCAACTGCGGATGCGTCCGCTTCACTCGCCCGATAGCGCCGGTCTATACCGCTCGGTATCGTCACCTTATATCGCCCGATAGCACCGGTCTATATCGGGCGATATAGGCAGGCAATAATATTTTTATTGCACGGTGAGTACTTCCCCAAAGGCTGCTGTTCTTGGCTCTTTAAGCAAGACACCGGTCGTGTACTGCGTCACCACCTCCACCACATATTCTCCGGCAGGCAACGCCGGGATCACCACCAGCAGCTCCGAAGGATTGTTGGTGACGATGTCGGAGGGATCCACCGCCGTGCGGGCTTGCGTGGCAGTGTCCAGAAAGAAGATGCCGTTGGCAGCATCCGTGCCGGCCACCTTGATCTTGCTGCCACTGATGCGCAGGTTGCGCCCCGGGGTGAGCAGGTCGTTCACCGAACCCGTCTTCACGTCGGTCACCTGCACGATCGTCGCCGAGGCATCTGCCAACCCGAGGATCTGCACCTCGATGTTGGGGATTTCAACGCGGAGCTTCTCCCCCTGGTTGAACTGGAACAGGATGCTGTGCTTCTCCGCACTGAAGGTTTCCTGCGGGCTGTCGAACACCCCGCGGATAAGTGTGCCCGCCGTGAAATAGCCCGTGTTCACCGAATAGCCGTCGCACAGCTGGTAGGCCATTTCCTTGAACCACAGCTCCACGGCGTGTTGCATGGCCGTGGCAGACACGTCCGAACCGCCCCGGTTGACAGCCGCCTCGCTGATTTGTTGTACATTCAGTGAACGCTCGCTCACCACCCGCGCGATCAGGTCGTTGGGGTTGTCCTTGGTCAGCAGGTTATCGTAGAGATAAGCCCTGATGCGATGTAGGATTGCCATAATTATAAGGTTTTAAAGATTAAACGTCAATTATTTAATTGGAATTCTATTCTGAACCGTGTCTCTACAAAATCAATCATCGCCCCGCTTGCTGGCGCCAGCCCCCTCCTCCTCGTTTGCAACGAGGAGGCAATGGGTTCTTGTTTGTAACAATAGCCACAGAACTACCTATCAGGCAATTCATTTATTTCGTTCGTTAGAAACGACTGACCAAGAACCCCTCGTTGCAAACGAGGGGCAGTGATTAAGGCAAGAGCCTTGATTCTAAGAACGACGTAGCGGGAACGCTTCGCCAGCAGATGACCTTCATCAAAGGGCTACTCCAAGAGCAGCCCTTAAAGAGGGCCAAGAATCCTAGTCTTTGAGGCAGCGAATAGATAAGCCGATGCATCGTTGGTCGCCCGTATTCCTACCTGTACTACTGCCGTTCCATTGGCGGTCAATGGCGTAAGTACCACTTACCGAACTACTCCAATAGTCGCCGAAGGTGCCAGTTGCGTTAAGGTTACCATTGGCTCCGTTGATTGAGCCGCGGAAGCCAGCGCTAGAAAACTTGAGGTTGGAGCTGGCGGCCGTGGTATAGTTTGTAATCCCGGCCGCCGTCACCAAGGCGGTCAGTTCGGCATCGGTAGGCACGCGAAACCCGCTCGGGCAAGGGTTGTTGGTGCCGGATATGCCCTGCCACAGGTTGTCGTTCTGCGGGCTTCGCCAATCATACGGGGATGAAGCATTATATATGAACAAAGCATGGCTCGGAGTATCCGTGCTACTCAGCGTGCTGGTTGTGCCGTACTTCACCGTCCCGGCCGTGCTGCTTGTCCAGGTGATCAGCTCGTGCCCGTCGGAGTTCCGCCCCCACTGGAAGAGGCTGCCGTAGGCGTGGTAGTCGTTGTAGGCCGTTGCCTGCCCATTCAGGCTGAAGCTGCTGCTGCTCACGTTGGCGTAGTCCGCACCCAGGTTGTTGCTGAGCCAGATGTTCCCGTCCTCGCCTGTTACCGGGAGGTAGAGGAAGTTGTGCTCGTAGCTGCTGGTGTTGCCGTTGTCGTACTTCCCGAACTTCTTGTCGGGGATGCCCGGAATGTCGCGCACCTGGTAGGTGGTGGTGTTGCCCGCATTGTCGTAGGGGTAGGTGAACGTACCCAGCAAATAGCCCAGGTAGTCGCTGCCGATCCCGGCGTTGATGTCCAGCTGTATGGCATTGAGCGTGCCGCCCACGGCCTTGATGCTGGCGGTGATGTATGTGGTGCTGCTGGTGTAAGACTGCGAAGCCCAGGAGAGGTTTAGCTCGCGGCTGATGCCATCTTCCGTGGATGCCGCCGGTATGGTGGTGCTGGTGCTGTATGCCGGCAAGGTGCCGCTGGCGGTAGCCGTCACGGGAATCTTCACCGTCACCCCGGTGGTGGTGATTGTGCCTTGGTAATTTATTAGCGTTTCAGTGGTGCCGTCAGCCGCCAGGGTGGCGGTGGTGGCCGCTGCCGTGGGTACGGTGTAGGGCAGGTAATTATTGTCATAAACCGAAGCCACAAAGTATGTCTGGCTCGTGCCCAGGGTGATGGTGGCTGGTATCGCCTCGTGCACGTTCACCGTCAGCGTGTAGCTGTTGCCGGCCACGAGTGCCCGGGTGAAGGTGGTGGACTTGGTTGACGAGGAGGTGGCATAGGCTGTGCCACCTATCGTGAGGCTTGAGAATGTAAGCGTGAGCGGCGTTTCGCCGTTGGAGAAAAGGATGGCGCTGCTGCTGGTCACGCTCTGCGTCCCCACTGTGGGCCAGGTGATGCCGGTGGTGGAGGCTGTGCCATTTGTAGAGGCAGTACCGTCAGCCAATGCCATTGTGGTCGCATAGCTTTTCCCCAGTGTGGCACCGGCGGCGGTCACATTGGCGCTCATGCTGCTGGCGTCCACCACCACGTTCACCTTGCTGGCCTTGCGCTCAAACGTGATGGCCAGGGTCTGGCTTTCCGATGCGCCCAGGGTAACCGACTGGGTGGAATAGAGCAGGTCCGTACCCGCCGGGGCGGTGATGCTCCCGACGGTTTCCCCAACCGCACCGGCAGAAGGCAGCGTGGAGCTGCTGTCGTTGTAGGAGTAGGCGACCACCGTGTAGGTGCCCGCATCCACTTGGATTGTCGGGGTCTGTGTCCCGGCAACCCCGTCGGTCGAACCAACGATGACGCCCGACCCGTCCAGCACCACCAGGGTGTATTTCGTGCCGGAAGCCATCGTCGATGTGGCCTTCGTCGTGGATGTGGCATCCGATGCGAGGGTGCATGCCAGGTAGAGGCCGCCGCCCAGGTCCTGGGTCACGGTCTCGGCTTCGGCTTGCGTGCGGGTCAGCGTTTCCGCCTCCCCCCCGCTGATGCCTCCCAGGGTGAAGGACAGCGTGGCCGAACCTTTGCCGGATGTGGAATTATCTTCGCTTGTGCAGCCCGGCAACATCGCCAGGGACAGAAAAGCCAGGGCGGCGAATGCCGCGCGCAGGACGTGTTTTCGAGGGGTTCTCGTTTTCATCTTCATCTTGTTTTTATTGTTCATTTTCGCTTTAGCTGTGATTGAGGTTGAAATAATAGCGGGTGGCCTGTTTTAAAGGCTGAGGTCGCCCGAGTCGCTGGTGTCGGGGTCCACGGTTGTCCAGTCCTCCACGGAGGTCGATGATCCACCGGAGATTGAGCTGGCAATGGTGCTTTCCAGAGCCACATAATGCACGTTTACCTGCGGGGAAAGATAGGCCGGTTTCCGGTTTTCCGCATCAATGGGTTCGCCCTCCTTGTCCAAGGGGCGAACTTCCGTTTGTTTGTTAAAAGTTTTTCTTTGTTTCATGCTTTCATTTGTTTTTTTAAATTAATGAATGTGTTCAATTGTGTAAGGAGGAGGGATGCACCTGCAAAGGCAGGAGACGTGCCGGGCACACGGACGAAAGCCGCAGGCTTTTGGAAAAGCTTGCGGCGGTTGCCGTTTCGAAAAAAAAGTGTTATATTTTAGGCGGGGCCTTGTGTGTGTGTGTGTGTGTGTGTGTGTGTGTGTGTTAACAAAATAATCAATATACGCAAGTTAAATCCGCTAAAAATCAACAGCCTGCCAAAGAAAAGCATGCCGGAAAAACTACCCGGAAACCGGGTGTTTGAACAGGGATAATATGGAGTTACGATCTTGTCCAAGATGCGGATGTAAAATTTAGTTATGAACGCTTATTTTATCTAAAGATAGGTTATTCCTATATATGTAGGTTGTACACCTCCCCTTGTTTCACTTATTTTAAAACAATGGATTGGCTTCCGGGGGAAGTCCCGGCAGATCGATAATATATATTTTATTTGCGTTATTGAAAAATGGAGGGAAGGAATCCGGGAGGTTTACGTTATGTTTATTTAACTTTATTACGGTGTCGAATTTTAACTAAAAGAAGGCTGGTGTTGGCGTTTGCCATTCCCCCCGCAGCGCAACCCGTGGACGGACACCCTCCCCGCACAACACCAAAGCCCTGCAAGGGCGAAATCAGGAACATAATGGAGCATACCTACGGCATGCGATGTTCTCTCTACCCATCTTTTTCTACCGAGCGGTATTCCCTAAGGGAAAAGGAACAGCGGGTATTTGCAATTTGATTGCAACCTATCGTTTGGTGAAAACTCTCATATCGTCTGTTCAAGGTCATGAACATTTGACTATTTGATTGCAACCTATCGTTTGGTGAAAACGGAGACAATTAAATTGTTTGGATAATTTCGCTCGTCGAGCCTGTCTCAAAAGAATAGCTTCTTTTGTTACTAGGAAACAAAGGTGTGATTGCAATTGAAAATCAGCGGAACTAAATCACACCCGACGAGCCAACATACCAACGCATCGAATAATGGCGCCGAATTTCATCCCATCGGGATGGTCGCTCGGTAGAAAATAAGTGGCGGCGCTATAGGCATCCTGTAGGGATGCTCCGACATTATTCTTCCTCGGTGGCTTAGAATTGGCATGCGTTGGCTATTCCCGCATAATGTCGTCTCGACCTTAGTGAACGTTAGTTCGATCTAAAGGCTATAACGAGAGGGGCGTATCACCAAGAATAAGTTTAGCAGATTCTCTCACAGCAAGCCGCATAGCGGCGACAACTATCTTGGGGATGATGCGGTTCGGCTTCGCTGTACCCGAACAATGTCGCCACTGACGTGGCTTAGGATCAACCCCGGATTCCTTTTCCCTGCGGTCACGCACAGGCTATTGAGAGGATACCACCATGTGGCATTGTTAAATAGGGGAAATAGGATGATTCTCCGCAAACATATCTAGCATAGCGAAAAAAATGATTCTTATATCGAACTCACGTTAAAATAACGTGAGTTCGACCTAAGCATTTGTCAATCTAGTTTGATCTACAATGTCTTGATTGATGTTTATCGATGGTTTCTTGTCGAAAAAAGAATAAGCTGCCAGTGCAGACAATATATTGATAA
>Ga0316613_10000219_pt1 | contig 61683 bp, 65 predicted proteins | sample OWC_soil_day10_C_2_FD_207647 | JGI IMG/M metagenome (GOLD analysis project Ga0316613, IMG submission 207647) | Wetland soil microbial communities from Old Woman Creek delta, Ohio, United States - OWC_soil_day10_CT_b | ecosystem: Environmental > Terrestrial > Soil > Wetlands | place: USA: Ohio...
CCACCACAATATCTTCAAATTCTTGAACACTATACCCCAAACAATATTGAGCGCAAGTTAATAAACCCGTACTACTGCTATCATTTAAACCATACTTATCAATTGCCGCCGCGTATGTTTTTTCTATACTCCCTTCCAGCAACTTGTCTTCTTCCATAACCCCAGAAATTAACCGATAATTATAAACAGCATCAGCCATAAGATAACCGCCATTATATACCGACGTACTTAAAGCCAAGCGAGCTTGTTCGAATCTACAAACAATCGATTGATTATCTATTGTCAGTACGCCACCTGTTCTAAGCACTTGAGTCTCCACAAGTCCTCACTCCCTGAATTCGCACCAAACTTGTATAACTAGTTTCTGGATAACAAAAAGAACCTCCCAAATAACAGAAGGTTCCTTTGACGCAATTGCTCGCATCAATAGAAATCCCGGCTATTATAGCCGGGATGGAAATACGCCAATAAACGCATAATCCCCTCCCCATCGCTCGTGGGTAAAAAACGGTGACTGACAGATAGGCAGTTCTCCTGGCTCTAGATCATCGCTCGCCCAAACCTTCCCAAGACTTTCATCCCAGTGGCAATACTTGGGGTTGCTCCCTATTACAGTGGCGGGACCGCACCGGTATTTCACCGGACTTCCCTATTAAGCCCCTTGGGGCACCTACCTCAACGATTTGTAATTTTGCTTTAAGTATAGCTTTTGGGCTAAATGATGTCAATATTATCTTTCCTAATTTTTCCACTAAATTTATAACAGATTACATAGCCATCAATCATTCTCACTACTCATAATATTATCTAAAATGTTATCACGAACCGTTATTTCTCCTTACCCTTCTCTTTCACCTATCACTGCATACATTTCGGAATTTACGTCAATCTGCTGAATGTTATTAAAAGAGCACAGCCTTAATAAGTCAGCAACTTCATCCTCGTCTAACCTATGTTCCATCGGTGGCCCCATCACACTATGTTTCTTTACCCATTCAATTATAACAATCTTACCTGTTGGTTTTAATAACCTTGCCACTTCCCGAAAAAAAACCAGGCGATCTTCTACTTCGTGAACAACAAGACAAATAAACGCATAACTCATTGTTTGGTTGTCCAAAATAAAATCACTTTCCTGCACCTGTAACAGTTCTACATTAGTCAAATACCCAATCTTACCCTGCGCATCTTCAATCATTTCCGCCGCAGTATCCAGGCCATATACCTTTCCTTGACTACCAACAATTTTAGCGGCTGGCAATGTAAAATAGCCGATTCCACAGCCAATATCAGCCATAATATCGCCCTTCTGTAATCCCAAACGATATAAAGTTTCTTCCGGCGGAAGAAGTTCACGCCGTTCTGAGTTATCCAGCTTATGTCTATTTTCCGGGTTGAATTTATGAACCATGTAATCGTCACCTTTCTTTCACCTTGGTTTAGAGCGAACCATTCATTAGCTTAAAACTAGCTGATGCTTAAATGCACAGTATGTTATGCTATAATTATAGTAAAAAAACACTATCTGTAAACATTGTTCCCGTAGATATCCCCCGGAGGAAAACTCATGCTACTTACAGTATCACTATTTATCTTAGGTCTAAGTGTTGGCACAATCGGCACCTTAATCGGCGTTGGTGGCGGATTCATACTGGTACCAATATTTTTGCTAGTCCTTCACTATTCACCACAACACGCAGTCGGTACTTCTTTAGCTGTTGTCTGTTTAAATGCGCTGTCTGGAACAGTCGCTTATGTCAAACAGAAAAAAGTATATTATGATGCAGCTATTCGGTTTAGTCTGGCAACACTACCCGGAGCTGTAATCGGCAGTTATCTGGCACACTATTTTACTAACCGCAGTTTTTATATAAGCTTTGGCTTCTTACTAATCGCTATTGCGCTGCTACTATATTTCAATACTAAACCAGAAACTGATTCGTCTTGTAATAAGGATACCTTTCAATACAACCGGATCTTAGGAACGTCGCTAAGCATACTTGTAGGTTTTCTTTCCAGTATCTTTGGCATCGGTGGCGGTATTATTCATGTACCAGCAATGATAATTCTTCTCGGATTCCAGACCCATACCGCCACTGCCACTTCTCATTTTGTTCTTGCTGTTTCATCCGCCTTTGGCGTCGCAACACATTCTCTTTTAGGCAATATCTTGATTACCCCCGCGCTAGTTATTGGAAGCGGTGTTATACTCGGCGCGCAACTAGGCGCATATATAGCGCCTAAAACAAACTCGCGCTCAATTACGCTCCTACTTTCTCTAGCCTTAATAATATTGGGCTTACGTATGATAGTGAGTACAATCATCTAATTATTGAAACTATTAAATATCAATATAGTCTTGACAATTGGATTAACAACATTATATATTAATTATGAAATTGTTTCATAATTTTCAAAAATCCCATAAATACAACGTTGTATCAGCTAACTAGTTATTACACTAAGATAGCTGATATTTTTTTAAGAATCTGCAACCCCAAGGTATTTCGTGCATTTTAAATGTACAAATAAATAAGAGGAAGTTGATTATTTTGGGAAAGAAAATATTTATATGTATGGCTACCACAATCACACTATTGCTAACAAGCGCCTGTATTAATAATAATCCGGTTGTTCAAAATGCCCAGAGTTCAAATCCCCCTATCGAGTTAAACGTATCGGCAGCTCTAGGTCTAAAAGAAGCTTTGTTAGATATCCAGCAAGATTATGAAATCAACCATCCCAATATCAAAATTATCTACAACCTAGCTGCCGCCGGAGTTTTACAATCACAGATTGAGCAGGGAGCTCCAGCGGATATTTTTATTTCCGCCGCCTCAAATCAAGTTGATGCCTTAGCTAAAAATAATTTAATTGATGCTAGTTCCCGCAAAAATCTGGTAAGTAATGAACTTGTACTTATTGTCCCCAAAAATTCCTCTCTGGAATTAACCTGTTTTAATGATCTTGCCAAAACAACAGTAACCCATTATGGTCTTGGTGAACCTAAAACTGTTCCTGCAGGCCAATATAGTATTGAAGTAATGAAACATCTTGGTATCTGGGATGAAGTTAAAAATAAAGCTATACTTGCTAAAGATGTACGAACCATTCTATCCTACGTAGAAACAGGTGATGCCGATGCCGGAATCGTATTTTCCACAGTTGCAGCAACTAGCAATAAAGTAAAAGTCGTTGCAATAGCACCAGAAGATTCTCATGAACCAATTGTATTTCCTGGCGTAATATTAGCAAATTCCAAACATCATGAGGCCGCTCAGGAATTTTTAAACTATCTCACCAGCCCAGCGGGAATGAAGGTATTTCAAAAATACGGTTTTACTGAGATTAATTAAATATCCCCCTCCCGGCTTGAACAAAATCGCCAACAGTACATCTGTTTCAGCTTTCATCTTGTAAGTAAAAAGAAGCTATGCTAGATTAGATTTTTCAACCAGCATAGCTTCTTTTTTCAGTTATTAACCCCAGAGGCTTGCAAAAAAAGTCTGCTGCAAATACTAAATATTATCTAGCACCGCTGGCGCTAACTACATTAACCAATATACAAAAAGTTTTGTCTAGACTATGATATTTAAGAGCTAATCTAACCTAGTTTATTATTCACCAAAACCTGTAATTAATAAAATACTATCACAACTCTTGATCTACTGTCTATTTAAGCTGAATTCCTGAATCACACTGTCTATTTCCCGTTTCAAGGCATCCGGCAACCCCTCAATGTTTACATTGAGAAAACCGCGAACAATCGTCGCAATGGCATCTTCTTCATTTAAACCCCGGGCCATTAGATACTCAATTTCTTCCGGAGCAATCTTTCCGACCGCCGCTTCATGGCTAAGTTCGGCATTGCTTGTCCTTGCCTCTAATTCCGGTACCGCATGAATAACTCCTTCATCTGACAACAACAGCCCATGACACTCTAAGTGAGCCTTTGTTTCTGGCGACTGTCCCAGCAAATGACCACGATTAATCACAATGCCGCCGGTACTAATAGTACGAGCAACAATTTCTGCTTTTGTTCCAGGAGCATCTAAGATTGCCCGTCCACCAACATCCATATGAGAACCCGTTGGCGCAACCAAAATAGAGTTAATCCTAGAAACTGCCCCAGGCCCCACCAATTTTGTGGTAGGATACATTTGCAAATTTTTTGCTGGCTGCATACAAATATAATTCGAAATATATAATCCATTTTCTTCAACAATCACTCCGGTCCGTGGCCGCACTGCAACCTCTTCGCCCCAGCGGTGAATCATTGTAAAAGTTAATTTTCCACCCTTCTTTACATAGAACTCACTAATGCCAATATGCATGCCCTTTTTTACTTGTGGATCAGTAGCACAACCAGTGATCACATGAAGTTCTGCTCCTTCTTCAACAATAATGATATTGTGAACATCTTGCACAATGTCTTCTTGTCCTATGTAAAGACAGGCTTGTACCGGATAATCTATTTTCGCTCCTTCAAATGCATGGATAAAATAACCGTGTTCCTGATGCAGCGCAGCTCTAGCAGTATACTTATCGGCATCAGGCTCTACTGCCTGCCACCAATAACTAGGCAACCCATCGTATTTTTTAAGAGCATCATCAGTACTCAAAATTTCTAATCCCTTATTTGACGCCGAGCAATGCACAATAGAATGATCCAGCTGCATATAAGTTCCAGCCCGTTCTCCTCCTGCCACTTCAACACCAATGCTTTCCAGTTGCTTTTTCTGTTCAGATGAGAATTTGGCAGGATCAGAAACATAGTTTTTTTCTGTTGCGTTATCAGCAAAAGCTGTTAAATCAATATCTGCGCCTAGTGCAGCTTTTTTCGTTAATGCGGCATGCGCCTTGTTCTTGATGTTCTGTTCGCTCGCCATATCCTTATCCCCCTATAATGCACAATTCACACATTCTTCATAGCCTTTTTTCTGAATACAAGACAGCATTTCTTGAGGATTGCCACTACAGGCTAATGTTCCCTGATACATCACATGCGCTGTATCAGCCGGAATATATTGCAAAATATGTCCTGTATGGGTAATAATCAACCCGGATTTTTTACGATCTGTACGGTACTTTTTGACTGTTTGGCCATTCTTGCGCATACCGCGTTCTAAAATATAATTGGCCGATTTTCCCACAAGTGCAATATTTTCAATGTCAACACCAGACTCCGGTTCATCTAACATAACCAAATCCGGCTGCTGTGCCATTAACTGCAGTAATTCTGAACGTTTAATTTCACCACCGGAAAACCCTTCGTTGACACCTCTTTCCAAGAATTCCACCATGTTTATTTTATCTGCAAGCTCATCCACATCAACTTGTTTCTTACCACAAATCTGTACCATTTCCCGCACCGTAAGACCTCTGAGTGTTGGTGGCCGTTGAATCATGACCCCAATGCCTAAACGAGCGCGTTCATCTACGCTACTCTTCGTTATATCCTGTCCCTTAAAATAAATTTTCCCACCAGTGACAGTGTAGCGGGCAAACCCCATAATCGCACTAATTAATGTTGACTTGCCCGTGCCATTTGGTCCAAACAATACGTGCACTTCTCCTGGCTTGATATGCAAATTCACATCATGCAATATAGGACGGTCATTTACTGCAACCGACAAATTTTCTAATTTTAACAAGTTTAGTTCCTCCAATCCTTTTTGCATGCCAAAATTAATAATATCTTATCTTTCTTGTTTTCTTTAAATACTCCTTCCCGTATGCTGAAAATACAATAAAACAAAAACCATCGATTCCACCGGCTAAGCCGGTGGTTTATTTCGAACAGTAAACTAAAAAAGGATGCTTTTAGTGTGCACCTAACCAAAACACTAAAAGCATCCTTATATGGGGATCATCTATGGTATAAATTAAAGTTCCTGCTTTAACCTCTCCCGGCCCGGCCATTTTTTCATGCCGCCAACAACACTATACGTATTGTAATACCCATAGTTTTGTAACAAAACATTAGCCTCTGCACTACCTTTCCCAGTGCTACAGATCAATAAAACTTTTCGTTCCGGGGGAATTTCATGCATACGTTTTTTTAGCTCCTGCAAAGGAATAGAAACAGCCCCTGGAATATGACCTTTCTTGAACTTATTGACAGGGCGTACATCAACAAACAACGCATTCTTAAACTTATCGGAAAAAGCTTGCTCCATGGGCACCTCTTGAACAATCACTCTTTTAGGCCATATGTATCCTAGCACATGTAGAGTCTGCGCTAACCTAGCCGCATCGCTTTCCACCTTTATAACGTGATTGTTATCATCTAATGTTTCATATATAATTTTTCCCTCTTTAACTTCACGAACTATGCCGATCAAAACATGCGATGGCTTATCCACACCAACTAAAAGTGCACCCGGTATAGCCTCTTCCGGAGTTCCTTTGACAACCCACCCTTTATCCCTAGCGCTGTCTAACCAAAGATAGGCATCTTCATGCCAATTCACGCCCGGTTTAGGAGCTACTTTATCAAACTCATTTGCAAAATACCCGGTTGCTTCGTTCATTGGAAACTCTTTGTATACACCCTCTGAGTCACAGTCACAAGCCAAAACCCGATTAAAGCACAAAATATAAATTAAGAGTAAAAACAACGTTAAGAACTTTTTCAAACTCTTATCTCCCTAATCCCCTGTTTTTAAGAGAATTTATTATTGCAGGCTATTATAAATTTTTTGAAGATTATCCCGCATACTTTGAATATAGTCTTTATTATCCTCTTTACCTTCTAATGTATAGATTTTCTCCGCTTTTGCACCAACTTCATTTGCTAGAGCTTCAGAGACCTTAGGACTTACCATGCCCTCAACAAAAATGGTCTTTATTTTATATTCCTGGCAATAATCAGTAAGTTCTTTTAGCTTTTTTGCACTCGGTTCTCCTTCGGCAAAAACATCTTCAACACTATTTTGCACAAGTCCAAAGTCTTGAGCTAAATAGGCGAAAGCCGCATGTCCGGTAACAAAATTCTTGTTTGATACACGCTTAACCTTCGTATCAAACTCACTATAAAGCTGTTCTAACTGATTATAAAACTCTGTATAATTTTTTTCATAATAGTCCTTGTTAGCTGGATCTGCCGTAATAAACCCATCTTTAATATTTTTTGCTTCAATTTCGGCTCCTTTAAGACTTAGCCATACGTGAGGATCATATTGTCCATGTTCTTCTATTTCATCCGGGTCAATATTAGTGATTGGTGTTATCCCCTTTGCAGCTTCCACGACCAACAATTTTTTATTATCCACCGCTTGCAGTGCCTTGTCCACCCATGCCTTTTCCATACCCAATCCATTAATAATAAATACACTGCTAGTATTTAAGTTCTCTAAATCATTGGCTTTTGGTTCAAAATTATGAGGCTCGGTTCCATCTGGAATAATAGTGTGAATCTCAACTTTATCCTTCCCTATCGCTTCGGCAAACTCCCTCATAGCATTAAAAGATACAACAACTTTCAACTTCGCTGGAGTTTCCGGTGCTGGAGAAGTAGCCACCGGCGATCCGCAGCCAGCGAAAATTACCATTATACATACTAAAACCAGCCCAATAATCCCTCGTTTTCTCATTTGTACGCTTCCTCCTTTTAAAAATGCAAACGATTTGCATTTGCATTAGATGTTATGATATACTGTTTCCCAAAAGATGTCAATAATATTTTAGGAAAAAGCTGGAGGAAACAATGATTACGCTTGAAAAAGTATGGTTTTCTTACACCCCTAGTGGTCCGTATCTCTTACAAGACTTAAATTTAAGTATTAATGACGGTGATTACATTTCCATTGTAGGAGAAAACGGTTCAGGAAAAACCACCCTTATAAAACTGTTATTAAACTTTTTGTCCCCAAACAAAGGCACCTTAACTAGTACTTTTACAAAGCCGGTATATATTCCACAGCGCTTTGAAAATTTAAATACGCAGTTTCCAATAACAGTATATGAAGTATTAAACTGTTATCGCAAGACATTAAAAATTAAAGATATAGATTGCATTACTTATAGTTTGAATCAAGTACACATGTATGAGTATAGGAATTCTCGTATCGGCACCTTATCAGGCGGACAGTTTCAAAGAATCTTCATTGCCCGTGCTCTACTGGGACAACCGGATCTATTGGTTATGGATGAACCATCTAACGGGGTCGATGCAAAAAGCCAATCGGAAATTTACCTGATTATAAAAAAAATAAACCGCTCCGCTAAAGTTACGGTCGTTTCAGTAGAACATAACCTTAAAGCGGCTATAGAAAACTCCACCCGGATTTATCATGTAGCCCAAGGGAGCGGTCATTTTTGTTCTCCGGACGAATATAGGCAGGAATACTTACAAGCCAATACAAGGAGTAATCCATATGCTACACTATAGTTTCATGCAAAATGCGTTTGTAGTTGCCAGTTTGTTGGCTATTCTTTGTCCACTTATCGGAATATTTCTTGTCCTACGACGCTATTCTATGATCGGCGATACCTTGTCTCATGCCTCCTTAGCCGGTGTGGCAATTGGACTGGTTACAAATACCAACCCCCTCATAAGCTCTTTTTTGGCAACTTCCTTTTTCGGAATCATCATTGAAATACTACGGGAACACTTCAAACGGTATGCCGAACTAATTTTAGTTATCGTTTTGTCTCTTTCTGTTGGCATAGCGATCACTATTATTAGTGCAGGTGCTGCACATACAAACGTCGAAGTTTTTTTATTTGGAAGCATATTAACAGTTAGCCGTACTGATCTCTATGCTGTTTTAACTTTAAGTGCCATTTCTCTAACAACGGTTGCTTTTTTATACCACCAATTAGTATTTATTACTTTTGATGAAGAAGGCGCGAAAATAGCAGGAATTCGGACAAAACTCATCAACTATGTTTTTTCAATTTTAGTCGCAGCAACAATTTCAGTAGCCATACGAATCGTCGGTCTTCTCGTTATTAGTTCGCTCATTTCCCTGCCGGTGGCAACGTCTCTCCAATTAGATAAAGGTTTTAGATCAACTCTACTATTTTCTATTTTTTTTAGTTTTATCGATATTATCTTCGGCCTAATAATTTCGTATTGGATAAATGCGGCTCCGGGCGGAATAACGGCACTTGTATCTGTATTTCTATTAATAACCATTCTTATATTTAAAAAGCTCCATTCTACTATAATAACTGCCACTAAGTAAGAAGTATTTTATGATTATTGAAGGAGTTAACTTTATGCTTGACTATAAAGAATCTTTAAAACAACATGGTTTAAAAAATTCAAAACAGCGAAACCTCCTTATTAAACTTCTTAGTAATGCAGATGGTATTATGACAGCGGAAGAAATTTATTTAGCACTCAAGAAACAAGAAGAAAAAATTAACTTATCAACAGTCTATCGAATTTTAGAAGCGTTTGTTGAAAAAGGTCTAGTTGTAAAATCCACTTTTCCATCCAGCAATACGTGTGTATTTACTCTTAAGCATTTAGAACATAGCCATCATTTGATCTGCTTGAAGTGTAAAAAAACTGTCTCTCTGCCACATTGTCCCTTGAAGGAATTTGAACACAGTATTGAAAAAGAAACAAATTTTAATATTACAGACCATAACTTAGAATTATACGGATACTGCAATAATTGCAAATAGGCTAAGCACCTTCTAAAAAAAAACACTTTAATGGTCCAAATAGTTCCTTACTTTAGCGATCATTCATTTTTCTCCCTGTATGTTCATACATTTAAGATTAGATTGAATATATCGATATGGGAGGGGATTTTGGGGGAAGCGCAATTATCGACACTACCTACTGCAGCTTTCTTTAGTTGGGATAACTTTATAAACTTCAAAGTCATATTTCTTAGTATTGTACTAGAAGCTATACCATTCGTTTTGGTTAGTGTTTTTGTCTCGGCTATTATACACAATTTTGTTACCGAAACCATGATTGAAAAAATTATTTCCCGCAACAAACTGTTCAATATTGTGCCAGCAACATTACTTGGCATTCTAATGCCTGTATGCGACTGCGGAATGGTTCCTATTGTGCGCCGCTTAGTTAAAAAAGGTGTTCCCCTTCATACTGCTGTATCCTTTATGCTTGCGGCACCTATCATTAATCCTGTAGTAATTGCGGCTACCTTTTTTACTCTGCGAACTAACACGAACCTAGTTCTTTTTCGCTTGATAGCAGCTTTCTTCATAGCCAGCTTTACCGGCTGGCTAACCAGTATATTCTTCAAAAGTAATGAACTAAAAGCAACTCCCCATCATCATTCTTGTGGTTGCTGTGATCATGATACAGACGACTTCGTTATTCAACCAACTTTTACTGAAAAAATATTTCGCACAATTCATGACGCCAGCAACGAGTTTTTTGAAATGGGAAAATATTTGATTTTCGGTGCAACTTTAAGAGCCTTTAGCCAAATTCTTATCCCCCGCGCCCACCTCTTAGCCGTAGGCCAACATCCTATTTTATCGATCGCTGTTCTAATGTTATTTGCGTTTGGAATTTCGGTATGTTCCTCTGCCGACGCCTTTATTGCAGCTTCCTTAACCACTAGTTTTTTGCCAGATTCACTCGTTGCCTTTATGGTATTTGGACCAATGCTGGACTTCAAGAACACCCTCATGTTACTGCATACATTTCGACTGCGGTTTGTTATTTGGCTACTTGTTGTTGTTTCAACCTTATCCAGTATGGCTGCCTAGTTTATTAATACTTTATAAGGAAGTGTTAAGATTGAACCGTAGGTCAAGAAAAAGGTATAGATTTGATTTTGACGCTTTCATACGCGCACTAATTCTGGCAGGTTTTATATGTTTATTTATTTGGCTCATAAAAACTCAACAATTATCATTATATGTAAACCCCCAGTTTTCCAGCTTAACTCAAATAACTTGTTACTTATTATTTCCTATGTTTATTTCTCAGGCAGCAACCATTTTTCGTCCTATCTATACCTTTAAAGCTCATCATGGTTACAATCATAATTTAATATGGATATATGCTCCCTTTATATTTGTACTTGGTTTATCATTCGCAGTACCAAGCAATACCCTTAATGCGAACCTTGTTAATGCCAAAGGATTAAACAGCCAGCTGTCAGCACCAGTTGTTACTCAGTATGAATATCCTAGACCTTTAGCCGCTAAATTGCACAACTTACAGTCAATTGAAGTTACCGATCCAGATTACACTGAAATTATGAGTGAACTAGCATTATACCCGAATGATTATATAAATAAAGAGTTAATTATGACAGGTTTTGTATTTAACCCCCCCGGCATCACTAATAACCAATTTTCATTAGTACGCTATGTAATTGTATGTTGCCCATCTGACGCGTTGCCTTACGGTGTATTATGCGAAGACAAATCTGCCAATAAATATAAAGACGGAACTTGGTTATCAATCAAAGGGATTATTAAACAAACACATTTTGATGGAGGGGTTGTACCGCTCATTAAAATTTCGTCCTCACAACCAGTAAAAGAACCAAAAAATCCTTACGTCTTTTCTCCCCATTAGTCCATTAAATAAGTACAATTTATAAGTCTATGGCTTTTATTGTCACCATTGACTTAATAACTCAAATTAAAGCTGCTATACATGAGATAACAGTACAATTTTTTTATGTGTAATTAAAGCTAAAATAAGAAACTACTGATAACTCTTATTAGTTTTTGTAATTAATGGTAATATTGACGTAATAAAACAGAAGATATACAATGAAACTGATTTATAGTTTTCAGAAAAATCAGAGACAGTGAGCTTGCACTCAAATTCGACCTCTATATCGAAATTTGAGTTTATATAAATAACTGAATATTAGGAGGGATGTATAAGTTAGAACCGAGAGCAGGTACTCAGTTTAAAATTGACAAAAGTATCACAATTTTCAGTTTTGCAAACTCTGAGGCCATTTAGAAAACTCAGACAAAACAAACCTCTTTATGGAACCAACTCGGAATTTTTCTTTAAACATCTTACGGCCTTATAAAATTCTAGCCTTTTTGATTATAATTAGCGAAAGCAGGTGTTCGGTGTATCTCATCCGGTAGAGAGATTAGTGAAAAGGAGAAAAAATAATGAGTGAGAATCAGGTAGTTTATCCAAAGTTTCGTTGGTTTGTCTTCATCGCGCTATGCATAGCGACAGCGACAAATGCAGTCTGCTTGATTGCGCCTACGACATTGATAGGACCAATCTCCAAAGCACTAGGAGTTAGCTTGGGTGAAACTCTTGGTGCAACAATGGGAACTTTTAACTTCTTTGGTGCTATTGCTTGTATTGCCGGTGGGTGGTTTCTTGATCGGTTCGGAGTTACGAGAACATGGATTGTATGTCTGTTATTGATGGTTATTAGTTCGGTGCTAATGCCTGTTTTAGGCACTAGTATTACGGGCTTAGCCGTGCTGAGATCTATACAAAGCATCGGCGGCGGCCCAATCATGGGTTCTACAGCCAGACTTGCAGCAGATTGGTTCCCCAAACATGAACGCGGTTTCGTAACGGGGATACAAGGTGTAGCCATGGGGCTGGGAATAGCGCTTGGTTTTATGCTTGCACCTGGGTTTATGCAACTTACTAATGACTGGGCAATGACGATGGCATGCGTCAGCATTGTAGGCGTAATTGCATTGATCCTTACCCTTGTTATTGCCTTTGGACCGAAGGCTCCAACGGTAGAAGTCGAAGATATAAAGACGGCTACAGGCTCTGAGAGTGCCTTTATAGCAGCGTTGAAAATGCCAGCTACTTGGATGGTAATAGCTTGCGTATTTCTGTCCGGTTGGATATATCAAGCGTTCAACGACATCGTGCCTAGCTATATTGCGATTGATCCGCCCACGGGTCTTGGTATGGGGCCAATGACAGCTGGCAGCTTTATGGGAACGGTGCAGATTGCTTCCATGGTAGGTGCAATCGCGAGTGGCTTTATTGTAGAGAAATTCTTCAAAGGCAGTTCGAAAATGGTGGTCTTTATTTCCTTTATTGTTTTTGCTGTACTGAACTTCGCGATTAAACTTGATCCTATAACTGCAAGTGGATCATCATTACTAGGTTGCCTGGTTGTGACAGGCTTCTTCCTTGCAATGCTTACTCCGGTATCGATGGCATTTATTGCTAAAAATTACCCAGAACACATTACCGGTAAGCTAGGCGGATTAGCACAAGGGCTGAGCATGTTCGGAGGCACAGCTGGTGTCGCAGCTGGTGCAACTGCTCTACATTTGACTAATGCATATCAGATGCCAATCAACATCGTAATCATCATTGGAATTCTTGGTTGCTTATTTGCACTGGGTCAAAATCCACCCAAGGTTTTCCAAAGTTCACGCACTCGAACGATGTAGACCTTTCTCAGACGCCTCACCATTACATTTATCAGTCAATTTATTTCATCTTAGAGAATAAAAACAAAATAGAACGGGCAATAAAAATGAAGCTAGGCAGGGACAAAGCACCCACATAGCTTCATTTTATTGCCCTATTAATCAACTAACCCTAGGCGCTTACGTGAGAAACCACTATAGATAGCTCCCAGGGGGTTATGAGCCAGCAGCCGGTCTTTTACTGCCAGAGCTGAAACAGGAGCCTTGGAATGGAGGCCCAAAATCATGTCATGTCCCACACAGAGGCCAACGGTAAAGTTTAATTCGGTATCCGCGTCGTTTAGCTGTTTTGCCTGAATAGCCGGATTACACATGGGATCAAACTTTCCACCTTGATTTTGCTCAGGGTTAAACTGCTGCTTGCCAATCCCGCAGACTTTGCAACATACTGAGTGTACAATGAAGGTTTTTTGAAAATACTGCACGATATATTTGGCTTCATTTGCCAATCCCATACAGAAAGCTACGCCGATGGTTGTACATCCCATGGCTTGGGCTAATTTTACACTTTCTTCTAACCGAGACAAAGCCGCTCCTTCAATTTTGGCAGCTGCCAACATTATTTGCCGATCTCGATCATTATATGTAGCATCTACTTCTTCAAATGTCAGTTTAGTACAGTTTTGGCCACTGCGGCAGTTTTTTTCTTTGCATAATGCGCAATGCATAGAATCTCCTCCAAACTATGATGTCATTATAAATAACATTATCGAATTATAATTATCTAGCGCCCGCAAAAACAAATTCGCGGTAAATCAAATAGTTTTGCCAGACCGGCAGCAGTCACGCCATAATAAATTACTGGTTTTCCTTGTTCTAGTTCCCGATAGGTGTCATTAACCAAAACACTGCCTGTCGACAATACAATATCAGCCCAGTGTACATTTTCAGCGTTCTGAGCCGCATTATCAATCCTCACCCCGCAACGAATTTGTCCAATATTATCCGGATTGAGGTCAGTTACGCGTAAATTAAATCCTGCCTCAACCAACGCTTGTATAAGACCGGGCTGCAAGCCAACAAAGGCAATGTTTGGCCGTCCATAATTAGTTTCAATGTACTCCGGCAGTTGTTTAGCACAATTCGCTGGTTCTTTATCTTTGCAGTGAACAGTTGCCGATACTTGGTCCAGACTTCGCAAAACGGCATTAAGAGTGGCAACAAATACCGCCCGGCGAAAGTTTGTCGTCAGCGGCAGTTGTAAGACTTCACCGAGTGTTCCGGCAAAGTTTCCCGCCTGGTCGGTGAACGCTTGTCCAATGCCGTTTTGAAACCTAGCTTCCATCATTACTTCTTTTCCGGTTATAAGGGGATAATCGTCGCGATCAGGCTTGCCGATTGCCTCTTCCGCCGTAAGATCGCGGGCAGATACTATATGAATAGTTTCGTTCTCATCCCAGTTATTGTTTTTTACTATTTCTATCAGTTTCGTTCTAGCTTCTTCTAAAAGAGTCACCATTGCAGCCTCCTTTTAAGCTGATACTACGATAAAACTATTAAGAAAATTCCAGTGTTAATCCAACCATTACCTCGCATAAATTACCTAATTCAGCTAAAGCAATACGTGATGCTTGATCGGTGCAGTGACAAGCATACAGGGTTTGAACTTCGGCCTGTTTTAAGTATTTAAGAGTGCCGCGAAGTTGTTCCTGATATTTATTTTTCAAATGCAGTCCGCCAATAATGGCCAAAACCCGCTCGTCATCACAAATTCGCTTCGCCTGTTCCACAATATTGCATATACCAGAATGCGAACATCCGGTAATAATTACAAGCCCCTGCCTAGCCTTATAGACGATTGCTGTATCATCTGCCATAAAGTCAGCCTCGGCAATATCATTTTCAACAATTTGGCCAATAGCATGACTGCCTTCAAATGTAAACTTGCGGTTTATCTCACCTAAGAAAACAAGTCGCTCACTAATCCATACCGGCTCGCTACTTTTATGTATAGTAAAAAATTCTTCAAGGTCAGCTTCTTTTATATCACACCCTAGTTCTACATCATTTTCAACGCGTCGGTTGAACGCACCAGGATGAGTTAACAACACGGACTTAGCAATCGGTTCTCCAGCGGTATTGTTATAGAGATTTAGCAAATATTTGAGACCCCATGAATGATCATAGTGGCCGTGAGATAATACAATGTAATTGGCCTCGCCCAAATTTATGCCGAGTTTATCGGCATTTTCCATAAATAAAGCTGACTCGCCGGTATCAAATAAAACCTTAGTTGCCTGGTCTTCTATATAAATGGACAAGCCAGCTTCAGCTTTTAAATTACGCCTGGTAGTATTATTGTCCACAAGAACAGTCAAGCGCATAATTAAAGACTCCTTCTAACTAATAAAATACACTATAAAAACTGTGCAGAATATCCATATATCCTGCACAGTTTTTAGGTTTAGTGGTTGCCGCAGTCATGTCCTTCATGATCATGATTGCAAGTGGTTCCGGCATCTGTAAGTTCACCGCGCAGATAGAGCGCAACTAAGTTTTCCGGAGTATCGGACGGCGCGCCGCCTAAAACATTAACGCCACGCTGCCGGAAAATATCTTGGGCAGCTTCACCCATACCACCAACTAAAATATCTGTGCAGCCCTGATCAGCTACCCAGTTAGGAATAACACCAGGAGCATGCGGCGGTGGAGTTAATTTTTCCTGAGCCACAATGTTACCGTCATTCACGGTAACAATCGCAAATTGTTCGCAATGGCCAAAATGAGCACAAAGTTTTCCCCCTGCTAAAGGAATCGCAATTTTCATTTTCAAGTCAACACCTTTCTGATTTTTATTAAATTGATTAAGCATAGTATCTACAATATGCTGCATAGCTTCTTTAGTATGACCAATCAAGCTGTCAATACCCCGCCCGGCGTCACCGGCGGCAACAACTCCCGGATCAATCGGCAAGCGGCCGAGAAAAGTAATATTACCTGCAACAGCAGTTTTCTCCCCACCGCCGCTTTTAAATATTTCGTGCCTATTACCGCAGTCAGGACAAACAAAGCCGCTCATATTTTCAATCATCCCTAGAATTGGCATATTAACCTTTTGGCAAAACTTAATTGATTTACGCACATCTGCCAGAGCAATTTCTTGCGGCGTGGTAACAATCACAGCTTGGCAGCCGGTAACAGTCTGAGCTACCGTCAATGGTTCATCGCCAGTTCCGGGCGGACTGTCAATAATAAGATAGTCTAGTGGACCCCAAGCAACATCGGCCAAGAACTGACGGATAATCCCGATTTTTACCGGACCACGCCAAATCAACGGATCATCAGGCTGGTCCAACATTCCTTGAATTGACACAACCTTCAAGTTGTCCGTATATTGGTATGGCTGAATAAGGTCGTCGATAATGTTTAACCTAAGTCCGGTAAGGCCCAATAGTCCTGCAATGCTGGGGCCGTGAACATCTACATCCAGCAGCCCAACTTTATAACCCTGATTGCTTAAAAACACCGCCAGGTTAGTGGCAACCGTACTTTTACCGACGCCGCCCTTACCACTCATTACCACTATTTTGTGCTCAACGTTTTGCAAAAACTCGTTAATCTTTTGGCTTTGTTTGTCAAACTCCTGATCTTGTGAATTGCAACCCACGCTAAAATCCATCTCCTTTAACATTCCTACCGATTTAATATTATCGTTTAACTTCCACTGCATTAGCAGCAACAATAGGCGTCAACTTGCCATCAAGAAAAGCTGTCAAAACCTCTTCCACCGTACCATTCATATCGCCGAATGAATACATCTTGACCTTTCCGGCATCCAGCACCTTAAAGGCCTTCGGTCCGACATGGCCGGTAATAAGCACCTCGGCTCCGGTCTTTAATAAATTTTGTCCGGCTTGAATCCCCGCCCCATGAGCAGCTTCCAGATTTTGTTCATTTGACAAACAATCCCAACTATCCTTCTCTTGGTCATAGATAACAAAGTAGTCTGCGCGACCAAACCGTGAATCTATAGCCGCCGCAAAGTCTTTACCATGGGCAGTAAGCGCAATCCTCATAATTGGCTTTTCCTCGCTTTCTTATATTCAGGCTAACTTATTTATTAGTAATTGTGTTCATCTTATGAAAAAGCCGGTTCATTATTGAATTGGTAGGTACTACTCCTAATAAATTCGAGAGGTTATACCATAACTCCAATACCTGCTCCTGAACTTCATCATTCGGAATTTCCATGACTGTTTTCTCTGTTTGCAAAGCGTTTCGAAACACATCGTTATAAGGAATTTTCCCGACTATCGGAACTTCTTGTTTGTTACACCATTCGATGATCGTATGAGTATTGGTAGAATTCAGCGTAGCCTTATTTATGCATACCGCAAGCGGCAATTGAAAATGCCGAGTCAACTCCCACAAGCGCTGTAAATCATGCATCCCGGATAATGACGGTTCAACTACCGCCAAGGCTAAATTAGCGCCCGAGATGGCGGCTATAGCCGGACAGCCAATGCCCGGCGGACCATCAATAATGACCAGTGGCAATTTTTTTACTCCAGCAATCCTTTTTGCTTCTTGCCGTACTTTACTAACTAATTTACCAGAGTTCTCGATTGCCAAACCAAGTTCAGCGTGAATTAGCGAACCAAAACGTGTATCCGATACAAACCACTGTCCGGCTTGCTTTTCCTGCATACTAATTGCATGTTCCGGGCAATTAAATGCGCATACCCCACAGCCCTCACAATTCAAGGAGGCTGTAATAACGCCAGCCCTAATAGCCTCAAACCGGCACAAATCGCTGCATTTACCGCATTGAGTACAAACCTTTGAATCTACAACCGGTTCAAACCCAGCTGTAAATGTATGAGTTTGCCTCACAACAGCCCCGCTTACCAAATGAAAATTAGCGGCATCCACATCACAGTCCACAATAACCTTTTGTGGCGCGAGAAAGGCGAGAGCGGCGCTAATACTTGTTTTTCCGGTTCCGCCTTTGCCACTGACAATGACTAATTCCTTCACGCCTCCGCCCTCCCTCCCGGTCTTATTTGCCGCCAAATATCCTTAGCTATAGCTTGGTAGTCATTAGCTATAATCCCCGCCGAATATTCTCGTGCGAAAGAAAGGCTATAAGGGATTTTAGCTAATACTGGAATCTGACGATTGCGGCATATAGCCTCAATAGCTTCATCACCAGCGCCGCCATCACTTTTATTGATAACAACCCCTGTATCAATCTCAAGCAACTGAGTAATATTCATCGCCAATTCTAAATCATGTTTTCCAAAGGATGTCGGTTCCGTAACCAGAATACAGAAATCACTTTCTTTAACCGCGCTAACCATTGAACACGATGTCCCCGGTGGGCAATCAAACAGTACATCACCCACAATTCCTTGCGCTTCTTTTTTAATAGCTTTAATGAGCGGCACACCACTTGGTACCCCGATCTTCAGTACGCCACTCATAAGTCGAGTACTCGAAATAGTCGTTGAGTCGCCACAAGTAATTACTCCAATAGATTTTCTTTGTTCAACAATTGCGTCTTGCGGACATTTCAACATACACCCGCCGCAACTGTGGCATAATTCGTCAAAAATTAAAGCCTTCCCACCGGTAATAGCAATAGCATTAAATAAACATACCTCAGCACATGCCCCACATCCATTGCACCTATCAGCATCAATGTTCGGAACCATGATAGTAACATCCTTACGTTGGCCTTCAGACTTAGGTTTTAGAAATAAATGGCAGTTAGGTTCTTCAACATCACCGTCAACTACATTAATATCAGAATGCGCGGCAGCTAGTAGTAAAGTTAGTGCAGTTTTACCAGTACCACCTTTACCACTGGCAATGCTGATAAGCACATAAATTCCTCCTTTGAAGCAAATACAAAAGGTAACGCTTCGCTGTTTAAGCGGATTGCTATGTTGTCTAGTTCTATGCTGCTTCAAACAGCGAAGCTCCAAATAGGCTTTGCCGCTTACTCAGCTTTAACCTTTTGTATTGCTAAACTGCGTAAATTAGCTGCCAGATTCTCCAGATATACCGCCTGTTCTTCAAGCATATCTGAAGCTATAACAGACTTGCCAGTAAAACCATTGCCGCGGTCAACGCCTCCATGTCTCCCACGACCCAAACCATTGCCCCTACGTACCCGGCGACCGCCGCCAAACAACCCGCTCCCAAAAAATGCAGGTCCATTTCCATCTCCTTTTGGCATAATGCTCACCTCCTTTCATTTTATTATGAAATATATTTCATAATAAAATGAAATTTTTTTTCACTTAAAAAAAGGCGCACTAACTAGACATATAATATTACATACTCATCTTTTACCGCTCGCCTTTTTTAAAAGATAATCTTGAATTGCCGCTTTTAAAGCAGTAACTCCCAGATTAGAACAATGCTGCTTAGCTTCCGGCAAACCATCCAAAGCATCGACTACATCCTGCTCGCTAATCTTTGCCGCTTCACTAAGGCTTTTTCCCCTGGCCAACACTGTTGTCATACTGCCGCAAGCTATTGCAGCTCCGCAGCCAAACACAAGAAAACTGATATTGGTAATTATCCCATTCTGAACTTGAATGAACAACTTAAAGTTATCGCCACAGCTTGAATCACCAGATGTTCCAACTCCGTCCGGATCAGCCATGAGACATGCATTGCGGGGCATCAGAAAATGTTCCATTACCTTTTCTGAATACATTAAAGCCTCCCCTTATAACCGTTGCCGCATGACCTCATCTGATTTACATTTAGGACACTGCATATCCCGGCCGCTTTGACCATTGCCATGCGGAACTTCCCATTCGTTATCACACTCGCGGCAAACGAAATGTCGCATTTCATTTTTATGCGGATGATCAATACGATATGAACCGCCTTCAATTGTCAAAGCTTTTCCCTGCCATAAAGCAGTTGCAACTTTTTGATGAGCTTTATTGATCAGTCTGTGAAAAGTAGGGCGCGAAATACTCATTTTTTCGGCAGCCGCGCCTTGATCCAATTGCTCAATGTCAGCAAGTCGCATAGCTTCCATTTCTTCCAGGGCCAGCACTATTTCATCCAAATTCCTCATAGGGATTCCTGCCGGCTTAAAGTTTGTAATTGTAGGTAGTTGTTCGATTCGGCGTTCTTTATGTGGCCGCCCCATAAGCACCTCAAGTTATGAAATATATTTCACTTTTACTATATTATTTTTCTTTTCTTTTGTCAATATTCATTTTACTGCCAAATATGAATTTTACAGCGCTGTTAAACTTTAAACCGAAGGCATGTTTTAGAAACATACCTCCGGTTGTAAACGGCTATGAGGGAACGAATCGAAAAAGGAAGTTATCAGCTTATTTATATATTTTACCTATTACTTAAAATGCATCTTTAGGATCGAAAGTTTTGTAAGGCTGCGGAGGAGCCGGAACATATTCAGTCGTACCTGTAGAGCTGTATGCCCATGAATATGTAGGAGGTCTGTCAGGAGCATATTCAGGCGGAAAAGCCTCCATATCGTGAGCGTCGCCAACTTCAACCCAGCTCTTTTCATAAGGAGTCATAAGCATTCCAAATACGTGCAAATGCCAAATCTTCCACTCGCCATTTTCGTTAATGAAGTCGGCACCGTATCTCATCCATGCCCAGTGAGCTTTTACAGCCTTGTCCTTTGTAAACATTCCACCGGTAATATGCCCCGGAGAAATCCACACAGCTTTAGCTGTTTTCAGATCGTCCGCAATCTCAATAACAGCCGTAGTAAGCGCGTGAACAGCCATAATACCAGGGCCTGAGACACAGTCGCTATGATATTTAGCATAGCATCTCAGTATACCTTCATATCCGTCATAAACACCCCAGTTCATTTCAACTCTGACATCAGGTTCATTCTTGGTAAACAGCTCACAAATATCTACATACTTTGCCGCTGTCAGCATATAAGCATAAGTGCCCATAACGTTTTGGATTTTGGCATATGCCTCACCTTTGAGTATTTTTGTTTCCATTGTTTTCTGATCCATCTAATTACCCCCATAATAATTTTTGGATACTAATAATTAAAGGCATTTCGCCCATAATTAACTTAGTTATATGGTTCATTAGTGTCAATTAATTATACATATTTAAATATCACTTTGGCTCTGGCATGCTATTAACTCAACACTCGTCAATATTGCAACCTAAAATCTAATACTGCGTAAATAGTATAAAAACATACCTCCAGTCTTTTTTTAATTTCCGTAATTATCTGTATATACTAAATCTTTTCGCTTAAATAATAACTTAAAAAATTCAATTTTAGAAATACTTAATTCTATCTATCAGCTATAACTATTTAATATTAATGAAACCAGTTAGCAATAGTTGCAACAACGGCTTGATCTAGAAGATCTGACCCACACAGATATCACATTGTCGTGTGCATGATACTTATCAAAAGCACGGTAATTAACTGAGATGTCAATTACCTATTCCATTTCACATTCCACATTTGTGCCATCAAGCAAACTTACAATCACTCGCCCGCCATCATAAACTGTTATCTTCTCAACTAATGCAAAATATAAATATATATCAAATTTATCAATTACCCCACCCCTTGTTATTATTTTAATAAACTGTTTCGCCTTATATCGCTGTAGCAAATTTTCGTCTTCCAAACGTTCCTGCCACTTACTCATAAAATAATCCTTATTCTCAACCATCGCATTAAACACATTTATAAATGCTTGATACAAAGCCCAATCATCAATATGCCTGCTTTCGCAGCCTTTTTCACCTTTAGCCGGATACCTACCATTACATCGCCAGATTATTCTTCTGAGCCTCTCATCGGTAGAATTCCATACCTTTCTGCCAAAAATCTTCCCGCAAGCGCCGCATATGACTCTGCCAGCAAAGGGATTATTGGTTGTTGCATATTCAACCTTCTGAATTCCATGCTCTACAGCATAGGCATGTCTTCGCTCTATCTCCAGTTGAACCGATTCCCACATTTCTTTATCAATAATGGCAGGATGACTGTCCGTAACATAGTACTGTGATACTTGCCCAGTGTTATTTGCTCGTTTTTTGCTCAAGAAATCAACAGTGTAGGTCTTCTGGAGCAGTGCATCACCCTTATATTTTTCATTGGCTAGCATCTTCCTAATACTGCCTTCATACCACTTAGGCTTGCCGTGCCAATTTGGCACTCCTGCAAGTTCAAAATCGCGCGCTATTCGATTGGCCCCTTTTCCGTCAAGAAATTCAGTGTAAATTCGTTTCACTATTTTTGCCTGCTTAGGATTAATAACTAGATTCCCATTAGCATCTTTATCATAGCCTAAAAACTTAGTATGATTAATTTGAAGCTTGCCTTGTTCAAACCGCCGCCTAATTCCCCAGGTAGAGTTTTCCGATATGGACCGGCTCTCGTCTTGTGCGAGCGAGCTTAAAATTGACAACAAAACCTCGCCTTTGCTGTCCAATGTTCTAATGTTTTCCTTTTCAAAGATTACTTCGATTTCTAAATCCTTAAGCAGCCTAACAAAAGTCAAAGTATCCAAAGTATTGCGTGCAAAACGGGATATTGATTTTGTTATAATCATATCGATTTTTCCGGCCTTACACTCCGCAATCATCCGGTTAAATTGCACTCGGTTTTTAGTATTGGTGCCTGTTATGCCAGCATCGGCAAAAATTCCAGCCAGTTCATAGTCCGCATGGCCATTTATATAAGTCGTGTAGTAATTAACTTGCGCCTCGTAGCTAGATAGTTGCTCCGCTTGGTCAGTCGAAACCCTACAGTAAGCGGCAACTCTTTTCTTCGTCGGCACTAAGTTTTCTGCCAGACTTATCCTATTAACGCTTGCTGGTATAACGGTAATATTTCTGGCCACCTTTAAATACCTCCTCAACCACAGTCTTATTTCGTATATTAATCCTGCCGATTAAAGTGTCGTCAATCACTGTACCTGAGCAGGAATTTTTTCCTTTCATTATATATGTATTACATTGCCAGACAATCTTCTTGCAGGCATATTTGCTATTCCAGATGCGCCGCCTTAAAGTTGCACCACATTTACTACAAAATAGCAAGCCGGTTAGTGGATACCGGTTTTGATATTCGGCTTTTATTGCTGCTACATTTCCTTTGGCCTCAGCCCGTAAACTGATCTGCCTTTGCGCTTCATCCCACACTTCTTTGTTTACAATCGCCAAGTGGTTATTTTTAATATAATAACTGTCGACTTCACCATGGTTGATGCACTTCTTTTTTGTTAGATGATCTTTACTATAGGTTTTTTGTAATTTGGCATCTCCTTTATATTTTTCATTTTTAAGTATGCCTAATACCGTACTGGAATGCCACCGACCGCCAGCAATGGTCATAACCCCTTCAGCATTGAGCTCTTTTGCAATATTAAAAGTTCCTTTGCCACTTATATAGTCTTTAAAGATTCGCTCAACAAGGTCTGCCTGGCTACTATTGATTACTAGTTTACCATCTTCATCTTTATCATAGCCTAAGAACCTAGTGGCATTAATGGCAAGCTCACCTTTTTCAAATTTTCGCCGGTACCGCCATTTCAGGTTTTCACTAGTACTTTTGCTTTCTTCTTGAGCAAAAGAAGAGAGAACGGTAAGCATTAGCTCCCCGTCCCCGTTTATCGTTGAGATATTCTCTTTTTCAAAAAATATTTCGATGCCAAGTGCCTTTAGCTCACGTGCTATTTCCAGAACAACAGTGGTATTTCTGGCAAACCGCGATATGGCTTTTGTTAAAATCAGATCAATTTTATTTTCCCGAGCTAAACTTAGCATCTTCAGAAATTCTGGCCGTTCATCCTTGGTTCCTGTTACACCATAGTCAGCAAAGACACCGACATACTCATACTCAGGATTATTTTCAATCAAGTTCCGGTAGTGAATAATTTGATTCTCGAGCGACTCTCCTTGCGCTTCACTGGAGGTTGATACTCGCGCATAAGCACAAACTCGTTTACGTTTTAATGCAGGTGTTTTTGTTGGTTCAATGATTCTGACTCTCATAACGGACTTCTCCTTTCTATCAATTGGTACTACTATCTATCACTCCTAGACCATGCAAAGTCAAGTTAATAGAATCAATAAGTTTATGGTCGTTGTATCTGGCTCATAAAGATCCGGTTGCAGCAAAAAGAATGACTGCTGCCCCATCAAAGGACAACAGTCATTCTTTTTGTACTAAATAATCTGGCTATGTTGCTCCAGCCAATTAGCCAACCACCGAATATACTGATCACGGTTTTCTTCCAAGACACTGGAATTAGCCACTTCCATAGTCATTTCATAACCTTCATCATCAGTAAAAGTCGTTTCATAACCATTAATATCCAATAATACAATTGCTGCCAGTATTGCAACTCTCTTATTTCCATCAGGAAAACAGTGATCTTTTGCTAGAAAATAAAGCAGCATGGCGGCTTTTTCAAAAAGGCTCTGGTATCTCTCTACACCGAAAAATGTATACTGTTGAGCTAAAATAGATTCCAGTTTGTCTACCGAATCCTCTCGCAAGCCACCTAAGCCTGAAAAGTTACGTATCCCAAACTCATGTATTTCAAGAATGTGTTCAACATCTAATAGTTTCACTTACTCAGTCGACTGAGCATCTTACCATATTTTTTGCCAGCTTTAGCAACAGCAGCTATAACTTCGCTCTTTTCCGCCTTAACAAGAACATCTGTTATATTAGTACCGTCTGTCGACTTTTTATTTATCAACACTTTACTCAGCCCCCTCTTCCGTAATTTATTATACCAAAATCAGCCTCATACATTCAATACCGCCAAACAGGTTTAACATGCCATCTAAGGGTTCATCCATATAGTTCTTCGTCAGAGCCGCAATCGTTTGGTCATGATACCTAGAAAAATCCTTTCAATATAATTTATATTCTTCTTATTCTTTTCCCGTTTCAACATTTATGCCATTTTTAACTAATCGAATAAACAACCGACCACTTTTTCCTTTTACTTCGATTTTGTCGCCGCGCTGAAAATCGAGGTCTTGGAGCCATTTTCCCTGCAAACTAATAAACGGCATAAATTTTCCGTTTTGGTAAATGTAGTAGACAGTTAGAATCCGCGTAATGATTTCTTTCATCTTGTTCCTCCCACATTAAGGCTACACTAGCAGCCTGTATTTCTGGAGGAAATTAATTAAGCGCATGTCAGGTCTTTTCTAGACCTACACATGCGCTTTTGTTGTATATACAAATTCATGCCGACAAGTGCAATAACCAATATTACGTATTGGGGCCAATATTTGATAAAATGTTTCCAGCCTGCTGAATATGTCAATACTTATAACCCAAGCAGCCTCTGCCAATACCGGTCACGGCGACTTTATTATTTTCCGCCTATCACCAATTATAACTCTAAAGAAAAGTATATCAAGTAATATATTCTGTCATAACAAAATTCATATTCACATAAATATCTGATGTTTAGGAGCTTATTAACGTGAAAGCAAATGTAAACGCAGAGCTATTTCTTGCCCAAGCACTTCCTATTACTGACTTAGACCGTATTTCTATTGTTGCCTATAATGGTATTTTATCCGTGGCTAGTTTTGGTAATGCCATTAATTTTCGAGTGCCTGCTTATGTTGCAGTACCAGGACAAGCTTATTTATCTTCAGATGAATGGCGCAAAGTAGTGCAACAAGTTAACACTGAAAAGATGGTATATATTGTACCTCCAAGCAAGCTTATACCATTGCCAATCAAAATCGTTCATTATCTTCATCGCCGAGTACTCCAACAGAATACTTTTCCGCATCCCACCTCCGCTTGTTAACATCAGAGTTGTGGCAAGATATATTGTCTTGCTTGCTTTCAAAAAAACTCCACACATTTCAACCTCTAGAATATTCAATATTTCGTCCCATTCTTTTACCAATCCAGCAGAGGCTTTCTAGTTCCATGTTTTACCTTTTTAATAGGGACCTAGTTGCTCTTGTTTAAAACTGTAAATTGATTTCTCATTTTTCATCCACATATTACCTTTTACAATTAAAACATAGGTAGCTACGGCAAAATATGCAATCCCCAATATCCAATCGTACGCAGTTACTAAATTATGCTCCATAATATATTTGATATACCAAACCCCTATTGGGATATGCAAAAAAACAACAGCAAACAGACCTGGATTATAAATACTTTTAATTTTGAAATTAGCAAATAACCCATGCCATATCAATTGGAAAAATCCCATAAATATTGGCGCTAACCCAATCCATATTTGATCTACAAAAAAGATAGGAAGCAAATAAAATACATAAGCAATTAAAATATTAATAACCATCGCTGAATGACTATTTAAAGGATACTTGTTTGGATTTGCACTTTTAAATATGCCAATATTAAAAACACCAGGGAAATAACCTGGCCAGCGATACTCTTCAAACTGATGAAAAAGAATCGCAACAAAACTCAACCATAAAATCACTTGGATTTCTTGTATGTATTGCTGGGAAAAAAACAAGCAAATGCACACTACTCCTCCTATAATACCACCAATATCTTGCCAATATTTTCTTAAGGAATTCATAATCTTACTCCCTTCTCTTATCAACTTCCAAGAACTTTATTGTCAATGACAACTAAATACATAAAAATTAGTAAATCTAAGATTGAATATTATCATACATTTTATGTAAGAGATCCTTAAGTTTTTTAACTTCTCCTTCATTCATATCGTTAACTAACCTTTCATTAATTTCATTAGCAATAGGAAGAATTTCCTTTTTTATTTCTTCTCCCTTATTGGTCAGATAAATTAATGATGAACGTTTATCAAATTTGTCTTCTTCCTTAAAAATAAGACCGTTTTCTTCTAAGCGCTCAATAAGTCGTGTTGTATATGGCTTATCTCTAAGTGATACTAAAGATAAATCGGTCAGTGAAATTCCTTCTTTTTCTGAAAGTTGAGCAAGTAAAACCCATTGTTCAAGAGTAATTCCGAATCTTTTTAAATTTTTAAGAAATCGATTTTTCATTTTAGAATATGTTCTACTAATAATAAAACTAATAGCATCTTTTAAATCATACATTATTTTCCTCCTAATTAATTGTCATTGACAACCAATTATTATACTAGCACTTAATAGTTTAAATAGTCAATAGGTCTATAATAAAGAGAAAGATATCTTGCATATCTCTAAACAAACTACAAAAAGAACTGCTCCACCACATTATGATGTGGCCTTTGATTTCTAAGTACGTTTCATCTATTCGTCACGAATCATTCGTCGGCATAAGATATTTTCTGATCTTCTCATTTATTATTGTAGCACTGATGAACCCATCTCATTATTGTTGTGTGAGCTAGCTTCACTCCCCTCTCTTGCATCATTTAAACGATCATTCGATAATTAAGGGGATATTTAGATCCAGCGAATGCATATTATTATTATTTCCGATTCAAAATGTTTCCATTTAAATAAATGCTGTGACATCATTTTTACCGATTTTTACACCAAAGCCACTCGGTCTTGAACTGCTTGCGCAGTAACTCCTTCATCTTGAGCAATATCCGCCATCGTACGCTCCTCAAAGTACACTTTTTGAATCAACTCACGCTGCTGTGAAGAAAGCTTGTACAGCGCATTATGTAGAACTTCATGTGTTTCTTTCGCTTCAACAGTCGCCGCAATCTCACTGCTACTATCCGCTATCTGAATACCAGGCTCCGCCAAAGCTTCAATGGAATTGTGTCTGCGTTTTTCTCTTCGGTCGTTCTTATAAATAGCTCTGTCAATTTCAATGGAAACCTCTACTACACTGTCTGGTGCTTCAATTTCAACTGTCTCTCCGTTTAAAAATTCGTACTTAATTTTCATATTGGTTGTCCTCCTCCTGTTTTTGGGTAAAAAAAAATAGCCGGATGAAAGCCAATCACTTGGCAATCATCCGGCTATTTGGTAGCTTCTATTTCAGGCTACGTTACTCGGTAGGGGATTTTTCTTCAGCACTTATTCGATTGTTATTAAAGGCATAGCAAATGATTCTGCCACAATGCTGAATTCCACCAATTCTCTTTCTGGCCAAATCAAATACTGTCTTTTGATGCCTAAACAACTGATCTGTATGGCATAGTTATTCCTCCTTCATATTTTTGGGGACAAAAATAGCCGCATCTTTTTTCTTTAATAGATGCGGCTTGTTTGAATTATCTTGGTGTGTTGTTCTTTAATTTTATCCGGCTAAATTTATTTCTCACTTCCAAGTTGAAAAAGAGAACACAATTTAAATTTGTGCTCCCCATAAAATATATTGTACTATTTACATCCAATTATATTTGAGATTGAAGAAAACTGTATTTCGGTTTATATCGCCCATTTCTTTTCCTATTTCCATCATATGTTATTATTCTGAATTTTTCAATTATTTTCGTTAGAGAATTTGTTGAATTTTATTATTTATTGCATTTGTTTTTTTTGCCGAAATATTTTTTCGAGTATAACAGCAAAAAAGCAGACCGCTAAGCCTGCTCCCATGCTTCTTAATTTATTCCTCGATCGCCGTATACCTTGGATAATCGTAGCCTTCGCTGTTCACCAAAATCCGCTCACCGCTTTCGGCATTCCGCACCCGTATGCACTGGATTTCTCCAGCCGGGTTCATGCCGCCATCCCTTTTACAAATCCAAGGCTGGTCTTCCAAAAGGTTTTCAGCGAATTGCTGAAATTCAGAATTGCTAAGTTCCACTTCCCTGGTTACTGTGTAAATTGTCCCGGAGTATTTTTCTTCCTTGGCTCGCCAAGTCTCATCGCGTAAGGCTTTCAGGTCAGGTATTTTTCTGGCAAAATGTGCTTTCATTTTAAGCATCTCCTGTGTTTTTCGTTACTATATATATCACTCTAAACACAGATAATAGCAAGTTAAATATGTAGTTGTTTTACCAAAAATGTGGCAAAACACCGGCTTTTTACAGCGACTTACAATGTCATTTTCCGCGACCGGCGGTACTATTCAACGAAAATCCCCCCTAGCCATTGAAAACACCGGCTTTCATGGCAAAAGGGGTATCTCCCCCGGAGGGCGGCGGTCTTGGGCGTAAAAGCTGTGGAGATTGATAGGGGCCTACCGGGGTAAGAAGTTCATTTTCCACTAAGACAATCTAACTAATTTTTCCTTTTATGAATCATTTTCAAATACAATATAGTCAATACTGCCAAAAACAAAAAGCAAATCGTATCAAACAAAGTTAGTGCCCAATGCAGATGATTCATATACTCAAAAACAATTTTTAATGTGTTAATTAATATAAAGCTAACTGGAATAACCCATTTGTAGAAGAAATCTATGACATCCAATACTAGCGGGTACCCCTGCAAATAATTATCTCCCTCCCTCTTAAAGCTTGCCGAATCAATTAGTCCGCTTATATCTTTTTCTAACCCTGCCAAGTATATATACTGTCGTTCAATGTATATGTTTTTCTGATAGTACTGAACGAGAAAATATACAATAGAAACCCAAAGTGCTGCTTGAATGACAGAAATACCAATTGGTATCGTTACCGAATATTTCGAACTTGCTACTTGTGAAACGGCAGATACCATTTCATTTGGATAGATTAGAAAGACCAAGTTTAATAATTCTAATACGCAAATAGAACAAAAATATTGACTTCGCTGTTTTTGTGCCGACTGACTCAATGCATTACTTTCTTTATAATGATCATATAGAACGTCGAGCTTCTCCATAATATCAATAGCATCTAACGGCTTTTAAAATTGCATCTTGATTAAAGCTGTAAACTCTTGTGGCAGATGCATTTTTCAATTCTTCAGGATATTCGTAAGAGAAATCTAATTGTATTGCAATAAGTTTTTTCTTAAGCTCCTTGCCCTTTGCAACTTCATAGTTTTGCCAATTTCTATAGCCAATTTGGTCTCTATCCGGATGAGGACTATTGGCATGTTTTCCAACAATAACCACTACTGCATCTGCTTCTTGAATTTTTCTCGAAAGAACCTGTTTTACCACACCCACGCTGTTCGTCTGAATTTCGCTTGGAGAACGATCATCGCAAGTAAATTCAAAACTTGAATTTGCATTCCACATATTTAATGTGTACTTGTAGTTGCGGTCATGCTCAAAATCAAATGACACAAATATTTTTCTTTTATACATAAAACCCCATCCTTCCTATTCTCCAAATTCTTCTAGAATTCTTTTCAATACTTGCAAATTCCTGTATTTTTTTAATTTTCCCACAATATAGCCATTAATCTGAGAAAAATGTAGTAGCCATATATATCCTTTAAAAACAGTTTAGTTATGGTAAGCCGGCATTTGTACAAATGCAACTCATAAGAAATAGAACAACTCGCAAGAGTATGCGAATTATTTTTGTGAATTATAGAGCACTATGTTACAATAAAAAAGTTAAATTTGTAACAGTTTGTATGATGGGAGATTGAATCAATGGCTGTATCATATAACAAGCTATGGAAGCTATTAATTGATAGGAAAATGAGCACGGCCGACTTGCGAAAAGCCGCCCAAATTGCCCCCAATACGATGACCAAACTCCGCAGGGACGAAGAGGTCACGCTTGCTGTGCTGGGTAAGATATGTCAGACTTTGAATGTCGATTTTGGGGATATCATAGAATACTTGTCGGAAAAAAATGGAGGTTGTGTCAATGAGCCTAAGTGCTAATGTAAGTGAAAAAGCCGCCCTTATCTGGGCAATTGCGGATAAATTAACCGGAGTCTATAAACCACACGAATACGGCGAGGTCATTCTACCGCTGACGGTCATCCGCCGTTTTGACTGCATCCTCTCAGATACCAAAGCGGCAGTGCTGGATAAATACGATAGCGTGAAACAACTGCCGATGCGTGATGTACTGCTCCGTAAGGCTTCTGGACATGCTTTTTACAATACGAGCAAATATGACTTTGAAAAATTACTGGCGGACCCGGACAATATCGAAGCTAACTTTCGCGACTACCTAAACGGATTTTCCGAAAATGTGCATGACATCCTCGAAAAGTTTAAATTCGATGGTCAAATAACCACAATGTCAAATAAAGGGATTCTGTATATCGTCATCAAGGAATTCACCTCAACCAAGGCGGATCTACATCCAGAAGTGATTTCCAATCTGGAAATGGGTTACATATTTGAAGAAATCATCCGCAGATTTTCTGAGTCACACAACGAGGATGCAGGACAGCACTATACCCCTCGTGAAGTGATCGAACTCATGGTCAACATCCTGTTCTACGATGACAGTGATATCCTCTCCGGTAATAATGTGGCAAAAACCATCTATGACCCCGCTTGCGGAACTGGTGGTATGCTTTCCGTGGCCGAAGAATATCTTCATAAGCTGAATGCTTCTACAAAATTGATATCATTCGGACAAGAAATCAATGACCAGACTTTCGCCATCTGTAAAGCAGATATGCTAATTAAAGGCAACAACGCAGAGTTTATCAAAAACGGTAATACTCTCTCGGATGATCAATTTGAAGGGCAGACCTTCGACTATATCCTCTCCAACCCCCCTTTTGGTCGCGAATGGAAAAATGAAAAAGCCACCGTGGAGGCTGAAGCTAAGCGTGGATTCGCAGGACGGTTCGGTGCTGGTCTGCCAGCCGTGGGCGATGGACAGATGTTATTCCTTCTAACAGCCATTTCCAAAATGAAAGAGCCGAAAGACTGTGGAAGCCGTATTGCCATAATCCACAATGGTTCTCCGCTGTTCACAGGGGATGCAGGAAGTGGTCCGTCCGACATCCGCAAATATATACTGGAAAATGACCTTCTTGAAGCCATCATTGCGCTGCCGAATGACATCTTCTATAACACAGGTATCGCAACCTATATTTGGGTGCTATCCAATAAAAAATCTGGTACAAAGCGCGAAGGTAAAGTACAGCTTATCAACGCCAACGGACTGTATGAGAAACGTCGCAAGGCCCTAGGTAACAAACGTAATGATATCCCGGAATCTGCTATTGCGGAAATAACACAGATATATGGCGCTTTCAAAGAAAATGAGATCAGTAAGATATTCGATACTATAGATTTTGGCTACACCAAAATCGTGGTGGAACGTCCACTTCGTGATGAGAATGGAGAACTGATACTAAGTAAGGGCAAGAAGCAACCTGATGCATCCCTGCGTGATACAGAAAATGTGCCGTTAACTGAAGATATCAGAGAATACTTCAATCGTGAAGTTTTACCTTTCGTTCCGGATGCTTGGATTGATGCGAAGAAATCCAAAGTTGGCTATGAGATTCCGTTCACGCGCTATTTCTTCAAATATGAAGCACCAAAGCCCTCTGCTGAACTTATGGCGGAGATCCTCGATATTGAAACCGAACTTGATGGCTCGCTGGCAGAGGTGTTTGACCTATGAGAGAACTGAAAGACAGCGGTATTGCCTGGATTGGCGATATTCCTAATGAATGGTCAATACAACGTGTAAAACACGCATTTACACGAAAAATCGAAAAGGCGATGCAAGAAAACCCTGTGGTTCTGTCTTTGGCGCGCAGTGGCGTTAGAATTCGTGATATATCCACAAACGAAGGGCAAGTTGCGGAAAGCTACTTCAATTACAATCCTGTGGATGTTGATGATTTACTACTAAATCCTATGGACTTATACAGCGGTGCAAATTGTAGCATTTCTAAAGTAGTTGGTGTTATTAGTCCTGCATACATTAACTTAAGAAGCGAAAATGGTATCAACCCAACCTTTTATGATTACTATTTTAAAGTGCAATATTGGATGATGGCATTCTTTGCCCACGGCAAGGGGGTATCATTTGAAAACCGTTGGACGCTTAATACTGAAACAATAATGAATTATCCTATTGTTTCACTGCCATACACGGAGCAATGCCGTATTGCTGATTACCTTGATGTCAAATGTGCTAAAATCGATAGCATGGTAGAAAAACAGCAGCAGGTCATTGAAAAGCTGACGGCATATAAACTGTCTGTGATAACTGAGGCTGTGACGAAAGGACTAAACCTGGATGCACCAATGAAAGACAGTAATGTTAAATGGATTGGAGCAATTCCTCAAAATTGGCGTTTAAGCCATATTGGTAATTTAGCCGAGATGGGCTCTGGAGGAACACCAGACAGACAAAAGATAGAATATTGGACGGAAGGAACAATACCTTGGATGGCTTCTGGAGAAATCAACTACGAGTACGTTTATGAGACAAATGAAAAAATCACAGAGTTAGGAATGCAAAATTCTAATGCAAAACTCCTACCTGTAAACACAGTAATGCTGGGATTAATTGGACAAGGAAAAACTAAGGGGCTTACCGCCATACTAAAAATCGAATCTACTTGCAATCAAAATTTGGCATATTTAATTCCTAGCCCGAAACTACTGCATCATTCTTATCTGTTTTATTGTTTTAAAGCTATGTATTATTATGTGCGCGGACTTGTAGGCGATTCTCAAGCAGGAATATATCTGTATTTTTTAAAAAAGCTATATATTCCATTGCCAGAAGTAGATGAGCAATTCTCTATTGCTAAATCACTTGACAATAAATGCGCAAAAATCGACATAGTTATCACAAAAAAGCAAGCACTTATCGATAAACTCATAGAGTATAAAAAATCCCTCATCTACGAGGCCGTAACCGGGAAACTGGAGGTGTAATCTATGTCTGATTTTGATGTAAAAGAAAAACGATTTGAAGAAGATATTGAAAGATACCTCTGCTCTGCCGGAGGGTACACAAAGGGCAATCCATCTACCTTTGACAGAAATATTGCGCTGGACAAAAATACCTTCCTGACTTTTATCAAGTCCAGCCAGCCCAAAAGCTGGGAACGTTTTCAAAAAATCTATGGTGCTGACAGCGAAAAGCAGTTGATTGACCGTTTTTACCGCGAGATAAAAATGGTTGGCTTGTTGCGTGTTCTTCGGCAGGGCTTCACTGACCGGGGAGTCAAATTCCGTGCGGTTTACTGGAAGCCAGAAACCTCTATCAATGAAACGAGCCAGAAACAATATGAAACTAATCTTCTGCAATGTACCAGACAGCTACACTACTCTCTGCAAAATGAAAACAGCATTGATATTGTGCTGTTTCTGAATGGCATCCCATTTGTGTCTATGGAACTAAAATGCCAGTTCACCGGGCAGGATACTACCAATGCCATTTCACAATACAAATTCGATCGGGCAAGCAAAGATACCATCTTTGAATTTAAAAACCGCATTCTGGTGCATTTCGCCGTAGATCTAACCACTGTATATATGACCACACACTTACAGGGAGATAAGACCTATTTCTTGCCATTCAACCAAGGTAGCAGCGGTGCAGGAAAAGTCGGCGGCAAAGGAAACCCCATAAATCAGGATGGTTACGATACTGCATATCTCTGGGAAAAAGTGTTGTGTAAAGACCGTTTGTTAGAGATTCTACATAAATACCTACATTTAGAAGTTGAAAAAAATGATAAAACTGGGGAAATCATTTCTGAGCGCATGATTTTTCCTCGTTATCATCAGTTGGACGTTGTTACCAAACTTTTGGATGATGTAAAGAAAAGCGGAGCCGGACACAGTTATCTGATTCAGCACAGTGCTGGTTCCGGAAAGTCGAACTCCATCGCATGGCTTGCCCACCGCCTGACTGGACTGCATGATGCGAACGATCAAAAGATATTCCAGTCCGTCATCATCGTTACAGACCGCCGTGTGCTAGACAGCCAGCTACAAAATACCGTTTACCAGTTTGACCATGTGGAAGGCGTAGTACAGAAAATTGACAAAAACGCGCAACAGTTGAAAAATGCAATTGAATCTGGGACGGGCATTATTATTACCACTCTACAAAAGTTCCCTGTCATCTATAAAGAAGTTAAGTCTGGTAATAAGCGTTTTGCCATTATCATAGACGAAGCACACTCCTCACAAACTGGTGATGCAGCCAAAAAATTAAAACGCGCCCTTGCTGATACGGAAAAGATTTTGGAGGAATACGCCGAACTAGAAAATGAGGAAGAAAAAAACCGCAAAGATGATGAGGACAAGCTGTTAGACGAACTAGCAGCACAGGGCATCCATGAAAACTTGTCTTTCTTCGCCTTTACCGCTACACCAAAAGACAAGACGCTAAATATGTTCGGTTGGAAAGATGTATACGGAAAATATCATCCTTCCCACATCTACTCCATGCGGCAAGCCATCGAGGAAGGGTTCATTCTGGATGTACTAAAAAATTACATGACCTATAAGATGTATTACAAAATTGCAAAGTCTATCCCAGATGACCCAGAACTTGATACAGTGGCTGGAGTCAATGCTATTCGCAACTTTGAAACTTTACATCCACACAACATCTCGCAAAAAACGGCTATCATGCTGGAGCATTTCCACAGTGTGACCATTCATAAAATTAGCGGTAAAGCAAAGGCGATGATCGTCACACCATCACGGTTACACGCCGTACGCTATCTAATGGAGTTCAAGCGTCAAATAAAGGAAAAGGGCTATACCGATTTAGATGTTCTGGTAGCTTTTTCCGGAGAAATTGAGGATGATGGCGTTTCTTACACTGAAGAGAAGCTAAACAAATATAAATCCGGCGAAACCATAAAAGAAAAACAACTGCCGGAGGCTTTCCATACAGATGAATTCGGAATGTTGATTGTTGCTGAAAAGTATCAAACAGGTTTTGACGAACCACTTCTCCACACCATGTTCGTGGACAAGAAGCTATCGGGAGTTAAAGCTGTACAGACACTTTCCCGTCTAAACCGTACTATCCGTGGCAAGCATGACACCTTTGTTCTGGACTTTGTAAATTCCGCAGATGACATCCGCAAATCCTTTGAGCCTTATTATGAGGAAACGGTTCTAGAGGAAGAAACCGACCCAAATGTTATTTATGATTTAAAGAACACTCTGGATGAGTTCCGTGTCTATCAAAAGATGGAAATTGACCGCTTTGCTAATATCTTCTACTCAGGTAAGGAACAGACTGCCGGAGACCTTGGGAAACTACAGGGAACGATAAAGCCAGCATTAGACCGCTTCAATGCGCTGGAAACTGACAGACAGGATTTATTCAAATCCACACTTGCCCGTTTCAATCGCATTTATGCCTTTATTACACAGGTTTGCAGACTGTTCGATAAGGATATTCACAAATTCAGTGTATATTGTAAATTCCTTTATACGATGCTGCCAAAGGGTGGTCCTGATAAAGTATCTGTAGATGACAAAGTTCTTTTGGAATACTACCGTCTGGAAAAGGATTTTGAGGGAAACATTAGCCTGGAAAGCACATCAGAGGGATTTCGCCCAATTACAGGCGAAGCCGGACGACGTGAAAAAACCAAAGATCCGCTAACCATTATCATCGATAAAATCAATGAAAAATACGGCACAAATTTTACAGAAATGGATAAGGTGCTGTTACAGCTTGAGAACGATTATGCCTCCGAGGAAAAATGGCGCAGTTATGCTAAGAATAATGACCGCAAGACCTTCATGCTCCTGTTTGAAAAAGATTTCCCAGAAATGGCTGCTACACGATATGAACAGAATGAAGATTTCTTTGTGCGTATGTTCTCCGACCCGGATATGATGAAACAGGTCATGGAAACGATTGGAACTGTACTCTACGAGCGTCTGAAAAAAACACATATATGCCCGTAGAGCCAGAACTTGGTATGGTTCCGGAAGAACCAGCTTCATATGAAACTGATAAAGCAGAACAATAACTACTGAATCACCTCTCATGCAACTTTGTATTTGAGGTGACTTTCGTTTTGTATCGTTAAACTGTGTCGCACAAATTCAAACACCAACCAAACACCAATCACCGCTATATATCCGAAAAATGCCCGTATCATCGGCTTTCTTCGAGTAGTGGTGTTTAGGTGTTTTCGAAAACAATCCCAGCACCATACGCTCTCCTAAAATACATGTTCCTACCTATTCTAACCAGTTGTATAAAAATTCCATTGTACTAAACTGCTCCGCAGTATCTCTCTAATTTCAAAAAGTGCATCGACCATCAATGGCCGACGCACTTTTTATATTCTCCACAGTATTAAATTACCGACTATTGTAACCCTTAAGAATTCCGAAACCGACTATCACACTTAGTAAGTAACCTTAAACTGCTACGCTATAATCTCCTTCACTATTCAATACCCCGCCCCCTCGGCGGGGCTAATTTCGTGTAAAGGGTACCGACCCCCAACAAACGTTCGCCCCCCATTTTGAACGTCTATGCGAACATAAAACACACTTCTTATATTTTCCCAAAACCTGCGAAGCCTTAGTATTACTAGCTATTTCCGCTCTATCAAAGCTACTGACTCAACATGCGTTTTGATAGTCAGACGATACTGATACGCGAAAAGATTAGTTTCGTGTAAAGGTTCACTCCCCTATCTACTAGTTATAAGATACTCACTGGCATACATAATCATCTTCAACAGTTGTAAAAAGCAGCATCGTGCAAAAAATCATCTCCGTAATCTTTTAATGTTGGAAAACAAGCAAATAAAACCCTTGGTGGCAGGCTCATCCTAGAAAGCGAAAAGTATTTTATTATTTATAGGTTTGCGAACTTTTTAATTAAGACGGAACACTAGCGGAATAGTTGTCACACAACCAACCGGTATACCACTTGCATTGTCGCTTGCCGGAATAAATCGCCACTTTCTAACTGCTTTAACGGCAGCATCATCAAGTATCGGATATCCTGATGAATGTTCAACCTTGACCGCCCCGACATGCCCCGTAGCCAGCACTTCCAACTTGACAATCGTTGTTCCTTCACATCCCTGCCGCCGGGCTTGGTCTGGATAATTCGGATCGATTTTCTCCAATATTTGTGGAGACCGAATTGTTGACTTCGTAGTACTGACATTTTGCCGTGCGTCATTTTCGCCCTGTTGTTGGATAGCCGACTTGCCCTCTGTTGGAGCACCGGTATTGCCAACAGATATCTTAGCACTTAAAGGTGGGATTCCATCTTCAGGAGTATCCGGACTACTACTGGAGCTATCTACTCTTTCCCGAGCGGCAACAACTGTATCTGCGATTACACCTTGAACTTTTGCTGATATCTCATGTGTCACACCTGACAAAGTATTATCATTTGTAGCTAAACTGACATTAACCAGTTCCAGTTCAAGATATTCCTCCGTCGGTTGCCTTACCACCGTAAATTTAGCTATCCCAACACTCACTGCTAATATCATCAAATGAATTAACACCGACAACGCTATGGCAGAACGCCAATACTTACCACGCCCCATACCGTACCTCCCGGTTCATGGAATTACCTCAGTCGCGGCCGCCACTCGTCGCACGCCACACTTTTTTAATTCATCCAACAGCCAAATGACCCTGCCGTATTCAACCTTTTTGTCAGCTCTCAATATAAAGGCTGTATCCGGATTTTTAGATACTTCAGCTTTTATGCGGCTAGTTACAAGTTCATCAGGAAATTCAGTTTGATCAATCAGAATTTTCCCCTGCGCAGTAACCGTTATCGGCACCATCGTGGATCTGTCAGCTTGCGCTGCAGCCGCACTCGGCAGTATAACCGGAATAACTCTCTGGTCAACCATATATAATGTACTCATCATAAAAAAGACCAATAGAAAAAAAATGATATCAATCATAGGAATAATCATCAGACGCGGCGTTTTTTTTATCCTGAGTTTATCCAGCTTCATGGCGTGTCCCTTTTATAGCGGCCACCACTATGGAATTAGCCGCTTCCTCCATCGTACTAATAATAACATCGATCCGATGATTCAAATAACTATGCGTCACTAACGCAATAATAGCTACGCACAGCCCTGTAGCAGTAGCGATCAACGCTTCCCCTACGCCGCCCGTTATCGCCAGCGGCTGACCACTCTTAATATTAAGCACACTGAATGACGCTATCATACCTGTTACTGTTCCCAGCAGCCCCAATAAAGGCGCCAAGGTCACGATGGTATCCAAATAATCAAGCCGATAGCGCAGTTTAGTGACCATCCGGGCTGCAGCGCCTTCCAGTATTTGTTCCAGTTGTTGTCGATCATCAACTCGCTCAGCTAAGCCCCGCGCCAACATCTCAGCAATAACGCCCTTTGCCTTTGTGCACAATTCGGCAGCTTCGTCCCAGTCACCGGCCCTTAATTTCTGGACAGTATCTTCTAAGAGCGCCGCACTAGAAATATCAGCCGTACGCAAATACATACAACGCTCAATTATAATTGCTAATACCACCACTGAACAGACGACAAGTGGATACATAACCAGACCGCCTTTGGAAAAAAGCTCCACACCCTGCATAATAAATTCCATAATAATACACCTCCGACCGCAAAGACTTTCCCGTTTAATCCGTTATCTATTCCAAAGGCTTTATATCGCATTCCAGAAATAGCGCCTGCTTTACTGCCGTTTTGACAGCCACGCAAAAAAGTTCGCCCAGCTTGGATTGAGTTCCCACATCAGAACAACAAATTGCCGCATCCTGGTTGCCCACTAAAATAATGCCGTCTGTACCTGTGCCGGTAGCAGCCTTCAGTGTCAATGGGCTTACCACCCCTAATTCTTCCAGCGCAACTGTTTTCGCCTCAGTAATACTGATAAGAGCTTTGGCCATCGTGCCGTAGGGTAGTCTAACATTAGTAAAAGCCAAAATATTGATGGTACCGCCTAACTGTCTGTATTGGCCGTCATCTTCAAAATAGCAAGCTGGTTCACCAGCGCGAGTAGCATTTTCCCTAACTCCTGCAGTTGCCACAACTTCTACCGTCAGGTTTTCATATGTTACAACGCTGTAGCCTCGGCAGTTCATATGCGCGCTTGTCAATAACCCTGTAGAACGTTTCATGCTTAAGCCGCGCTTACCAGCCATAATTGCCAAATATTTTTCCATACAGCCGCCAGGCAAATCACCTTCACTGCTGACAAAAAAACATAACCGGTGGTTGAATACGCTATCAGCTATTACATATCCGCCATTAAACAGGGAAGTACTTAGAACAAGTCTCGGGGAGGAAAAACGGCAGATAATAAATTGACTGTCCGTAGTTAATTCGCCGCCGGTTATAAGAAGCTGTTTGTCCATAATTCTCCGCTCTCTTTATTAAAATAATCAGTTTACTTTATGTTTACTGCAAAAGATTACAGAGTTTGCTTTACCCCAAATAAGACTGTCCGCCGGCTGGCTGGATAGTTATATACCCCTTGATACTCTTTGTCTAAAAGGTTATTAACCGTTAAAAATAATGAAGTAGCACTATTTAAAGTATATTTGGTACTAAAGTTTATCAAAAAGTGACTGCTTACCCGACTAGTAGTCAACCCAGTTTTATCTTGATAAAGACCGTACACTGCTTGATTCAATTTACCGGCCTGAAGATTGACGCCAATATGAATGCTGTGCCTTGGGTCACCGACATCAGCGCCGTCCTGATCGCAGCTGTCAAGATAGGTATAGCCGCAATCAGTGGTTAGATTTGGCGATACCTTGCTGATAATATTCGCATTTAGACCGGTCGCTTTATAATGGTTAATATTTATTGGTTGCCAAATACTGCCGGAAGTATTAACCCAGTCAATTGCATCGCTAATGTCCCGTTTAAACACTGAGACTGTTAGCTCACTTATTTTACTAAGCCGTGTTTTTATACCGGTTTCCGCCGTCCAGCCTGATTCAGGCTTTAAATCAGGATTACCCACCATATACCCATAACCATCATAATAATATAAATCATCGAAAGTTGGTGCTTTGAATACTTTGGCCCAATTAGCAAAATAGCTGGTCTTAGCATTAATTTGATACAAATAGCCAGCTTGCGGCAGCCAGTGTGTACCGTATACGCTGTTATCATCACGCCTTAAGCCCACCGTCATTTTCGCAGCTTTGTTAAAACTATACTGGTTTTCTAGATAAGCTGCTCTGGTAATGCGGTCACGCAGTGTGCTGCTTTCGCTGGTGCTTTCCACTTCGTCTTGCCGCCACTCGGTCCCCCAGGTCAAGAGATTGGCGTCGTTAACCCTTGCACTATCCTGATACTCAAACGCCCTCACAGTATTATGGTGCCAGAAAACGCCAGAGTTATCGCCGGAGTATACCTGGTCGTTGTCGTAATACCGGAATGTACGATTGCCGTCAGTATGCTGTTTTGTGTAGCCGATGCTCCAGTTTCGGCGCAAAATGTCGGAAAAATCAGTTGTTGAAGGATAAGTCAAGCTACCAGGCATTCCAGCGTGATTATCATAATAGTCATAAGTAAAGTTCAGGCTTTCACTTGCCGACAAATCCTGATCCAGACGAAGCGAAAGATTTTTCCCCTCATAGGCACTATTTTGGCGCTGCCCATCACCAGAATTCTTTACTCCCGACAATTGCCAATGGGTATTTTTCTCCTGCCCACCGGTGCTCAGTTCATAATACCTAGCACCATAGTTGCCGCTAGCCACTGTCGCAGTTGTCTTTTCGGCGCTAGAACCTTTTTTAGTAATAATATTAATGACGCCGCCGACAGCATCTGCGCCATACAGCGTTGATGCGCCGCCGCGCACAACCTCAATATGGTCAACGTTGTCCCCAAGCAAAATGGTGTTAACATCAATACCGCCGGCACCTGAGGAAACGCCTTGCGGCAAATTCATTCGTTTGCCGTCCATCAGTACAACAACCCGCTCGGTACCGAATATATAAGGATAAGCGTTTTGCCCGGTGCCGCCATAGGTTTTCAGCACAATGCCGCTTACTCCGGTCAGGGCGTCTGCCAGCGTCCGCGCGCCTTTGTTTTTCAGTTCAACCTCAGTGATCACTGTTACATTAGCCGGAGTTTCACCAACGGTCTGAGTAATCCGGTCAGCGGTTATCGTTACCTGGTCAAGCTGAAACGTTGTATCTTGGGTCGCGTCCTCAGCGGCCAAAGCTTGGCTGCCCCATAAAAATGTCCCAGCAACTAACGCTACCATAATTCGTTTCCTTAGTAACCTGTTTTTCATCGCGCATTCCTCCATTAGTTTGATTTTATAAATTTAAACTTGTCCTGGCCATTAAGCTAAATTTGGTCGTACATACGTGGCTGCAGCATCAGAGTATATATTAAAATTCATTCCGTAAAGGCTCTTTAAGACTTCCGTTGTTGCCACGTCTTGCGGTTTACCGTAAGCCAGTATTCGGCCATTCTTCAAGAACATAAGTTGTGTACTAAACTGAAGCGCCAAATTAATATCATGAATAACCGCAATAACTGCCATATCTTGATATAAGGCTAAATTTTTTATAAGCTGTAAAATAGCAAACTGATTACAGATATCTAAGTGAGCCGTTGGCTCATCCAAAAGTAATAGCTTTGGCTTCTGCGCTAAAGCCCGGGCGATGATAACCTTTTGCCGTTCGCCTTGGCTTAATTCACGGCATTGGCATAACCGTTTTTCCCAAATCCCCACATTTTCCATAATCGCCTGAACGACGGAATGATCTTCCGTCTTCAATCCAGCCAGTCGGCAAATATGAGGAAACCGCCCCATTGTTACCATTTGTAATGTTGTATAATCTAAAACCGGCAGTTCAGAACCAACAACAGCAATCTCTCTCGCTGTCTCCCGCCGGCTAAAACCGTTCAAAGGTTTTCCCTTCAAGAAAATAGCACCGTTCAACGGAGGCAGCACTCCGGAAACTGTTTTCAGAAGCGTTGATTTACCAGCGCCGTTTGGAGCGACGATACTGACAAATTGTCCAGCATTTATCATGAGATGTACATCTTGCAACACTAGCTTAGAGCTATAACCCGCATCCAGCGCTCGAAGCTCTAAAATTTCCATTACGGCATCCTCCTGCCAGCAGTATATAATACGTACAAAAAAAACGGACTGCCTACCAAGGCGGTGACCACGCCAACCGGTATACCTGACAATAATGGATGACTACGGGTCAAGCCATCGGCCAACATGAGAAATACCGCGCCTAAAATCGCACTAAGCGGCAACAAGACAAGATGCGTTGGCCCTGCCAGCTTACGAACAATATGTGGTACAATCAGACCGATAAAACCGATTATTCCGCTTACTGATACACACACACCAGTCACCAGAGTAGTTGCCACAAGCAAAATCAGCTTTACTTTAGCAACATCGACCCCTAAAAATTGAGCATCTTCATCCCCAAGAACCATGACATCTAAATCGCGAGCATAAACAATCGCAATAACAAAACCAAATATAACAACAGCGATAACTGGTTTAAGACTGCCCACATAATTAGTCAGGCTACCCATTAACCAAAATACAATCATTTGCATTTGCTCAGAGTTTAGCGCCATCGATGCGCTCAAGAGAGCATTAAGCAGCGCACCGATAGCAATACCCGCCAATATCACTTGCTGGTCCGAACGAAGTTCTAGGCTTTGTTGTCCCATAAGATAAACTAACACCAAACTGAGCATTGCTCCGGCAAAGGCAAATACAATCATCAGTTCCGTGTGGCGAGTAATTATTGATACCGCCGCCCCTAACGCCGCTCCTGACGAAACTCCCAGAACAAAGGGGTCGGCCAGCGGATTCTTAAATATTGTCTGGAAACAGGCTCCAGCTACCGACAAACCGCTTCCAACAATCATCGCCAAGGCAATCCTTTGCCAACGTACATTCCACACAATAATTTGCTGGGCAAGTGTAGTGTCAAGGATTTCAATTCCAAATAACTTTTCCAAAAGGACAGAAACAACTGCTTCAAACGGCACATAGACAGTGCCAAACACAAGCATAACCACAGCGATTATTACCAACAGCAACGCGCAAGCACTGATAAGCAAAATCGGCTTTTTTGCTACCTGACTCATTTTGCCTCCCAAGATTTCATCTCCTCAGGATGAAGAATTTTAGCTAATTCGATCAAGCCATCAAAACTGCGCGGTCCCGGCCGGGTTAGTAAGTCATCCAAGATAGGAAAAACCTGTTCGTTTTTTACCGCAGTAATGTCGCGAAGTTCCGCTTGCGTAACATAAGAACGAATATCTTTTCGGCTATGGCTGACAACGATATAAATCTCTGGATTATAGGCATATAGCATCTCAACATCGCAGGGCGTATAGTACACGTTTTTATTTCCCGCTACATTGATTCCTCCGGCCTGATTTATAATATCGTTAATAAAAGATCGACTGCCTACAGTTAAAAGCGGTGCATCCCATATTTCCATAAATACTCGTTTGGGCTGAGAATTAGCTGTCAGCTGCCGCACAGCATCAATTTTACCGGTCAACTCGGCGTTGAGAGCCGCACCGTGCTCCTCTTCCCCGATAGCTGCACTAATAATATCGATGGACGTTAGTATCTCCGAAAGATTTTGGGGTTCTGTCGCCACCACATGAATGCCCGCTTGCTCCAATACGTGAATGTAGCTAGCCTGGGTTTGACCCATGGCAAATACAATGTCCGGAGCCAATGCCACAATCTTTTCTACGTCAGGAGAATTATATGAACCGATAATAGGTTTATTTTTTGCTTCGTCAGGATAATCAGAGTAACTGCTAACGCCGACTACCCGTGCTCCTGCACCAAGGGCAAATAAAATTTCAGTGTTGCCAGGCGACATGGATACAATGCGCTGTGGCTTATTTTTTTTAGAATCTTGATTTATATCATTATTCAAGTGGCTTCTGGAATTCTGTTGCAACATTGTTGCCCCAAACAACAGTATAAACAAGATAACGCCTAACAGCAGGTAAAGTACTTTCATTTTTTTCATAACTGACACCTCAACAATGTTAGCCAGTAAAATGGATGAACCGCGCAAAAAGAAAAACCTCTCGAAAACGAGAGGTTCTATGGCTTACAATTAATATGTCCAACCTATTCCCGGCTGGATAAGCCGAGCGGCAGAATATAAATTCATTATCCATAATCCCCTCCCCATCGCTCGTGGGTAAAAAACGGTGACTGATAGATAGGCAGTTCTCCTGGCTCTAGATCATCGCTCGCCCAAACCTTCCCAAGACTTTCGTCCCAGTGGTATTACTTGGGGTTGCTCCCTATTACAGTGGCGGGACCGCGCCGGTGTTTCACCGGACTTCCCTATTAAGCCCCTCAGGGCACCTATCTCAAAAGTATTTAATTATTTAAATAATATTTCAACGATACTATAAAGTCAAGTTATTATAACATACCATCATCTCTCATGCCGCTTGCTGTAACACACTAATCTCGCACACACCAAATGTTCATTTCCAATTAATCACAATTAAATTAGCTTCAGCCTTTTCATCTATTTAGTTTAATGCTAAAATATACTCAAGTAGTAGCACAAATTACCAAAATAGTAACACGAATGAAATTAAGAAAGGTGGTTATGCAGTATGCATATTCCAGATGGGTATTTAAGCCCTTCCACTTGTGCCACATTAGGTATAGTTATGGTACCAATATGGTATCGCGCTTCCGCCAAACTGAAAGAAACTCTGGATATATCCCGTATTCCCTTACTTGCAATGGGGGCTGTTTTTTCCTTCCTAATAATGATGTTTAATGTACCTATTCCTGATGGAACTACAGCGCATGCTATCGGCGCTACTTTAATCGCAATTGTTCTAGGACCATGGGCGGCAGCTATTTCCATGAGTGTAGCTTTAGTTATTCAGGCACTTGTTTTTGGCGACGGCGGAATATTGGCTATTGGAGCCAATACATTTAATATGGCCTTTATCGCTCCTTTCACAGGCTACTATATATACCAGCTTATTGGCCGCAACGCATCTCCTGGTTCAAAACGGCAAATAATTGCCGGAGCTGTTGCCGGATATATTGCCATTAATCTTGCGGCATTAGCGGCTTCAATTGAATTTGGCATCCAACCTCTCTTATTCACGGCAGCTGATGGTACACCTTTATATTGCCCCTATGGGCTTAATGTAGCGATACCGGCTATGATGATAACTCATCTTTCCATTGCTGGAATTGTCGAAGGAATTGTGACCGCGGCAGCATTAAAATTTATTGCCCACCACTCAGCAGATATGATGGTTAACCCGACGAAAACCGGCGAGGAGGCAACACCAAATGTATAAACACTATTGGCTTGTTCTATTAGTTCTTGTAATCCTTTCGCCGCTAGGTCTCTTAGCTGATGGTACTGCCTGGGGAGAATGGGATGCCGCCGGCTTAAAAGAAACCCTAGGCTATGTTCCTCAAGGGATGGAACAATTGGGAGACTTTTGGCAATCGTTATTTCCAGACTACAGCATGATTTTTTTAGGTCAAAGTACAATTAGTCAATATGCAGGATATATTTTATCGGCCATTATTGGTTCCGCCATTATATATGCGGCTATGATACTGATTACCAAATTGCTTGTCCGGCAAAAAAATAAACTTGTCTGTCAAAACAAATAATAAATGCAACAGTTGCTGGAGGAACCGTATTTTATGACTTGGCCTAACGTTAAATATGATGTAGCCGGAAAATACGCCATAATCAGCGGCGGAACTTCTGGCATAGGTTTGTCAACTGCCAAACTATTATTAGAAAACGGTGCCTATGTAGCTATTGTAGGTCGCCAAATTACAAAGGGTGAACTTGCATTACAAAGTTTAGCAGAATTTAGCGATCATACGATTTTCATTCCTGCTAATTTAAGTAGTGTTGCTCAGTGTCAACACGTCATCAAAACTGTTCTAAACAAATTCGGCAACATTAACATATTAGTTAACTGCGCTGGAATATATCATGAAAAGCTATTCTCCAATACTACTGAAGAAGAATATGAAACCGTAATGTCAATTAATTTAAAGGCTACATATTTTTTAACAAAATATGCCGTTCCTGCTATGCGCAAGTCCGGTTATGGAGCTATCATAAATTTATCGTCTGATGCCGGTTTAAAAGGAAACCCCGGCTGCAGCACATATTGTGCATCTAAAGGAGCTATTATTGCACTAACCAAGTCTTTGGCCTTGGAATTAGCTCCGCATTCTATTCGAGTAAATTGTGTATGCCCTGGCGACGTAGCCACTCCCATGCTGGAAGCACAAGCAACACAAACTACAGATCCAAAAACATTTCTGGAAAACTTAAACGCCCTTTATCCCTTGGGACGAGTTGCACAACCTGAAGATGTGGCCCAAGTAATTTGTTTTCTTGCCTCCTCATGCGCTTCATACGTTACAGGAGCCATATGGTCAGTTGATGGCGGCCTGACGGCGCGTTAAATGAAACAATGCGTGACTCATTCTATTAAGACTAAGAATGGGGGAATTGTATTTGCGCGGTATTCGAGAACATGAATTAAACGGGATCATTGAAGTTAACCGCAAGGCTTGTAAAGGTTGTGATTCCTGTAAAACCTTTTGTCCAACCAGTGCGATTACCGGAAAATATGGAGCAACCCATCAAATCAACAGTGAAAAATGTATCTTTTGTGGTCAATGTTTGGTCAACTGTCCTTTCGGTGCACCACGCGATACAGTTGACTCTCTTGATAACGTAATCTCAAGATTAAACGACAACCGAGCAACCGTAATAGCGATAATTGCACCAGCTGTCCGTGTTGCTATCGCCGAAGAATTTGGCTTGGAGCCAGGCACCTTGGTAACCGAGAAATTATATGGCGCATTAAAACAAGCTGGCTTTAAGGTTTTTGACAATAATTTCTCCGCAGATCAGACTATCATGGAGGAAGGCAGCGAATTGATCGCCAAAATTCGTCATTATATGCTTGGCGAATCTTCAGAGCATCATTTAGGTGCGTTACCACAGTTCACTTCCTGTTGTCCGGCCTGGATTCGCAACGTCGAACTTAATTATCCAGAGCTTATTCCAAACCTGTCATCAGCTAAGTCACCGTTAATGATGGCCGGTGCAGTTGCTAAAACCTATGGTGCGTCACAAATTTGGGCAGTTCAACCGGAAACTCTCTATGTGGTTGGCGTAATGCCCTGTACTGCAAAGAAATTTGAAGTATCACGTCCCGAATTTACAAGCGCAGCCGATTACTGGCAAAAGCAAGGCGGAACGGAACACTATCCCGATGTAGATACAGTACTTACAACTCGCGACTTGGCTAGGTTATTCCGCAAATTAAATATTGATTTCAACAAAGTATCCGAATTTACAGACAATAATAACCCCTTCGCTCAGTATAGCGGTGCCGGAACTATTTTCGGCAATACTGGAGGAGTTATGGAAGCCGCGCTACGCACAGCATATTTTGTAATTACTGGGCAGGAATTGGCACCCCTTGAACTCACACCCATTCGCGGGCTCAAAGGCATTAAAGAGGCCACCCTTCCCTTAAAGGATGTTAAAACCGGCAAAGATATAACTCTCAACATAGCTGTTGTCCATGGCATTAAGGAAAACTTGAAACCAATAGTTGACCAAGTTATTGCTGGCAAATCACCGTACCATTTCATTGAGGTGATGAATTGTCCCGGCGGCTGTATCAACGGCGGCGGTCAACCCATCAATCCCATGGGAACTTCATGGATTGATAAGTACAAAGCCATGCTTCCATGGTCATAGGGAGGTTTTTCTATGGCAAGCTATGATTATATTGAAAAAACAGTCAAAGTTTCCCGACGTGAATTTTTAGGTGTCCTGGGAGTAGGCGCGGCAGTGCTTTGGACTGGTGCATATGTAGCAACCGATCTTATTCAGGACCGCACTAAATATATCAAGATGCGTACTGCCAGTCTTTATAGAGACGATTTCAAAGCCACTGTACGGCAAAGCCATAACAATTCCAGTTTAAACAAAATGTATAAAAGTTTTGCCGGCGAGCCGCTCAGCCCTTTGTCCGAAGAACTGTTTCACACCAAATATATAGATCGCACTAAGTTAGGAGGAATGAGTTGATGGCGCACAATGAAATAGAAACCCGCGTCTTAAAGCATTCTTTGCCATCACGCCTATTTCATTGGTGCCTGATCCTAGGATTTCTGCCAGCGGCTATTACCGGTTTTATCCTATGGTTAAAGCTAGGCAATGAAACTTTTATTAATTTGGCTATGCGTATTCATATTGTCGGAGCCATCATTTTTACATCTGCAGTTATTATTTATACCGTTTGTTGCCTTAACCTAGTTATAGCCTTTATGCGTCGCATTTTTTCTTGGGATAGTCGAGACCTTGGTTGGATACTGATTGGCGGTGGCTATCCACAAAAAATGTTTTTGGGCAAAAAAATCACTGTACCACCCATGGGTAAAATTAATTCAGGTCAAAAAATCTTTGGAATTTGCTTACTTTTTAGTGGCTTAATTCTAATGGCCAGCGGTTGGATATTATACGCCTTCATTCCTGTATCACCTAAACTATTTATCTATTGGTCGAATCGTATCCACTTAGTTTTTGGTATATTTATGGGGCTATTCGTATTTGTACATATCTTCCTTGGCATCTACAACTGGGGTGAGTTCAAAACCATGTTTGGCAATGGGACGCAGCCTTTAGACGAAGCTAAAGATCATAATCCTGTATGGGTAGAACACGAAATTGAACCTGTTCAAAACACCAAATCCAACACTAAAGTCTTGGTTCAATAAAGGGACTACTTGCAAGACACAAACACTTATTGTCACCCTGTAAGCTTTTTACCCATAATAAATATAAACAGTATAAATTTTACTATACTTAATCATACTATAAAGCAACTTGTATGGGAGGTATTGACATGTGTAAAACTTGTGGCTGCCCAACCGACCAAAAACCTCAACTTCAATTTTTCTTAAAGGGAGTTAACAACGAAAATTTAAAGGCTACGGAAAGGTATCTTTTAGGATTACCAGGTATTTATCATGTCCATATTCATGTCCATGATGGCCAAACCACCATAGCCTATAATCCTTTACATTTTTCGCCAGCTAATATTACTGAGATATTAGCAGAGCGCGGGCTGTACGCAGTAATCTAATAATTACTATTCAAACACTGCTTGAAATCATAAATCAAGCAGTGTTTCTAGCATAACTACCTATAAAATAGCAAGAAGCCGCCTCAAATTTTCGGCAACTTTCTTGCCAACTCCATTGCAATAATCACCCTTTTTCTAGTCCACATCTAATATTATGTGTTGCTCTTACCATATTTACCAAGCTTAATCGTACCTCATCCCACTTTCTAGTTTTAAGGCCGCAATCAGGATTAATCCATACTTTTTTCGCTGGTAAAACTCGCATTAACTGTTCGATTTTTTCCAAGAGTTCCTCCATTGAAGGAACTCTTGGTGAATGAATATCATATACTCCTGGTCCAATTTGATTTTTATAACTATGATCAGAAAAAACCTTCAACATTTTATTGCCGCTCCGGGAAGTTTCAATAGTAATGACATCAGCATCCATTTTTTCAATGGTATGAATTATGTCAGTAAAATCACTATAACACATATGGGTATGAATTTGCGTTTGACGCCAAGCAGAACTAACAGCTAATTTAAAAGCTTTAATTGCCCATTCTTCATAATCGGCTACTTCCGCATTTCGGAGAGGATACCCTTCCTTAAAAGCAGCTTCGTCAACCTGAATAATCTTGATCCCCGCATTTTGAAGATCACTTATTTCATCCATAATAGCCATTGAAATCTGCTCACAAACAGCTGAACGTTCAATATCATCTCGAACAAACGACCAGTTAATAATAGTAACCGGTCCGGTTAACATTCCTTTCACAATTTTCTTTGTTTTACTTTGAGCATACAAAATAGTATCCACTGTCATTGGTTTAGCCCTGCTGACATCGCCATATATAACCGGTGGCTTTACGCATCGACTGCCATAACTTTGCACCCATCCGTTTTTTGTAAACACAAAACCATCAAGTTGTTCTCCGAAGTACTCCACCATATCATTTCGTTCTGGCTCGCCATGCACCAAAACATCGAGACCAATATCCTCCTGAAATTCAATGCATGCATTAATATAGTTTTTAATTCCACATTCATATTCTACTTGAGAAATGACTTTATGCTTAAAATCTCGTCTTAATTTCCTAATCTCTTCTGTTTGCGGAAAACTGCCTATAGTTGTTGTTGGCAGTAGCGGTAAACCCAAAGCTTTTTTTTGAACAGCGATACGTTCAGCAAAGGTTCCTTCGCGCTCATTTCTTTTTATCTGGCTTATTCGTTCGCGAACATTTGGGTTAACCGATTTAAATCTGGATGATTCCAATACCTCATTTTTATTGCTCGATACTAACTTAGCCAAATCCGCAAGTTCGCTCAGTTTTTCCTTAGCAAAACTCATCCTTTTTTTTATATCTTCACCAATTAGTTCCTCATGTTCCAAAGAATAAGGTACATGGAGAAGCGAACAACTTGTAGAAAGAATTATATCGTCCTTATTAAATTTTCCCGCAATACTATTAAGCAACTCCAACGACCCTTTATAATCATTTTTCCAGACGTTTCGGCCGTCAATAATACCGGCGATCAATTTTTTCCCATTGAGATACTCTAGGGCCTTAATATTTTCTTTACCATAAATAAAATCAAGGCCAATTCCGTATACCGGTACATTTTTCAAAGCTTTAACCGCTTCTGTGGCGTGATTAAAATAAGTCATTACAATAATCTTTATTTTAGCGCTTACATCTGCTAAAATGCCGTATGATGACGCCAATTGTTTAAGCACTTCAAAGCTAATATCTTTTACAACTGCTGGCTCATCAAACTGCACATAAATCTCATCATCAAGTTCGGCTATTTTTTCTAATAACAAAACAAACTGTGCCAAAATCGTCGGTAACAATTCTAACGTGTCGTATGTGTAATCAATACGCTTAGAAAGAACTAAAAATGTTATCGGTCCCACAATATTGATTTTCGTCCGAATTCCATACTTTTTTGCGTCTCGGTACTCACCAAGTATTTTTTCTGCATTTAAAGAAAAGGGCATGTCCGCCGATAATTCTGGAACAATATAGTGATAATTTGTATTAAACCACTTAGTCATTTCCATCGCCACAGCGTTATCAGTTCCACGAGCCATTGCAAAATAACGATCGTGCTCATCTTGAATGTTCCGAAATCTTTCAGGAATCGCATTAAGCATCAGAGCCATATCCAGCATATTGTCATACAAGCTAAAATCATTACTACTAATAAAAGTTATGCCAGCGTCTTTTTGATCTATCCAATGTCTATGGCGTAAATCCCTTGCTGTATTTTCAACCTCATCATATGAAGCTTCTTGATTCCAGAAACGCTCCAACACTTTTTTTAATTCCCGGCCTTCGCCAATCCTTGGATAACCTACAACATAAGTTTCTACCCTATTTGACATAAATTCATCCCCCTTTTTGTTTACGCGACAAAAACTTAGAATTATCGATGGCAAGCGGACTCTTGATGTCCCTTTGGCCTCTATTACCGTAGTGCGAGTGTGTACGGTTTTCACGAGTTCCCCCGTCCGGTGGATATAATTAAAACTCAATCCCCAATTGCGCTGATACACCTGTTTTGTACGGATGTTTTATTTCTTTCATCTCTGTAACCATGTCAGCTCTATCAATTAAGGCTGGCATTGCATTTCGGCCTGTTAGCACAATGTGCAGCAAAGGCCTTTTTTTTGCCAATAAGTCGAAAACTTCCTCTAGCCTCAGCAAACCTAACTCTATGGCGCAGTTTATTTCATCAAGAATCATTACATCCCAGTTATCCTTGATACTTTCTTCTTTTGCTAAGCGCAACGCTTCTTCCGCAGCCTGCCGATGGCTTATTCGATTTGTATCCCCGTCAACCACAAAACCTTTCCCCATTTGAAGCACGACAAAGTTTTCATCCATTTTATCAGCCCCCAGCAATTCGCCGGATTGGCCATTCCCCTTTATAAACTGTATCACCACTACATTAAGTCCATGTCCCCACGCCCTTAGCCCTAATCCAAAAGCTGCAGTAGTTTTTCCTTTACCGTCACCGGTATTTACAATGATTAATCCTTTCCGTGTTTCCATTATGCAACCCCTTCCTCTTTACTTGCAAAATTTACCCTTTAACCGCCATCGCTCCCGTTTTTTAAATACCGCTCATGCCAACTTAATGCCTCACTTAACCGCTGAGGCGTATGAGTAGCAACCAGCAGCGTAATGAAAATAATATTGTGCTTATCGGTAATAAAAAGCCCTCCTTTCTAAAGAAGGGCTTAAATCGCCTATAGCAGAGCATGACAAACTCATGCCGCTGATATAGCCCTTTAAATCCCCTCCTCATCGCTCATGAATAAAACGGTGATTGATATTCTATTAATTGCTTTGAATTATATATACACTAATAACCAACATACCAACCCCCATTGCTCTCAATGGAGTGACAGTATGAACAGCGAATCCCAAAAGGCCAAAATGATCAAGCACAATAGCGGTTACGATTTGCCCGCCAACAATTAAACTAAACATGTTAGCCGGGCCAATTTGCGGTGCTGAGACAATCATCCCTACAAGATACAACGCCCCGATAATTCCACCAGTCAGTTTCCACCAGTTTAAACCGCCATCACCTATTCCTTCCCAATGATTTATGTTCCCGGTCAGCGTCAATAATAGTGTCAATGCTAGAGCAGCAATAATTACATTAATAAGAGATGCTTGCAAAGGTCCTCCGATCAGTTCTTTTAACTGCGTATTTACTGCAGTCTGAACAGCCATTCCCAAACCTACTAAAAAAGCCAGTAGATAGTACATGAGTAACCTTGTCTCCCCTCTCATTATGCATTTTTTACCGCCATTGATCCCGTTTTTAAATATCGCTCATGCCAGCTTAATGCTTCATTTAACTGATGTGGCGTATGAGTATTATGAGTTTCACGCTCCGCTCTAACAAGATAATCTAATAGTAAGGGCTGATATTTGGGGTGAACACAACGATCAATTATCCGCCTGGCCCGTTGTTTGGGACTTAGTCCTCTGACATCGGCAATTCCCCGCTCGGTAACAAAAATATCCGTATCATGCTCCGTATGATCAACATGTGAACACATAGGTACTATAGAAGAAATTAGGCCGTTTTTGGCCAACGAACTGCTAAAAAATATGGTCAAATACGCATTTCTTGCAAAATCCCCCGATCCACCGATTCCATTCATCATTTTTGTCCCCATAACATGCGTAGAATTTACATTACCATAAATATCAAACTCTAAGGCCGTATTCATAGCTATAACACCTAAACGTCGAATTACCTCGGGAGAATTTGATATTTCTTGCGGTCTTAATACGATTCTTTTTCGGTATCTTTCTATCTCGTCATAAAACCTCTTTAGCCCATACGGCGACAGTGTCAACGCCGTTCCCGAAGCAAAGACCAGTTTTTCTGCATCAATAAGATCTAATAAACCATCTTGAATGACCTCTGTATATACAGTCAAATCTGTAAAATCAGAGTCAACCAAACCACTCACAACCGCATTCGCTACTGATCCCACCCCTGATTGTAGCGGCAGCAAATTGCAAGGAAGACGGCCTTCCCTTATCTCATCATGGAAAAACTCAATAAGCTGTCCGGCTATTGCTTCGGAAATCGCATCCTTCTTTGCAAAATCACGGACTCCATCAGGTTTGTCACAAGGCACGATATATTGAATTTTATTGATATCACTCGCTATATAAGGAACTCCAATTCGATCGTTTACCTTGCCAATCATAATTGGCGATCGCTTCGGAGGATCATTCGGTATATATACATCATGAATACCAGCTAAATTTTCTGGTTGAGTAACATTTATTTCAACAATGATCCTATCGGCACTTTGTACATAAGATGCTGTATTCCCCAATGAGGTGGTCGGAATAATATAGCCGTCCTCCGTTATAGCACTGGCTTCTATAATAGCTACATCCACTTTGCCGCCCAAAAATCCCGAACGAGCCATTTGCCCTACATGGCTTAAATGAAGATCTAAATACTCAATTTCACCTTCATTGATCAACTTCCGTACATCATCATTTGTCTGATATGGCAAATACTTGGCAAGACCGCCTGCTCTAGCTAAAGCACCATCCAGTTCATCTCCCACCGAAGCACCTGTCCACAAGTTTACTTTAAAGCCCTCCTTTTTTATCCTATCGACTAACGCTAACGGAACACTTTTAGGGTAACCGGCTGGCGTAAAACCACTTGTTGCGATAATCATTCCTGGCTGAATAGCTGTCGCGGCCTCTTTAGCACTAACAATTTTTTTGCGAAGAAATTCATTGTACACGCGGCTATAAATATCAATGGTATTTTCCTGAAATCCTTCAAAATAAGCATCGACTATTTTTGACACTTTATTACCTCCCCCTTTGTGACAGACAAAAAGCAGGTAATTATCATATATATTTGGACTTCAGACTTGCTACTTAACCCTTTTCTCACATAACAAGTCTGTGTCCGATTTACTCGGACTTCCTCATCAATGGTAATTGCTTTCTAATTAATACACCATAAATGTGCAGCCTCACCCCCTCTCCTGATTGAACTATTTATAATTCATGCCAGCCTAATTTTGAGCAAAAGAAAAATCTCCTAGCGATAGGAGATTTCGTTACCCAAAAAAGTGCGTTGCAAAATAGGCTCGGCTATTATAATAACCGAGCAAAACGCCCTAAACGGCTAATCCCCTCCCCATCGCTCGTGGGTAATTAATGGTGATTGTTAGATAGGCAGTTCTCCTGGCTCTGAATCATAGCTCACCCAAACCTTCCCAGGACAAATTCGTCCCAGTGGCATCTCCTTGGGTTTACTCCTCATTACAGTGGCGGGACCGCACCGGCCTTTCACCGGACTTCCCTATTAAGCCCTTTGGGGCACCTACCTCATTACTATTTACTTGTCAAAAGTGAACAAACTAAAAAACCTCCTGCCACAAGCAGGAGGTATAGATATAAGTATAAAGCCGCAACAATACACATCCCGGCAAAATTTTGCCGGGAAAGAAATATCGTACAACCATTATACGAAAATCTCCTCCCCATCACTCGTGGGTACTTTAACGGTGATTGCTAAACAGGCAGTTCTCCTGGCTCTGAATCATAGCTTGCCCAAACCTTCCCAAAACTTTCGTTCCAGTGGCATATCTTGGGTTCGCTCCTCATTACAGTGGCGGGACCGCGCCGGTATTTCACCGGACTTCCCTATTAAGCCCGTAGGGGCACCTGCTCCATCTGTATTTTATTTTTCTAATCTTTTTAAATTTACCATTATCACGTCTACTTTGTCAATATTTCCCTAAGAAACAGCAACTCAGGTTCTTAAAAATAAATTCAACCGGCTAACTCACCCACCAAAAGAAATCACTGAATTTGCATTATTCCCCCCACCTTATCTCCATACTTCCTCTGCAATTTCTTTAATAAAGGCAAGCTTCCTCCATTGCTGTTCTTCTGTCAAAATATTCCCCTCTTCGGTAGAAGCAAAACCGCATTGGGGGCTTAAGCACAAACGATCCGCCGGAACATACTGCGCGGCCTCGTGAATACGAGCGATGATTTTCTCCTTATTCTCAAGATCTCCCGTTTTAGAAGACACCAGGCCAAGAACCACCAGCTTATCGCCAGACACTTCTTTTAATGGAGAAAAATCACCTGCGCGCTCAGTGTCATATTCCAGATAATAGGCAGATACATTTTCATTTCCAAAAAGAGTTTTAGCAACTGGATCATAACCACCGGATGTCGCCCAAGTAGAGTGATAATTGCCGCGACAAATATGGGTAGTTACCATCATGTCGTCCGGAAGACCTTTTATTGCATCGTTGTTTAGGCGAAGATAGATGTTCTGAAGCTCTTGAATATCATATCCTTCGCCAGCCATTGTCGACCAGAAGTTTTTATCACAAATCATGCCCCAGGTGCAATCATCCAATTGAATATTCCGGCATCCCAATTTATAAAACGCGAGAATCGCCTTACGATAAGCGTCAGAAATATCGCTGTAAAGTTCTTCACCGTCAGAATAGTATTTTACAATTTCATCTTTATTCACGTCCCGAACTATTTCCGCAAAAAATTGAGCTGGAGCAGGAATAGTCTGTCTGGCAATCACATCATCGCCAGCCATTTGCTTTAAAAAACGATAGTGCGCCAAAAACGGGTGACCTGAAAAGCGGATTTTACCAGAAAGCCGTGCAGAATCTGCCCTGGTTTCCTCTCCATGAAAAAAATAGCCGTGATCCATTATCACATGCTCCACACCTTCAAAGCCCCAAAAGAAATCCAGATGCCAATAACTGCGACGGAATTCTCCGTCTGTGACAGCCTTCAGTCCAATCTTCTTCTGTTTGTCAATAAGTTTCATAATTTCATCATCTTCAACACAAGTAAGCTCAGTCTGGGTTATTTTCCCGGTCGCAAACGTTTCTCTTGCCTCTTTAATTGCTTGAGGACGCAGAAAGCTTCCAACAATGTCATACCGGAAAGGAGCTGATGTTCTTTTAGTTGTATTTTCAAAATAAGCACCCATACGTAATTCTCCTTACTACTTTGATTTTTTTGTCAGTATAGCATAGAGAATCACATATAAGGTAACACATAAATTTTATATCGGTATATAGTTTTTATCTATATCCTATTCCTGCAATAAAAGACTATATTTCTTAATCACAGACTCCAATTCACTTAAATAAGCATTTGCTTGCTTACTGAGTTGTATTTGATGATTGCAAATCCAGCCAACTTCAATATAATCATCGACCTGTAAAGGGACTGATATAATGTTGTCGCCGTTTAAATCTGCGCTGACAATTCCGGTGGAAATGGTATAACCGTTCAATCCAATCAAAAGATTGAACAGAGTTGCCCGATCGCTGACATGGATGCTCTTCTTATGAAATACCGTACTTAAAATTTCTTCTGAAAAATAGAAAGAATTGAATTCCCCCTGTTCAAAAGACAAATACGGATACTCCTGCAAATCCTCCAGCGTTACGAACTTACGCCCAGCAAGAGGATTTTCCGTGCTAATAAAAATATGCGGTTTCGCCGTAAACAACGAATGAAAATCAAGACTAGTTTCCCGCAGCAGCTTTTCTATAACCCCTCGGTTAAATGGATTCATATACATAATACCAATTTCACTGCGCAGGTTCTTGACATCTTCAATAATTTCGTACGTCCGTGTTTCCCGAAGAGTAAATTCATACTCATCCGCGCCACTGTGCTTAATAAGGTTTACAAATGCGTTAACAGCAAAAGCGTAATGCTGCGTTGAAATAGAACAAAGTTGCCGCGAAGGCTTCTTATTCAAGTAACGTTGTTCCAAAAGCCCCGCCTGCTCCACAACCTGCCGGGCATAGCCTAAAAATTCAGCGCCATCCCTGGAAAGAGTGATTCCCCTTGGGGTTCGAATAAAAATATCTATACCAATTTCAGTTTCAAGTTCCTTGACAGCGTTGGACAGACTGGGTTGCGTAATATACAGTCTTTTTGCGGCCTCGTTAATAGATCCGCAATTTACAATTTCAATCATATATTTTAATTGTTGCAACGTCATGTGGTTTCCTCCTGCATATCACCATAAAATCTATCGCCAAAGTTTTATTTCCGAGTACCTTTTCATATCCCTATTAACTAAAATTCGCAATTGTTATCATCCCCATTTATATAAATCCAGTCATGTTTTTGTCTGCGGAAAAAGTTCGCTTAAATATGTTCGTTGACGAGCCGAATCAAGTCTTCCCCCGTAAAATCACAGATTAAAATCTTTTTATTAAAATATCTTTCTAGGTCAACAGCAGTAATATCATCCAGCATTATATTTTCGTCACTCTTAAACATATTCTTCGGCATTATTATATACTCTAAAACACTATCTGGTTGTATCTGTTTCATAACATCCTGTCCAGTCAGCAGCCCAGCTACAGTGATTGTTGGTTCAAAAAAATTATTTATAACTTTATGAACATTCATTATGATTCTGTCATTTCTTTTCTCAATAGCCTTCGCAGCCCATAATATTTCATTATATGCGGAAACACCTGTAATCAAACTGAATGAACCTTTGCCTTTCATGTTAATCTTTTTTAGATTTTTAGTAATACTATCTCTAAAAAACCTGACCATTCCTATACCATCTTCAATTTGATCAAAATCCCCATAAAATTCGGTATCCGGAATTTCGCTCCCTGAAAGTACATAGAATTCATCTGCCAGTCTAATAAAGGGAGTGCCAATTTCCATTAAAGCCTTTTGCTGAAACTTACTAACATTATCAATTTCCGCTTTAGCACTTTCAGCATCGTATAAAGTTATTTCTTTTATATTTTTTCTAAACTTAGTAACTGCAACTGGTACTGCCGCTACATTTTCAACAGAAGGGTATAACTTATATAAGTCATTTACTGTTTTAATTAATTCTTCTCCATTATTATATCCAGGACATAATACTATTTGACAATTCATGTTAATACCTGCAGCTGCTAATTTCTCAAGTCTTTCATAAATAGTTCCTGCAAACCTGTTATTCAACATTCTTTTTCTAAGTTCAGCATTAGTTGTATGTACCGAAACATTTATAGGACTAATTCTGTATCGAATAATTCTTTCTAAATCCGCATCAGTCATATTTGTTAACGTTACAAAATTCCCTTGAAGAAAGGACAATCTTGAATCATCATCTTTAAAATACAGTGTCTTTCGCATTCCCTTTGGTAACTGATCAATAAAACAAAAAAGGCACTTATTATGACAGCTTCGAGCCTCATCTATAATTCCATTTTCAAATTCAATGCCTAAATCTTCTTGATATTCTTTTTCAACTTCAAAAGTCCAAATTTCCCCGTTTTCCTTTTCTATTTCAACCTCTATATAATCATCTGCCATTAAAAACTTATAGTCTATTATATCCTTAATCTCAGTTCCATTTATGCTGATTAAATTATCTCCAACTTCTATCTCCAATTCTTCGGCAATACTTCCACTTATAATCTTTGCTATTTTGTTACTCATGCTTCAATCCTTTTATATATATACCTAAATCAGTAGTAGCATTTTTGAGCGCGTTTTGAATTTGCCAAAGCAACCGTACTTCATATATAACCTTCTTAAATGCGCACCTTCCTCCTCAATATTTAGTTTCTACCTCTCAGCCCATGAATCATTGCCCTATTTATTTAATTCACAATACCACTTGTTTTATTGCTTATCATTTGCGTAAATCTCTGGATATACGCATCTAGCCATATATTGTGCGGCCTCGGGTATTCTTAGCCCAGGATTTAATAAAAAAAGATCCGCTGGCAAAAACACTACCTTTTTCTCCTGAACCGCTCGCAAAGATGACCATGCTGGATTGTTCTCCACCTCTGCTTGCATTTTCTTTTCAATTTCATTCGAACCTCCCATAGTAACTACGAAAATGATATCAGGATCATTCTCCACCAACTTTTCAAGACTATATGGTATCACATCGCTTCCACTATTTATAGGGCTACTAACGGCAGCAATATTTTGCAGATGTAACAGTCTAGCCGTATTACCGGCGATACTATTTTCAAGTTCTAAACTAACGTTTTTTGCCGTCGCATGTAAAATAGCAATTTTCGTATTATTTCCAGGAAGTTTATTAATAATTTTTTCTAGCTTGGCATTCATATCCTGAGTTAATACTTGTGCTTTCTCTTTCGTACCAATAATATCCCCAAATAATTTAATTTTATCGAACACATCATCATAGGTTTTGTATTTCAGAACAATTACAGGAATATTATTACTCTCCAGCATCGGAATTAGTTTATCGTGTATACCTTGCATTGCAATTACTAAGTCTGGCTGCAAAGACACCACTTTCTCAACATTGATATTATATACCAACCCAACCTCCGAAACCCCAAGAGCCTGTTCCGGAATTGCATACTTCGAATTAGAACTGGTACGTCCAACAGCTTTTCCGTCAACAGCATACAATAGTTCAAGAAAGGATGGCGCTAACACAACAATCTTTTCCGGTTTATGTTGCAACACCACACTTCGTCCTGCATCATCTTTTATTGTTAAATATTCTTTCTGTATTGCGTTCCCATCGCCACCCTGCTTTGATTGCATCCCACAGGCAGTTGCTAAAATAACTGCCACTATTAAAATAGACATCATTTTCAAACACGAACTTATTTTCAAAGTTTGTCACCTCTTCACATTTAATGCGGTTTAATAAACGAATGGTTAATTTGATAAAAAAGAGCTGTTGCCCTTTCACAAAATTAAGGGTATACAGCTCTTAGTTTCTTATTCAATCGCCGGAATTACCGGACGATCTTTTCCCCGCTCCGTCTTTAAATATTTTCCTTCTATAGCATCTTTCACATGTTGAACATAAATATCCTGTACCGCCAAATTTTCACCTAACCCATGA
>Ga0316613_10000220_pt1 | contig 61318 bp, 59 predicted proteins | sample OWC_soil_day10_C_2_FD_207647 | JGI IMG/M metagenome (GOLD analysis project Ga0316613, IMG submission 207647) | Wetland soil microbial communities from Old Woman Creek delta, Ohio, United States - OWC_soil_day10_CT_b | ecosystem: Environmental > Terrestrial > Soil > Wetlands | place: USA: Ohio...
GCTCACATGGATCATAAACATATAAAGTCAGCTTGTCATATGACCACAGGGGCTCAAGCTATACTAGAACAGGCATTTAGCAAAATGAACCTTAGTGCTAGAGGAGATGACCGGATACTCAAAGTCGTACGGACAATTGCCGACTTGGATGGGGCCCAGCAACTTACAGAGATGCATATTGCTGAGGCGGTACATTTTCGCAATAATATGCAAGAGGTTTATTAGGAGGCTTGTTCGGCGTGGCTCAACAGTTTTGGACTATCCAGCGAAACTGTGGTTCTAAACAATATTATTGAGCAGGACCATCGGTTTATTAAACGAAACATTAGGTCAATGCTTGGATTTGATAGTTCTGAAACTGACGAGAAAACAATTTGTGGAATTGAAGTCTTGCATGTGATTAGAAAAGAGCAGGTTGAAGAAATTGAGGCTGCTGGAAAAGTATTACATTTCGAATTTTAAACAAAACTAAGGAGTTTAGCATCGATAAGCACATAAAAAAGATTGTTATAGCCCATTTTAGGGTCCTAACAATCTTTTTCTATTTCCATGATTTTTGCAATATAGACTTTTTCAGTGGCCTCAAAAAATTCAATGTGTCCTTTCAGAGGTTGAATTTATAAACAAGATTATGGGTATCGCGACTTGATATTTTGGTGAAAGATAGAGGATTAATTTTGTGAAAATTTTGTATCAGATCCTTTCCATGAGATGGACAGGCAAAGTTGGATTACTCCCTTGTCTTGGAGTAAATATTATTGTTATGTAGGGAGATAACAATAGGGGGTACTATATTACACGTCAAATTCTATTTCGCTACCAACCGATAGATTTACTGGATCATCACTAATATCTAGAATAAGGTGATCTCTACTACTGCTGATGATAATTTTTCCTGGTAATTTTTGTGTCAATCCTTCGATTGATATATCTTGGCGTTCAATGGCTACAATCGCTCTACGTCGTATTCCGCATCAATAAATATCGGGCAGTGATCGAAAGCATACTGTCCTGTTGAGCCCTCTGGGATCGAGGGTTTGTCTTGTATTTAAATGATATAGGTACATAATGCAAAAGCGTCCTGATGTGGGGTGGTGATTTAGTGTTTTCCGCCCTATTTGAATTGCTTCACCAATTAGAGGTTGTTTATTCTAGCAGGTAATATTCCTGGTTGCAACATGTCAATATTAGCTAAATTGCCACCAAAACAAATAGGTGATTTTATGGAAAAATATTCGCGCAGGTTATCTGCCAAGTTAATTAGCTTTTCGGGGATAGCTGGTGTGAGAATGAGCCCCCCGTAACAAGCAAGGTTTGTTCCTAAGCCTATTAGCTCGATATTCGGTAGGCGCAAAATATATGACATAGGGCAAAAAAATTTGCGGCATGACGCCTTCGCGTAAATCACCCATATCAGCCATAGGAATAACCTCATATTGCATTCCAACCGCTTCTGTCTCATTACTAAAAACCTTAGCGGTAGCTAATTCAGATATTAGATTAATATCTGCAATATGAATTATTTTTTCGCATACACTTGGCATGGGGATGCTCAATAACATTAATAGGGCGTCAATTCTCTCTAATCTAAGCTTCTCAAGTTTTGAATCCGTGAATCGCCTCAAATTTGGAGCCCTCCGTTCAACATTGATCGGGCAATAATTACAGAACCGCAGCCCGCCTTGATAACAACTATTAGTTCGATACTATTAGGGTGATACAGAGATGAAATCACTCTGGTATTGATTTCTATCTTCGCAGGATTAATTCTAATATAAGGATAGCCCAATTAGTTTTTCACCACTTCGCATTATTAAAATTATTAATGCAATACTGATGTCCAGTTAGTATGTTCTGTAGAGATTATTTTAGTTTATATTTTTTGATTTTGTATTGTAGAACCTGACGAGTTAAACCTAAGGCTTTTGCCGCGTGCGTAATATTGCCCTCGGATTTACCTAATGCAGCGGAGATCATTTCTTTCTCCATTGAATCTCGGTGTTCGATTAATTTTTTCGGCTCGATATGTTTAGTATTTATTTTTTTGCACGGCATTTTTGTAGACAACAGGCGAGAACGAAGAAAAGACGGTAAATGTTGTTCTTGTATTTCTTGTTCAAAGGTGATGAAATTCATGGCCCCTTCGATTGCGTGCTGAAGCTCTCGAATATTACCGGGCCAGTAATATTTTTCAAAAGACTCCAACACATCACTAGAAACATTTGTTACCGCTAGACCCATACTCAGATTATATTGTTCAATAAACTGCTTGACGTAGAACGGGATATCCTCTTTATGTTCACTTAGCGAAGGTAAATAAAGTGTTACAACGCCAAGGCGATAATATAAATCGGCTCTTAATAGTTTTTGAGATATTGCGTCAAAAGGATCTATATTTACTGTAGAGATAATCCGAACATCGATTGATATCTCCTTCGAAGCACCCACTCTACGAACTGAGCGTTCCTGAAGCACTCGCAAGAGTTTGGCTTGCAAATCCAAATTCATAGAATTAATTTCATCCAAGAGTAAAGTTCCACCATTTGCCTGTTCAAAAAAACCAGGACGATCAATTGCTCCGGTGAACCCCCCCTTGGTAGTGCCAAAGAGCAACCCTTCTAACAGGTGCTCTGGCAATGCAGCGCAATTTATCCCAATAAATGGACGCTGCTTGCGAGGACTTGCATTATGGATGCTTTGTGCAAACAACTCTTTTCCAGTTCCAGTTTCACCATAAATTAATACATTTGACAATGTTCTTGCCGCCCGGTTTGCATCTGTTTTGGCAGTTTGTATTGCATCAGAATGTCCTATGATGTCAGCGAAAGTATAACGAGCATGAAAAGGCTGCTTGAATTGATCACTATTGCGACCAACTGATAGGTTTTGGTGTAAGTCGGCAATTATTCCTGCCAGCGTCTGTATATAGGTCACATCCTTGGCGATTTCAAGTGCGCCCACTATTTTTTCGTTGAAAAATAACGGCGTGGTGCTATTTACGGTTACCACCTGTTTGCCGCTAGCATTAATATAGGTTTGTTTCCGATCATTCAAAGGTTGTTCTGCTCGGAGTGCCTTGATTAGAGTGCTGTCTTTTGCCTGTAAAGATGGCATTACTTCAAGCAAGTTTTTACCAAGTATATTTTTAGCATCTTCGCTTTCAAGTTTGGCCATTGTGCTGTTATACACGATTGTTCTTTCATTTTTATCGATTACATGGATCCCTACATCGAGGCGATTCAGGAGTGTTTCATACAAGATTATCTTTTGCTCTGCTATAGCTAGTTGTTCTGCTAAGTTGATTTCCAATTCCGTTGCTGTCTTTCTAGATTGGCAAGTCATATCCTATTCCTCCGTTAATAATTCAATAGTATTAAAACATTCTGCATCTTGCAGAGGATTTCCTGTGTCCTTTGACAATAATCGCTAGTGTGAAGAAGTGCTTCTTTTTGGGGATCAGGACTTACCAGTAGAAAAGATTGCTGAACAACTAGGGCGGATAATTTATGAAATCATCTGCATGATAGGAAAATGAACTCCAAGAGTTGACCGTGAAGCGGGAAAAAATGAATTGGCGCAAAAAAAATTGCGCTATTCCAATTTCACGTTAAAAAGATTCCAATTACAAAAAAATACAATTACTCTTGACAGATCTTTTTAATACTGCTATAGTTCAATTAATACACTTTATATTGAATAGGCAATGACGCCTTCGCATACTTTGCGAAGGCGTTTTCTGTCTATTGAGGATAATGGTGTCTTCAAGGTATGCCAAGTTCGTCCGTAGTTTTGTGGAATTGAGTATCATTAAAGATCTTTCCCGTAAGCTGATCTTCTAAGAAAGTTTATCGGTAAATGCTGATAGAAAAATGTCAAGTCATATCGTGCCGTTAATAATTCAAGACATTAAAATATTCTGCATATTACAGAGGATTCGCTGTATCCTCTCACAATAACCGCTAATGTGAAGAAGTGCTTCCTTTTTGGGGTTAGGGCCTATCAATATAAACGATTGCTGAACAACTAGGGACGATAAATTATGAAATCGTCTGCATGATAGGAACATGAGTTCTAAGAGTTTACCGTGAAGCGGGGAAAAATGAATTGCCTCAAAAAAAATGCGCCAGATATTAAGTATGAATATCTTTTCGATGACTTTTTGGGGGCTATCCAACTATTTGATAATGCCAGTTTGCAAATGCAAGGTTTTATATAGGGGAAGAAGGAGAACAACATTTTGGGATTGGCATGATAGTTGCATAAGAATAAAAGTGGAGTTACTAATTTTAAAGGGGGGGTTGTTATGAAGAAAAGAACGTTTTATACTTAGAATAAGTTTATTTTAGATTTGGGTGCTTCAAAAATAGGGATAGAAAGTACTTTTTATTATGATTTAAAATGAAACATTGTACCACTCAGCGGTACAATGAAAGTTGAGGTGAAAGATACGTGGAATGGATGAATCGTTTTGTAACGGTGATGAATGTCATTAGCTCTAGGCCGTCTGATGGAGTGGGCGTTACGGAAATTGCTATTGATACAGGACTTAGTAAAGGCACGTTATATCGAATGTTACAGAGCATGGTTAAACATCAGTTGATTACTCAGGTTTCAAACACAAAAAAATACCGATTAGGGCCGTTGGCAATGGTCTGGGGCAGTAAATTTATTTTGGGGCAAGATATTTCGGGATTACTTTCGGAATATTGCGACGCGCTAGCCAAACAAACCAAGTTATATACTTACTTGTGCCGTTATGAAGCAGGACAGGTTTATTGTATTTATACTCATCAACCGGAACAGGGAAGACAAAAATATTTTGTTCACGTTGGACAAAGGATGCCCTTGCATTGTTCAGCATCCACCAAGGCAATTTTAGCTTTTCAACCAGCTTGCGAGGTAGGAAAATTAATTGCACAGGAAAATAAACACGCTTTTACCAGTGCTACTATTATTGATATACAAGATTGGTGGCAAGAAGTGGCTGAAGTGCAGAAAACGCGAATTGCCCATTGTATCGAAGAATTGGAACCAGGGGTGTCCGCTATTTCTACCCCATTGTTTGGGAACAGTGATCAAGCCTTTTTTAGTTTGAGTTTGGTGGGCAATGCCGATTATATAAGTGTAAACAGGGTTGAATTGGAAAAAGAGTTGCTTAATATGGGAAATAAAGCTAGTGATCATCTAAAAGCAGCCAGTCAGCTGGTATCAGTAAATTAATCAAAAAAGCAATGTTAGTCTGACATAGTGTAATTGAATCTGAAACTTAACAAATTATTGATATCAATTAATAGGTAATGAAGCCCCTTATGAAAACGGATGAAGCAGGTTTTAGTGTTAGGAATAAATCCATGTTTTAGCGGGGTTATAAATGCCGAGTATAGTAGATTTGGAGGAGAAATTAGCATGGAAGGGTTAAAGACTACATTAATTAAAAACACATCATTTGTTGTCGGCTTTGATGGTACACAGCATGTTTTGTATAAGCATGGTGAAGTAGCATATCGCGGCAATGAGATTGTATATGTGGGAAAACAATTTTCTGGTACAGCCGATGCAATAATTGATGCCAAAGAAGGATTGGTAATTCCAGGCTTAATCAATTTGCATTGCCATGTAGCGGCAAGCCCAGTGGAAAAAGGATTTTTTGAAGATGTTGCGAGCAAAAATTTTTATGGAACCGAGTTATATGAATACATGCGGTGCACGCAGTTGGATGTTGAAGACCAAAGAAGTGTATTTCAATTTTCGTTGGCAGAGATTTTACGTAAAGGTTCGACGACCATTTTTGAACTTGGATTTGCAAGTGATGAAATGATTCAATTAATCGGTGATTTTGGTATTCGTTCCTATGTTGGTCCAATGGCGCGTTCGTGTGTATTTATGACCAAAGATGGAAAGAGTGTCCATTATGAATGGGATGAACCACAAGCCTTCAAACGATTAGAAGAAACAGTAGATAAATTTCATAAATTCGATAATAAATTTAATGGACGCATGAAGATTGCCTTATATCCTGGGCAAGCTGATTGTGTAACGCCGGACTATTTAAAAGAGGTCAGAAAAGTTGCTGATGCAACAGGAATGCTAATTCAAATTCATGCAGCACAATCAGTCAATGAGTATCAAACAATTTTAGCCAGATACGGCACAACACCGGCTGATTATTTAACGGAAAATGGAATTGCCGGTCCAGATGTCCTTTATGGACATTATATCGTACCAAGCGGGCATAGCATGAATGCTTTAAAAATCGGCAACGAATTACAGACCATAGTAGAAACCAAGACAAATGTTGTTCACTGTCCATGGTGCTTTGGTCGCAGAGGTTTGATTTTAGAATCTTTTGCGAAGTATCAAGAAATGGGCATTAATATGACGCTTGGCACGGATACATTTCCACAAGATATCATTCAAGAAATGAAATGTGCGGCAGTGTTTTCTAAAATTGCAACCCAGGATACATATAGAACCAGTGCTGCGCAGGTATTCAATACTGCAACACTAAATGGCGCAAAGGCGTTAGGACGCACTGATATTGGCAGACTTTGCGAAGGTGCTAAAGCCGATATTGTCATCGTTGATATAGACAATATGGAAATGTCGCCGCTTAGAGACCCAATTAAAGCTCTTGTTTACTCAGGTGTTAGCCAAAATATTGACAAAGTAATTGTTGATGGTAAAACATTGGTGGATAATGGCAATGTATTGGGTGTAGATCATAAATTATTGCGCCAACAGATGCAGGCTGCAAATGAAAGGATGTGTAAAAAGGTTCATACCCGTGATTATAAGGGCAGAACAGATATTGAAATTGCACCGATGAGCTTCCCAATTATTGAGTAAGGACAATCCAACAGGAAAAGAGGATAATGATATGTTAGATTTGGTAATAAAATCTAAAAAAGTGTACATCAATGATGCATTGATAGAGGCTTATATTGGTGTAAAAAATGAAAAAATTGTGTACATAGGCAAAGAAAAACCAGAAGCTGCTCAAAAAGAAATTGATGCTTCTGATTATATGGTTCTGCCAGGTATGGCAGATTCCCATGTTCACTTTAGAGAACCGGGCAACTCTCATCGCGAAACTTTTTTTACGGGTACTTCAGCCGCGGCAAATGGCGGAATTACTACGGTTTGTGAGCATCCACTTGCATCTCCGCCGCCTTACAATATGGAAATTTTGAAAAAACGGCACAAAGCCGTGCAAGGGGCAACTCTGGTGGACATCGCCTTCATGGGTGCTGCTGGGGAGTATAACATCTCAGAGCTTGTTGAATTTGCAAAGTCGGGTGAAATTATCGCTTATAAAACATTCCTACATGCACCGATTAAAGGACGAGAAATCGAATTTAATGGTTTAACCATGTGTAATGATGGTGTTATTTATGAAGGCATTCAAGAACTTGCAAAGACGGGATTAATGTGGTTGGTTCATGCCGAGAACAATGATATGATTCAACACAATGTAGAAAAATTTAAGGAAGAAGGTAAGACTGCTGCCATCTATCATGCCAAATCCAGACCACCAATCAGTGAGATTGAAACGGTTTCGAAGTTATTGTTATTAACCGAAGAAAAAGATGTGCCGATTTTATTCTGCCACATTTCTACGCCAGAAGCTTGTGAATTGGTAAAACAGGCAAAACAAAGAGGCAGACGCGTTTTTCTGGAAACTTGCCCGCATTATTTATTATTTACCGAAGACCTTTTAAATGAATTTGGTTCTTTTGCAAAATGCAGTCCGCCGCTTCGTACGGAAAGGGAACGCGATGGTTTATGGAAGTACATAAATGACGGAACGATTGATATCATTGGCAGTGACCATGCCCCTTACACGTTAGAAGAAAAAGAGAATGAGGATATTTTTAAAGCCAGTGCCGGTTTCCCTGCGATTGAAGTTCGATTTCCAATCATGTTTACCAAAATGCTGGAAGGTAAACTTTCCTTACAAAAACTAGTAGAGCTGATGTGCAGTAATATCACGAAATTATTCCATTTATATCCGCAGAAGGGGGTGATTGCACTTGGTGCTGACGCTGACTTTATCCTTGTTGACGCAGAAAAAAAATATAAACTGTCTACGAATACCATGTATTGTAAGTCGAAAAAATCTGCGAAGTTGTTCGAAAATATGGAGGTTACTGGTGAAATTGTAACGACCATTCTTAGGGGAAATATCATCAAAGAAAACGGCGTTGTATGCCAAGATCAAAAAGGCGTTGGTAAAATTTTACGCCCAAATCGTAAGTGAGGTAGGAAGCAATGAATATACTTGTTGTAAATCCAAATAGTTCGACTTCAATGAACGAGGTCATTTTCCAAGCTGCCAATCAAGCTGCCCAACAAACATCAGGGGCAAGTAAGGAATATACCAATATCTCGATTATTGGGCTTTCTAAAGCACCAGCACTTATCAATTCTGCACTAGATGAAACATTAGCGTCGTACTACTTAATTGAAAAGATCAAAGAGATTTGTCATAGCTATGATGGATTCATCGTTGCTTGCCATAGTGATCCAGGTGTTTTAGCACTGCGGGAATTGACAAGAAAGCCAGTCCTTGGAATTGGTTATGCATCGATCTATAGTTCTTTATTGTATGGAGAAAATATCACAATATTGGCAATATCAGAGAAATCTATTGTACGAAAGCAAAAAATGTTGAAAAATTACGGTTTTGATAATCGCAACTTTTCAATTATGCCAACTGGATTTAATGAAGAAATGAGTTTGGCAGAAGCAAAAGAGAAACTTTTGCAAGCAGGGCGCAAAGCCAAAGCAGAATTTCATAGCGATGTACTCGTTCTTGGTTGTGCTGGAATGGCAGTACTTGCCGATGGCTTAGCAAAAGAATTACGAATACCTGTCATTGATGGAGTGGCGGTGGCTGTAAATCTCTTAGAAAATATGATAAAAACAAACAATCAATGGAAGGAATGATTAGTTGTAAATACAAAAAAATAGTGGTTCATTTACCAGATAAGCTGTTTTATTATCCAACCCTAATATAGCAATTATGACAAATATCATTTGCGTATATTGTGTTCACTTTATAATATGACGAATAGTTCTATATCTGATTGGAAATGAAAATATTATAAATAGAGGTGTATAAACATGGCATGGATTGGTGTAATCATCATTATAATAACGTTTATCGCGATTATGAAAAAATATGAAACTCGCACGGTATTGTTTGTATCAGGTTTAGTGATGTGCATAATTAGCGGACAAACACTACAAGCTTTTGATTTTCTAACAAAGACATTAGTATCAGGACTTGTTCCGATTATCGTTACTGCAATGGGTTTTGCTGCTGTTATTAATTATACAAAATGTGATGAACATTTTTCTTATCTTGCATTAAAGCATATTACGCGCTTTCAGGCAATCTTGATTCCAGGAACTGTATTTTTAATTTGGTTTGTCAGTATTTCCTTAACCAGCCCCGCTGGTCTTGCTGCAGCGATTGGACCAATCATCATTCCAGTACTTATTAGATCAGGTGTGTATCCAGCGATGGCGGCAAGTGCAGTGCTTGCTGGTACTTGGGGTAGTTTCTCCAGTGTTAGTTCCATGCATATTGCTATGGTTTCTGAATTATCTGGAACAGCAGTACCAACGTTAGTTATTGACACGTTAGTAGCTTCGATTGTTTCATTGATTGTTTGTTGTGTAGCGATTACAGCTATGGCAATTTTCAAAAAAGAACATAAGGGTTATGTTCTTCAAGGTAGTGAGGAACATGTCGGTGCTGATGTAACTGAATTCAAAGTAAATTATCTAAAAGCCTTGATGCCATTAATGCCAATTATCATATTGTTATTATCAGTGAAACCGCTAGAGGTTATTATAAGTTTAAGCGTGTCACAAGTTATGATTATTTGTACTATTTTGACCTGTATCGTTACAAGGCAAAGTCCATTTGAAATTACAAAAAAATTCTGTGACGGTATCGGCAATGGCTATGGGTCTGTTTTAACTCTGATCGCCGCTGCTGCGGTGTTTACTGGTGGCTTAGGTGCTATTGGTTTAACTGGTCTTCTCGTTGGTGCAATGAAGGAATCTACTGCTTTAGCTAAATTTGCTAGTGCTGCTGGTCCTTTCTTCATAGGTGTACTTTCTGGTTCGGGTGATGCCGGGACGTTAGCATTTAATACTTCTATTACTCCGTTTGCTCAAGAATTTGGGATGAAAATAGAGCAACTTGGTATGACTGCGTATTTTAGTGGTGGTCTTGGCCGGACGATGTCTCCAGTTGCTGCAGTAGTTATTATTCTAGCACAAATCGCAGGAGTCAGCCCCATTGAACTGAGTAAACGTGTGACTCCAGCAATGTTATTATCTGCTATTGTTGGCTCATTTATGCTTTTATATATGTAAGGATACATAAAATGTCTTTTGGAACTATTGCAACGTATTTGCAATAGTTCCTTTCAATATTATCAAGTAGCAGAATGGAAAGTTTCTTATTAATGGAATAATAAGAAGTAGGATTAGCTTAAACCCAATTTTATATAATAAAAGGAGAAATTTATTATGATTCAAATAGAGCGTTTAGAAAGAAACTTTAAGTTTTTAGCAAAAATCGGAGCACAAAATGGTCAAGGAATTACACGCTTAGCCTTTAGTGATGAAGATTGGGAAGGCCGTAATTTTGTTATTTCTTTAATGCAAGAAGCTGGACTTAGCATTCGCGAGGATGATTTCGGTAACGTAATTGGCAGGAGAGAAGGCGTGAATCCGAATGCACCTGTGGTAATGCTTGGTTCTCATATTGATACTGTGCCCGGAGGAGGAAATTTTGATGGCGTTGTCGGTGTTTTAGGAGCAATTGAAACACTCCGTAGTATGGAGGAAGAAAGAGTCGAGAATTATTATCCGATTGAGGTTGTTGTATTTATGGCCGAAGAGTCCAGCAGATTTGGAGCGGCTACTCTAGGCAGTAAAGCATTTTGTGGCAAACTTTCTAAGGAGCAGTTAGATAGTTATACAGATAAACAAGGACTATCATTAGGAGAAGTATTAAAGCAACGAGGTTTCAACAAAAAGGGTGTCGCTGCGATGAAATACACAGGAAAAATTAAAAATTTTTTAGAGATGCATATTGAACAAGGAAAAGTTTTGGAAGCGACAGGAAATCAAATTGGAATTGTGACAGGTATTGCGGCGCCTAGCCGTTATAAGATCCATGTTGTTGGTAATGCTGATCATTCTGGAGCAACGCCAATGACATTACGGCAAGATGCACTGCCGGCAGCGGCAGAAATCATTTTACAAGTGGAAAAATTCGCATTAACAGAAACAGAACATGGGACCGTGGGCACGGTTGGTGTCATTCAAGCAGAACCGGGTGTTATGAATGTCATCCCGGGTAAGGTTGATTTAGGTGTTGATATCAGAGGGATTGCACTGGGTAGCAAACAAAAAGTAATTACTGCTTTAATGAAAAGCATCCGCGAAATTGAAGCTCGTCGCAAAGTGAAAATTATTATTGATACGATAAGTGATGATGTTCCAGTTAAACTGGACGATGCTGTAACAAATTTGCTTTATGACCTTAGTAATAATGAAGGAATAAAAGTAATTCACATGTCAAGTGGTGCTGGTCACGATGCCATGCACATTGCTGAAATAGCACCAACAGGAATGATTTTTATCCCTTGTAAAGGCGGTATCAGCCATAATAAGTCAGAATTCGCAAAGATTGAAGATATTGTAGCTGGAACAGAGATTTTACTTGCAGCTATTTTGAAATTAGCACGAAGAGAATAGTGAAATAAAGCAATTGGACACAATTATATAAAAGTAATTCCTGAAATTAAATTGAAGGGGCTGCTCTCAATCTTTATATTGAGAGCAGCCCCCTTTTTTTTGACAATCGTTCCTAGATTGTAAGGAGCGCTAATTATGGTTGAGGTTTCGCTCTTTACCCCAAACAGACTTTTGCATTAATGCTTGTATAACGCAAAAAGTCTGGCAGTACTGCAAAAAATGAATATGCTTAATAAGTAAGAAGGCAAGGAATTGGCGGTTGTTCTCGTTGGCATGATTATTGCATTAAACAAAAGGTGAGTAGTGGCAATGTGTTTCCAATCTGATAATTTATTAAATATAGTAAGAATGCAAAGTTTAAGTCACTCGCTATATTGTAATATTTTGTATATATTTGTAAAGAATGGAGGTATATGCTATGGGTTATCCTTTTGTTGAAATTGATCTTGAGCAAGTTACTGCTAACGCACGCTTAATCGTTAACATGTGCAATGACTGTGATATCCAGATTGTTGGTGTGACTAAAGGTGTTTGCGCAGATATTGATATTGCTAAGGCTATGTTGGCTGGTGGAGCGCCTATGTTGGGAGATTCACGAGTTCAAAACCTCCGCAAGCTTCGTAATGCCGGTATTGATGTTCCGCTGTTGTTATTACGAATTCCAATGCCAAGTGAAGTAGATGAAGTGGTGCAAATTGCCAACTGTAGTCTGGTTTCTGAGCTTTCAACAATAAGTCAGCTGAGTCAGGCTGCCATCAAGGCTGGGGTTGTTCATGACGTGATCCTAATGGTGGATATGGGAGATTTACGAGAAGGAGTTGTGCCGCAAAAGATTTTGCCGCTGGTTCAGCAGATCCTTTTGTTATCAGGAATACGTTTGCAGGGGCTTGGCGCAAATTTTGCCTGCTATGCAGGGCTAATTCCGACACCAAAGATGCTCAAAAATCTTGTTGCGTTAACTCAACAAGTTAGAGATGAATTTTCTCTAGAATTACCAATTATTTCTGGTGGTAATTCTGCTACTATTGATTTACTAATGAATGGCGATATGCCAGCGGGAATTAATCAATTGCGAATTGGGGAAGGTATTTTACTCGGGCGGGAAACCCTCAGGCGGCATTCTATTCCGGGGGCTTACCAGAATTCTTTAGTTTTACATGCTGAGATCGTCGAAGTGCAAGAAAAACCATCAGTGTCGCCGGGCGAAGTTGCTCAAGATGCTTTTGGCAACATACCAGTATTTATTGACCGAGGTATCCGCAAGCGAGCGATTGCGGCCATTGGTCGCCAAGATGTTGAAATTGGCGGTCTAACATCGATTTCCCCAGGAGTTGATATTTTAGGTGGCAGTAGTGACCATTTGATTCTTGATGTTAGTGATGCGGTGACTGATATTGCTGTTGGCAGTGAGGTTTGTTTTCATATGCAGTATGGGTCATTGGTTCATGCCATGATTTCGCCCTATGTATCTCGTGTGTATAAACAAACGGCGGCAATCTGAGGATTTGCATCAGGTAGTCTTACTTTACGACCAATTATTCTCCGAATTTCTCGAAGAGTTGGGGTATTAAAGTTGTAATATCGAAAAGTGAGGAAATTATTATGTATGAACGCCCAGTATGGACAGAGATAGATCTTTCAGCCATTGCCCACAATATTAGGAAGATCAGGTCATTATTGTCGATCAATACTCGACTTTGTGCAGTGGTGAAAGCGGATGCCTATGGCCATGGAGCAGTGCCTGTAGGCCAAACAGTATTGGAAGCTGGCGCAGATCAATTGGCTGTAGCCATTCTAAGTGAGGGACTAGAGTTGCGTCGTGCTGGTATAACCGCTCCCATCTTGGTTCTTGGTTATACACCACCTGTTCAAGCTTCGATAGTTGTAAAAAATGAATTATCTCAAACGGTATTTTCTTGGCAAATGGCGAAGGCCTTATCAGATGCGGCAATATTTTCAGATAAGAAAGTAAAAGTACATCTGAAAATCGATACTGGTATGAGCCGGATCGGTATTTTACCGAAAGATGCCGCAGACTTTGCAGCGTCGGTGGCATCTTTACCAAATGTGGAAATTGAGGGGGTTTATACTCATTTTGCCACTGCTGATAGTAGTAATAAAGATTTTTGCAGAAAGCAATTTGCCTGTTTTCAAGAAGTTCTTGCGGCCATCGCTGGCCGGGGTATTCATGTATCTATTCGTCATTGTGCAAATAGTGCTGCTACTATTGACATTCCGGAAACTCATTTAGATATGGTGAGGACGGGGATCATTATTTATGGTTTATTACCATCAACTGAGGTAGAAAAGAAAATAGAATTATTACCGGCGATGAAGTTCAAGGCTCAGGTCGCCTATATGAAAGAGCTATCATCAGGCACACCAATCAGTTATGGGTGTACCTATATTACTGATTCCCCAAGGCGTATTGTTACTCTGCCGCTAGGTTATGCCGATGGTTGGAGTCGGATGCTTTCAAATAAAGGTATGGTCTTAATTCAAGGGCAGCGCGCTCCACTCGTGGGGCGGATATGTATGGACCAGTGTATGGCTGATGTTACTGATATACCCAATGTTTCCCTCGATGATGAGGTGTTGCTTTTTGGTGGACAGGATTTACCAGTGGAAGAAGTAGCAGAACAAGTGGGTACCATAAATTATGAATTGGTTTGTATGATTGGCAAACGAGTTCCACGCTTTTATCGAAAAGCTTAAGTGCGATGCCAAATGCTGCAAATAAATTTGCTCACGTAAATTAAGGAGGTTTTATCATATGGATACAATAAAGGTAATTTTATGGGGATTGGGTGCAATGGGAAGTGGCATAGCAAAAGATATTTTGCAGAATAAGAAGGGAATTGAAATTGTGGGTGTTATCGACCAAAATCCACAAAAGACAGAAAAGGATCTAGGCGATGTTTTGGGACTTGATAAAAAATTAGAAATCATTGTATCTAAAAATCATTTTGATGTATTGAACAATACAAAGGCGGATGTAGTACTGCTTGCTACTCAGTCACTTACTAAAGAGGTATTTCCGCAGATTAAACTAATTGTGGAATCTGGCAAAAACGTTATTACGACTGCAGAGGAAATGTCAGCACCACAAGTAGAAACACCTGATTTGGCAAAAGAGATGGATGCACTTGCAAAAAAACATAATGTGACTATCTTGGGAACGGGTGTTAATCCTGGTTTTGTGCTAGATACATTGATTTTAACGTTGACTGGTGCGTGTCAGGTTGTAAACAAAATTTGGGCAGCCAGAATAAATGATCTTTCACCGTTTGGACCGACAGTGATGAAAAGTCAAGGGGTTGGCACTACCGTGGAAGAGTTCAATAAAGGTGTGGAAAATGGTACGATCGTCGGACATATTGGTTTTAAACAATCTAGCTATTTAATCGCTAATTCCCTTGGCTGGGAATTAGACGAAGTGGTAGAAAGCCGCGAACCTATTATTACTAACGTTTATCGTGGAACACCTCATGTTCAGGCCCAGCCTGGTATGGTTGTTGGTTGTCGTCACGTTGCACGCGGTTTTTTCAAAGGTCAGGAGATTATTACGTTAGAGCATCCACAACAAATTCATCCAGAACTTGAAGAAATCAAAACTGGTGACTATATTACCATCGAAGGTACACCGACCATCAAGTTTTCTGATGAACAGGAGATTCCTGGTGGGATTGGCACAATGGCCACTGCTGTGAATATGATTCCACAAGTAATCAATGCTAGGGCAGGCTTGTTGACCATGCCAGAATTACCTGTGATTACCGCCTTAATGGGCGATGTACGTAACCTAGTAAAAAGATAAATAATTAACTTGAAAGTTTGTAAATGGGAATTTTAGGGAGGAAGATTATGTCAAAAGCAGAGCAAGGTGATTGGGTGCAAATCTATCAGGTGATTTTACCAGCTGGCCAACGTGCACCACAGGTGCCAGTAGAGACAGCAGGTGTTCCTTTGGAAATGTGGGTAAAAGGATTTTTAGTGGAAAAACAAGCAGAAGTAGGTACTGATGTAACCATCCGTTCACTAGCTGGTCGTTTACTTCAGGGAAAGTTAGTAACTATAAAACCTGATTATGAGGTTAACTATGGCTCTCCTCAACCCGAATTGTTAACAATTGGTGTTGAATTAAGGGCGATATTGGAGGGGAATGGTAATGTCGAATAACAGCTACCAAGCGGTAATTGCTCGGAAACCAGAAATTATCAGAAAAGCAACGGGTATTGATTATGCTGTCTTTGAAAGTGGTGGAATTAGTTTTGATTATGAGCGCATGATGAGTCAGGCGGCTTATAATTTAGACAAAATTCGTGAAATACAACAGCAAACAGGAGTTGGTAATACGCCGTTACTGGAACTGAAAAATATGACGGCTTTGGCTAGGCAAGTAGCTGGTCCAGGCAAGGGGGCTAGGATTTTTATCAAAGATGAAGCCTGTAATCCATCAGGTAGCTTTAAAGCACGGCGGGCCTCGGTATCCGTTTATCATGCTAAACAACATGGTTACAAGGGGGTTGTCGCTGCAACGAGTGGTAATTTTGGTGCGGGAATTGCTTCCCAAGCTGCCATGCGTGGTTTGAAAAGTATTATTGTCCAAGAAGTTTTTGACAGCCACGGTATTGGGCAGCCGGAAATACTGGAAAAAGCACGAGCTTGTGAAGCATATGGCGCTGAGGTTCTCCAACTGACTGTTGGTCCAGAACTTTTTTATACATTTCTCCTTGTACTAGAACAAACGGGTTATTTCAATGCCTCGTTGTATTCACCATTTAGTATTGCTGGCATTGAAACATTAGGAAGCGAAATCGCAGAGCAGGTGCTAGCGTCAACAGGGCGCAAGCCAGATGTCATTATTGCAACCCATGCTGGTGGGGGAAATGTAACTGGTACATCAAGAGGCTTGCAACGGGCTGGTTGTGAAAGTACCCAGATTGTTGCCGCTAGTGTTGACTTAAAAGGACTGCATATGGCCAGTGACATTGATTTTAACCGCAAATCGTTTACTACAGGACACACTGGCTTTGGTATGCCATTTGCAACTTCTCCTGATCGTGCAGATGTACCACGGAATGCAGCGCGACCACTGCGTTATATGGATCGTTATGTAACGGTTACGCAAGGCGAAGTATTTTATGTAACTGAAATGTTGGCCACGTTAGAAGGTTTGGAACGTGGTCCAGCTGGTAATACATCATTGACCGCGGCCTTTGCCTTGGCTCAGCAGATGGGGCGGGATGAGATTATTGTTGTGCAAGAAACGGAATATACGGGTGCTGGGAAACATCCTTCTCCACAGCTTACCTTTGCTAAAAAGAATGGGATTGAAGTACGACGTGGTAATCCAATCGAAAATGTGCCAGGCAAAGCCATCATTATTCCTGAACACCCTGGGCAAATAAATATTAAAGATATTAATTTAGACAGAGTACGTCAGTCTTATCTTCGTAATGCACTAGGTAGTGTTAATAATGGAGCATTGAGTCCACAGGATATTGAATTCTTGGCGGCTGAAACTAAGCTTGAGGTCGCCATTGTTGAGAAAAAAGTCAGTGAGATACAAGCCAATCTGTAAAGTAAGACAGGTCAATTCATTGATTACAATTTTATTCAGGAGGTGAACCCAGATATTTCTGGGATTTATATGCAAAGAAATGATGATTATTTACAGCGCAGAGCTCATTTGGCACCTTTGACGGATGAAGAATTACAAGAACGTTTTTGGGGATTGGCAAAACAACTCGTTGATCCGCTGATTGAACTAGCATATACACATACTTCACCGTCGGTGGAGCGTTCGGTATTGTTACGTATGGGGTTTTCAAGCATTGAAGCCAAAGAAATTGTTAAACATTGTGAGGAAAAAGGATTTCTGGGCAAGGGGGCTGGTCATGCTGTATGGCGGCTCGCTACATTAGAAAAGATAGACTATCGTGAAGCTGGTTTGCGGTTAGGCAAAGGTCAATATTGGGATCAATTAGAGCAGTTTTGGGCAAAGGGGGGAGCAAGATGACACTAAAGCATGATGAGAAAATTTCTCTAGAATTTATATTAGCAGATTTGGCGGCCTACCGCCCCAAACGCAAAGGTTGGACATGGCGCAAACCCCATACAACTGGAAAGATCGGACCTTTCACCTATAAACAATCGTCGGAATCACTCCAAGCGTCGGGAGGATTACCGGCATCCAAATATTTCAATAACATTGATCCCCAGCCTGATTGTACGATTACGACTGAAATAGCCTCAGGACGATTCGAGGACGATATCCGCCGGATGCGCATGGCGGCTTGGCATGGTGCTGATCATCTTATGGTTATCCGTACTGCAGGACAAAGCCACTTTGATGGTTTAATTGAAGGCACTCCTGAAGGTGTGGGTGGTGTGCCGATTACGCGCAAACAGCTTAGGGCTACGCGCAAAGCATTGGACTATATTGAAGAAGAAGTCGGTCGTCCAATTAATTTTCACTCTTATGTAAGTGGTGTAGCAGGCCCAGAAGTTGCTGTGTTATTTGCAGAAGAAGGCGTGAATGGAGCGCACCAAGATCCACAATACAATGTATTGTACCGCAATATCAACATGCACCGTTCTTTTGTTGATGCTGCTGTTGCCAAGGGAATAATGGCAGCAAGTGGTATGGCACAAATTGACGGCGCACACAATGCCAATGCTACCGCGCGTGAGGCGTGGAAAGTGATGCCAGAACTCATGGTACAGCATGCCATCAATTGTCAATATTCCGTAATGGCTGGTATGGATAAGGACAAGATCTGTTTGTCGACTGTGCCGCCAACTGCGCCGCCAGCTCCTTGTATTAGCTTGGATTTACCCTATGCTGTAGCATTGCGCCAACTGTTTAAAGGTTATAGATTTCGCGCACAAATGAATACTAAGTATATGGAATCTTGCACACGAGAAGTTACAACTACCCATGTGCTCAATACGTTGCTATCCAGATTGACCAGCGCCGATATTCAAAGCACGATTACACCAGATGAGGGCCGCAATGTTCCTTGGCATTATAATAATATTCATGGTGTAAATACAGCGAAACAAGCGCTACTTGGTCTAGATGGTATTACAGATTATGTTACGCTCAATTTTGATGGACCTTTGGGTGGAAGAGTTCGCGAATTAAAAGAACGGGCTTGTTTATTCATGGAAGAAATTATGGAAGCTGGCGGGTACTTCACAGCAGTGAGCCAAGGGTTCTTCGTAGATTCAGGTTTCTATCCAGAACGTGGTGGAGATGGAATTGCGAGAAAAATGAATGGTGGCGTTGGAGCAGGCACTATTATTATCCGTGAAACAGATTATATGGCACCAGTTTGTGATCATTTTGGTTATAATAACTTGCCGACCGATCGTAGTATCACGAAACCATGTGATTTGATTGACGGTTGTACCTTTTGCCATTCGGAAAAAATTCAGTGGATTGATGAACTAGATCCAGAGGATAATGTACATCAACGTTTGGCTCAGAATGAAACAGAACGCCACGAAGGGTTATTGCGACCAGAAGTACAGTGGCATGGTGACGGTATCATTTGTATGACGATGTTCTTGCCTGCAGCTGAACGTGTGGCAGAATTTGCTGCAAAGGATATTGCTGAACGATTAGGATTAGAAGATGTTGAAGTAATTCACAAGCAAGCTATGCATCCATCAGAAGGAGTACTGATTGAAATAAAAGGTAGGGTACCATTTGGTATTGATCCAAAAAAATTAGTGATTCCTCCATTGGTTGAACCGTTAAATGAAGAAGCAATAAGGCAATATGTTAGTGAGAATAAGTTGAAAATCGTGGCAGCTACAGTAGGGGAAGATGAACATTCTGTTGGTCTGAAGGAAATTCTTGATATTAAGCATGGCGGAATTGAGAGATTTGGTATTGAGTGTCACTATCTAGGAACCTCTGTACCCGTAGAGAAGCTAGCAGATGCGGCGGTGGAAATTGGTGCAGATGGGATTTTGGCCAGTACGATTATCTCACATTCTGATATTCATCGCATCAACATGCGGAGACTGCATCAATATTGCCAGGAAAAAGGCATTCGGCAAGATATGATTGTTGTCTGTGGCGGAACACAAATTAGTAATGAAATTGCCAAGGAAGAAGGCATGGATGCAGGCTTTGGGCGTGGCACGAAAGGTATTCATGTAGCTAGTTTTTTAGTCGAGCAGCATCGCGCAAACAAGAAAGGGTGAATAGGATGAAAACTGTTGATATGTTGGTTGCCGAAATCGGCAGCACAACAACCGTTGTAAATGCCTTTGATTGTATTGATACAGATGCGCCGATTTTTATTGGACAGGGGCAGGCAGCTACGACCACATTAGCAGGAGATGTCACTGTTGGTCTATATCAGGCAATTGCTTGTTTGGAAAAAAGCCTGGGGGCGGAGCTCGCTTGGCAGGAGATGGTGGCTTCCAGTAGTGCAGCTGGTGGGTTACGGATGACAGTGCATGGTCTGGTATATGAGATGACTGTGAAAGCGGCGCAGGAAGCGGCACTGGGGGCTGGTGCGAATATTTATTGGGTCACGGCCGGCGAACTAAGCGATGCTGATATCGACACGATTGAACGCACTAAACCGAATATTATCTTATTGGCTGGTGGGGTAGATTATGGTGAAAGAACGATAGTAATTGCTAATGCAAGGCGTTTGAGTCATCTGACTTGGCCGATACCGATTATCTATGCTGGTAATACGGCAGTTAGCGATGAAGTACGGAATATACTGGCTACGGGTGGTATACCAGTGACGATCATCGATAATGTTTATCCGCGAATTGATCAGTTGAATATTGAACCTACTCGTCGGGCGATTCACGATGTGTTTGAAAAACACATTGTCGAAGCACCTGGTATGCAGAAACTTAGGGAATTAGTGACTGGAAGCATCATTCCGACCCCGGGAGCCGTCATGCAGGCAGCCCAATTGCTACGGGAAAGTATCGGGGATTTAATGGTCTTAGATGTGGGCGGAGCGACCACAGATGTTCATTCTGTGGCAGAAGCTGATCCGGAAATCGCAAGCATACTGGTTGGTCCGGAACCATTTGCCAAACGCACGGTTGAAGGAGATCTTGGAGTCTATGTAAATGCTGACAATGTATTAGCACTTTGTGATATCAGTAAACTTTGTGAACAGCTAGGCTGTACACCCCAAGAATTGATTACCTTGCGGACACCACTGCCGTCAACTGATAAGGAAAATTTTTTTGCCGGTTATCTGACGAATATGGCTGTACAGACAGCTGTGAACAGGCATGTCGGCAGTATTGAGTACATTTATGGTCCGACTGGAAGATTGACAGTTGCTAGAGGTAAGGATTTAACTGGGGTTAAATGGATCATCGGCACAGGTGGGGCATTGACCCGTCTGCCAGCGGGACTGGATATTTTGACAAACATCAATGCGTCGTCTAGTAGTAATTTGTTGTTGCCACGGCAGGGGCGTGTTCTGATTGACCGGCATTATATTATGGCGTCAGCGGGGATGTTAGCCCGGAAGTATCCCCGGGCAGCTTTAAGTATATTGCAGCAAAGTTTATCTATATAACATGCGTGAGAAAAAGGCCAATGCTTAAATTTGACAGTTTTGAAACTGACCCTAACCAGACTTGCTGGAGAATTAGAATAGCTGATAAAATAATCAATGTAAGAGAGGCTGTGATGAAAAATAAAAGGCAAGAATTTTGATGCTGCATTTAACAAGAAGCAATCAAAAAAGTATTAGCGCAAGGCAAGGATGTTTCGGTTGTAGCACATGAGCTTGGGATACATATAAAAACAATGTACCGCTGGATTGATGAATATAAGCATGACGGGGATAATGCATTTCCTGCTAAAGGCAAGTTAAAAACCTGATGATGAGTGGTATCTGACGTTTCTACGGACTCATCATCAGGAAATATTCAAAAACACTGTCTCACACGAGCATAGGCCCAATCCAGTTCTTCTTGCGTAATCGTCAACGCTGGAGCAAATCGAATAATCTTTTTATGCGTTTCTTTACAGAGTAATCTATTTTCTTTTAGTTTTTCGCAATACTGCCGTGCGGCAACATTCAACTCCAAACCGATGAATAAACCTTTGCCGCGCACATCATGAATGACAGGACTTTGGAGTTGTTTTAACTTATCGAGAAAATACTGGCCCATTTTTAGGGATCTTTCTACAAGCCCCTCCTCATCCAGTACATCCAATCCAGCCACCGCTACCGCACATGCCAGCGGATTACCGCCAAAAGTTGAGCCATGAGAACCTGGATTAAATACACCAAGAATATCGCGATTTGCTGCCACGATCGAAATTGGAAAAATTCCGCCGCCTAGTGCTTTTCCCAAAATATATATATCCGGAACCACGTTTTCCCACGAACAGGCAAATAATTTTCCAGTTCTGCCAAAACCGGTTTGAATTTCATCTGCTACAAATAGTACATTGTTTTCTTTGCAAAGCGTATACGCATCTCGCAAAAACCCCTCTGGCGGTATGACAATACCGGCTTCACCTTGAATTGGCTCAACCAAAAAGGCAGCGGTATTGGCGGTAATCGAACGTTTCAGCGCTTCGATATCTCCGTAGGGAATTAGAGTAAAACCAGGTGTAAATGGTCCAAACCCAGATTTGTACTCTTCATCAGAGGAAAAAGAGGTAATGGTCACCGTCCTACCATGGAAATTACCATTACAAACAATAATTTCTGCCTGATTTGTCGGTACTTTTTTACATTGATATGCCCAACGTCGTACTGTCTTTATAGCAGTTTCCACCGCTTCTGCCCCTGTATTCATCGGCAAAAACATATTTTTCCCCGTTAGTTTTGCTAATTTTTTATAAAGATGGCACAACTGATCATTATGAAAGGCCCGTGATGTTAATGTCACTTTATCAGCTTGGTCTTTTAATGCTTGAATAATTTTCGGATGTCTATGCCCATGGTTCAAAGCGGAGTACGAACTTAACATATCCATATATCGATTTCCTTCTGGATCTTCTACCCATACACCCTCGGCTTTGGCAATGACGATGGGCAGCGGTTGATAATTATGCGCCCCCATTAACTCTGTTTGTTTAATAATTTGCTCTGATAAAATCATGTTTATCTCTCCTTATTTTTGTAACAATTAATATATTCTAGCTGATTATTTCACTTTGCTTAGACAAGATATTTTTGCAAATTCTTCTTGAAGCTTAATTGCAGGTAATTCAAATGCTAGTAGATTAACCTTCTGTATTTAAATGCAATTCAGAAAGAACTATCTGAGCTAACGATATAATCCGCTATATAATTTATAATGCAATATTTATGCCAACCCGAAATAAATTAAATGAATCGTCTAGCTCGTTGTAATTAGCACTTTACCGCCAATTTTTGTAAGCCCTTGATACTTTTATCCGGGGAAAACGGGTCTATCTCAGGTAAAAGGACTACCATATAGCAACTTTTTTTGCACAGCAAAAAAATATGGATACTGAAGGCCATACATTTGTACAAAGCGATATATTGGGTAAATAAAAAAATGGTTATTATCTGCAAAATTTTTTGCAGATAATAACCATTTTTTAGAGTATAGCCACATTTGAGTTTAATAAAGGCGAAAAACTCCTGCAAGGATTCTAACACCAATCCTTGCAGGAGTTTTGTATGTATTAAGGAAAAATGAGGACGTTTCCTGTTTTTCAATAACGGAGATAAACATATTAAATAGTATTATGGTCAAAGTTAGAACATAATGCTGTAATTAGACAGTTAAAAGAAAAAGGATTATCGATATATAAATTAAACGAGGAACGGAAATATCACGAGATATAGTGGCAAAAGGTTATCAAATTAGAAAAGTCTCTTCTGTATCTATTTGCGTTTTAGCAGGTTGGGTGAATAGGGACTCATGAGGTTTATAGAACCTGATTTTATATTGATGATCAAATATTAGTAATAAATCAATATGTGGATTGAGCAGGGAAAGTTCCGTTGAGTTGAAAAGCCATGGGAGTAGGATTGACTTGGCCGTTTAATTGAATTATTTGAACTAAGATAAATTTCGCCGTTAGACCCGATACGCAGAACCGTATCATTTGTAACGGCGAAAATGGCCTCAATCCTTGTAGAATCAGGGGGAGGGATGGGGCGCGCACTTGCAGAAACTTTAGCGCAGAATAATATCAGTTATTGATATACTTGGATGGTGATAGCGCCTGCAGGTAGGCGAAAGCTCTCCGTTTTGTATAGCTGTTTTTGGGCACCAGTGTAAGCAAGCAAGACAATAATCGCAATTCTCTTTCCAAAGAACGTTTGCGTTAATTATTTTTATATTGTTTTTGGGACAAATTTTTATGCATTGACCACACAAAGTGCATGCTTCGGTAACTCGGAATTTTTCATGTACCTTATAAATATGTTTGTGATAATAGACCAATTGCCTAGTTTCGTTGGTATCGAAACTACCTTCGATACCAAACTGCTGCTTTTCTTTTATAATGTTGGCGATTACTTTAATCTTCTTTTTCTCTTCAGCAAATCTTCTTTCGTTTTCTTCATCAGAGAACGTAATATCTTTGAGTAAAACATATTTACCACCCATAGCAATAGCAAATCCAGCAGTCAGTTTGCTTCCTTTTTGCTCTAATGCAGCGTTTATATCAAACAAGGAATTATACGGATTGATAGCGTATGTACAAATTGCAAAAATGTAGGAATCATTTACTATTATTTTAGCCATAAATTCTTCCACAACTGGTGGAATATGATGAAGCCAAGCGGGAAAAATAATGCCAACAACATCATGATTCGAATAAACTGGTCCTGCCTGTATTATCCTGGTAATCGGTATTATTTCAACATTATCTTGTAACTCGATTGCTAAATCCCTTGTAACTGCTAAGCTATTTCCCGTACCAGTGAAATAATAAAGTGCCGTTTTCATTTTAAGATTCCTCCTAAATCAGATATACTCATATACTCAAATTTGCTTTTAGCAGGAGATAATGGTAATTTAATTTTGTACTAGTTATTCCAAAATTATTATAAAGAGAACTCTAGCAAAAATCGAATACTTTAATCGAGAACCTCAAAGGCAACTTTAACCATATCCTCCAATACTTCACGGTCTTTGTGTACATTGGCTGCCACACTGATTCCCCGCACCAATCCTTCGAAAAACCTGGCAAGGGCTCGGATATTTTTATCTGATTTGATTTCACCGCTACTTTGACCGCGTTCGAAAAAAGCGTAGAAGGAGTTTTCTCTTTGTTCTGCCGCAAGTTTTATTATGGTATGAACATTTTCGTGCAAGGTTCCCAAAGAGGTCGCAGTGTTGGTAAAGAAACAGCCGTTAGGATGATCAGCATTTAACACAAAGGAAATCACACCATTAAAGAAATCCTGCAGTCCTTGTTTTACAGAAATAGCATTTTTGAGGACAGTATCCCTTTTTTGACCATTAAGCTGTAGGTAGTGGGTCAGTGCTTCGATAAACAAGGCCTGCTTGTCACCAAAAGTTTCATACATACTAGAGCGACTTATCTCCATGACTTCGGTGAGATCAGAAATACTTGTTCCTTCATATCCCTTGTACCAAAAAAGATACATTGCATTCCGTAAAGCAGTGTCCCTGTCAAATTCTTTCGGTCTTGCCATACTATCATCTCCTAAAGATATTATATACAAACTGGAATGAATGTTCCACAATAATAGCTAATATATTTTCAGATTTATGAATGAATCTTTTCCATTTCGCCGTTATAAATGATACGCAGAAGAACGAAGTCGCTAGTCGCGATGGCTATAGTCTCTTTCTAAAAAATCACACAAAAAAAATTCTCGGGCCTAGCCGGGGGGCCTTAACGGGTGTAGCCCTGTAATGCTAGACAAGCCTAAAAGGCGTTAATACGGTCTGCCACATGCGATAAGCTACTACTTGCTACTCGTAAACGGGTCTTACATATCTAACGTTAATTGCTCACCTAACTGATCTTCTTTTAGTTGCTTTTGAATATATTCTTTAATCTTTTTTGTATCTTTACCTGCTGTATCTACGTTATATCCTCTGCACCAAAACTCTCTATTACGCTACTTATACTTCATATTCCCCCATTTCTCATAGATCATTAAGCTACTTTTCCCTTTGAGAAATCCCATAAAACTAGATACGCTCATTTTAGGCGGTATTCCTAGTAACAAATGCACATGGTCAAGGCATACCACCGCTTCAATTATGTTTACTCCCTTTCATTTGCACAATTCTCTCAATATTGCTCCTACTCCCAATCTCTTATCACCATAAAATAGACTCGTGGGGACGGTCCTGGCGAGTCGTAATTTAATATTCGTCATTATACTAGCTATGGAGAAGAACGAAATCGCTATGCGATAGTTTATTGAAAGTTTCATTGATCTCGGCATTCTTTCTCCTGATTCAGCATCTTTTGTCTGTAGATATATCAAAGACTCAACTGGCAGTTCATCTTGAACTGCTCAGAGTGTCGACAAAAGCAGTATCGCTACCAGATCTATGGTAAAATAGATTTGGGAGTGATGTTTTTTGTACATGAAAAAGGATCGAAACGGACAACGACAAATAAAATTTCTATGCCTAGAGGATTTAGTACCTCAAGACCATCTTCTACGAGATATAGATCGGGCCATAGATTTTTAATTTATACATGAAGAAGTAAAAGGGTTATGCGGTGAAGAAGTATGGGGAAAACCAGGAATTGACCCCGTGTGTCTTTTTAAGATTGTATTCATTCAATACATCTTTGGAATTCGCAGCTTGCGTCAGACCATTAAGGAGATTGAAGTCAATACAGCTTATCGCTGGTTCATAGGGTATGATATCGGCGAAGCAATTCCCCATTTTTCCACATTCGGCAAGAACTATAGTCGGCGGTTTAAGGGAACAGACATATTTGAGAGGATTTTTAGTCGGATTTTACAGGAAGCTGTTCGCTGTGGTTTCGTGGATGCAAGTGCAGTATTTATCGATGGAACTCACATTAAAACCAATGCCAACAAGCACAAAGCCAGTAATGAAGTCATCGAGAAACAAGCCAAACACTATCAAGAAAAACTAAATGAAGAAATTACTAACGATCGACAAATGCATGGAAAGAAGCCCTTAAAGAAAGACAACGATGATATGCCCAAGCCACCGGAAACAAAAAACATCAAACGAAGTACGACGGACCCGGAAAGTGGCCTATTTCATAAAGGTGAGCATGAAAAATGTCTTGCTTATGTAGCAAATACGGCTTGTGATCGACATAACTTCATATTGGATTCTGATTTGGCTCCAGGCAATATTCATGACAGTAAAATGTTTGATGGGATCTATGCGTGTCTTATTGAGAAATTTCCTGAGATACACGCAGTCGCTGTAGATACCGGTTATAAAACGCCTTGGATTATGAAGCAGATTATTGATAGTGAAAGAGTGCCCGCCGTGCCCTATAAAAGACCGATGACCAAAGTGGGATTTTTCAAAAAATATGAATATGTTTATGACGAATATTATGATCGCATGATCTGCCCAGCTAACCAGATATTAAAGTACAGTACTACGAATCGCGAGAGGTATAGGGAATACAAGAGCAATCCGGCCTATTGCAAAACCTGCTCTTATCTCAGTTAATGCACACAGAGTGGATTGCATCAAAAAGTCGTAACCCTGCATGTCTGGGACAAGTATATGGAACTGGCGAAAGATTATCGGCATATGCCCGAGTACCGGGTTATCTACCAGATGAGAGGGCAAACCATTGAGCGGGTGTTTGCCGATGCCAAAGAAAAGCACGCTCTCAGATATGCCAAAATGCGTGGCTTGCAGAAAGTGAAGATGTAGGTGACGCTTACTTTTGTCTTCAGTCTGGGCACTTCATCTTGAACTGTTTGTTGAGTCTTTTTTGTTTAAGTGGATTTATAATGTGACCCTGTTTTTCTGAAAAGGTAAAAAGTATGTCCTTTTTATGGTATTGTTTAATCGCGAAACAAAACAAACCAAAGGAACATACTTTTCACTTTTATGATTATAACATACACCGCAAACTCAATACATACTATCGGTAAAATAATTTGTACGCCTCCTGCTGACTGTGATTAAACCAGCATTTTAACCCAGAGTAAGCAGGAGGTTGTACTGATATGAAAGATTACGAACAAGAAATTAACATATACTTTGAACTTAAGGGAACTCCTGAATCATCCAAGGAGTCCTATTTTCGCCGAACTCAAGCCTTTATTACCTTTATTCAGAATCAAAATAAATCAATCGAGGATATCACTGAAAGTTATATCCGGCAATATATCCTCTATCTCAAAAAAGAAAAGAATCTCTCTGTTGGTACCATCAACAACTATATTTCTGGTATCAAATTTTTGTATACTTTTATCTTAGATAAAGAATGGAGTGAAAGAAAAATCCCCCGTATAAAACGGAAGCCACAGTTTTCCTGTTATTCCTCCCAAGCTAGATGTACTGAAGCTTGTGAATGTAACTGCAAATCTCAAACATAAAGTTATTTTTGCCTTAGTATATGGAAGTGGCTTACGGGTCGGTGAAGTAGCTAAACTAAGAATTTGCGATATTTGCAGTAAAAGCATGCGTGTACGAGTAGAACATGCCAAGCATAATACCAATCGCTATACTATTTTATCAGATGCTGGCCTTGATATACTCAGAAAATATTTTAAAGCTTATTTTTCATCTAAATCCTACCGCATGGAAGATTGGTTGTTTCCAGGGCAGAAACAGAATAAACATGTCAGCATTAAAACCATCCAAGGCATCCTAATTAAATTACGAAACCGCCTGCAGATGGACCCAAATATTTCTGCTCATACCCTGCGTCACTGTTTTGCTACCCATGCCTTGGAAGATGGGGTTGATCCTGTATTTATTCAGCAAATGCTGGGGCATAAAGATCTTCGGACTACACTAGGATATCTTCACATGACCGCGAAGAGTCTTATGGGTGTTAAAAGTCCTCTTGATAAAGGCTGTGATGAATAAATATGCCTACAGTACAGGATATTTTTCATCAATTTCAAGCACAGTTTAAACAAAAATACTCTTTATCCTCTCAGCAAGCCCAAACCTCTAGAGATATCATGAGTTGTAGAACGGCGGCTTTAGGTGGACATGCTTCTCTTTGCGAAGCATGTGGGCATCTTGCCATACGCTACAATTCATGCCGTAATCGCCACTGTCCTTTATGTCAAGGCATTAAGAAAGACACTTGTGGAGCTTTCTCAAGATGAAAAACATCTTGGAGCACAAATAGGTTTTTTCTCGCTACTTCATACTTGGTCTCAAGATTTACATTACCATCCACACATTCATACTGTGATATTGGCTGGTGGATTGACAAAGGACAACTGTTGGCGAAGTAGTAGCAATATATTTTTCATTCCCGTGAAAGTATTATCAAAAAAGTTTCGGGGAAAATTTCTCCACTATCTAAAACAGTACTATCACCAAAATTTGCTCGTGTTTTACGGAACAGCCCAGCAATATCAGCATCGAAAAACCTTTAGTAACCTGCTGAATCAATGTTACAACAAAGATTGGTACTCCTATACAAAAAGGACTTTCTCAGGACCTTTGGCTATTGTTAAATACCTGGGGAAATATACATACCCATTGCCATATCCAATGCTCGGATTGTAGCTATGAATGAAGACACGGTAACAATTAACGTAAAAGACCGGAAAAACAAGAATCAGACCAAGAAGGTCACATTAAAAGGTGTTGAATTCATCAGGCGTTTTCTAATGCATGTATTGCCGAAGGGCTTTGTAAAAATTAGACATTATGGACTACTAGCAAACCGCAACAAGAAAACCAAGCTGGAACTAAGCCGAGAATTAAAGGGCAGTCCAACATACAAAGCAAATTTTGAAGGTCTAGGCACAGAAGAAATTCTTTCTATTGTTATTGGTAGGGATATAAATCTGTGTCTTTCATGGGGTAAGGGGCACCTCAAACCAACATATTCTCTATTTATAGGAGCCTCACCTTAATGTCTGAAAAATAGCATATGTTCTTTTGTTACCCATTTAGGGGAGGGGGGAAGTATGCTCAAATAGAGCTAAATACATCAATAACATGATGCGGATTATATATAAATTAAGGAAAACTCATCAGAAAGGGAAATTTTATTTAGAAAAAAGCTGATAGTGGCAGATTGAAAATTCATATCCAAGTTCACCGCGACTTCGTTCTTCTTGGGCAATCAAAAATTTTGCACATAGATAGTTTCAATGCTCACCATGCAGTATTCCTCTGCTTGGTGAGGATTTGCTGCGCAAAACTTCCGATTGAACCCTAAAAGAACCGTATCACTTATAATGGCGAAAACAACTTCAGCCAAAATTTAAAATGTACCCTATAAGGTAGGCTTTTTTATACTGTCTACGCTATAGGGTACATTTTAAATTTTGGCAGGAGCTCTTTAGCTATTATGAAATTGTATAAATTGGAATATTTGATTCTGTAAAAATGACTCGCCAGAGTCGTCCTTGTGAGTTCTGAGACCATATGATACAATCGAGAAGGCAGTTCCAAGTGGTTCGGCGGTACACTAACTCACGTTTCGACCTAAATAGCTAGGTTATTTAGCAGAAGATTTATTAAAGGCAGGAAATTTATAAATTATTTTAATAGCAGGGTGTGATAAAATATAATGAAGAAAACGGAAATATGTTTTATAATTTGTTCTAATAATGTAGATTTGTGTAAAAAAGCGCAAGGGTATATTCGCAAGTTAATCATACCAGAAGGGTTTAACATAACATGTGTTGTGGTTAATAATGCGAATAGTATCACATCAGCATACAATGACGCTATGAATAGTAGTGAGGCAAAATTTAAAGTTTATTTACATCAAGATACATTTATCATAAATGTAAATTTCATAAATGATATTATTGCAGTTTTTAATAAATATCCTCAAATAGGAATGATAGGGCTGGCAGGTGCAAAAAAAATAGCGAGTAACGGTGTATGGTGGAAATCCGTACAAAAATATGGCAAAGTTCTTGAAAGTAGTGTTACTGGCAGGATAGAATTATTATCATTTGATGAAGTGTACAATGATTTTGAAAATGTAGAAGCTATAGATGGATTTATTATGATAACTCAATATGATGTAAGATGGCGAGAAGAACTTTTTAATGGATGGCATTTTTATGATATCTCACAAAGTATTGAATTTCTTAGAGCGGGATACGAAGTTTGTATTCCTAGACAAAATTCACCGTGGTGCATACATGCTTGTGGTGCTGTTAATCTTGAAAAAAGTTATGAAAAGTATAGAAATATCTTTTTAAAAGAATACATGTTAAATGGTGTTGTATATAAAGATATGTAAGTGTCAGTGATAGAGGAGATGGATTTGTCTATGACAGAGAAATTTACCCATTTATTGACTCTGGAAGAACAAAAAGAACTTTTGTTTGGTTCTAGTGTAAAGGAAACGGCAGATAAATAATTCATACAGAGAGACAGGGTGACGGTGGGGGCGCCAAGCGAAGGGTACATCATATAACAGGTGTGAACCCCGTTGAATAATGTTTCGCAAACCATTCATAGCGAGTCTTGGACGTCATGGGTAACTCATGTGGTTAAACGTAGACAGGAAGAAGGCAGGAATAAAATGAAGAGGATAATTATCCCGATATTGGACTACTATATGAAACAGCCGATCTTTTCTCTCTATGGGGAAGGCGGTAACAGTTTTTTTCGTAATGGCAAGAAAACTCTGTTGTTTCCGTTTCATCAACAGTTACTATTATAAAAAAGTATACGTCTTAGTATAGCAAGAACAACCGTAGACGATATCAATAAAGGAATTCCAGAAATATAAAATATATAGGGAGCTTATCCGGGCAAATTTAGTATAGTAGGCTCCATCAGTTAAATGAAGGTTTCTCAACTCATCTACTTTTCGCTGTTTGACCCGATACGTAGAACCGTACCATTAATAACAGTGAAAATAGTCTGGATCCTTTATTAATATGGGTTCAGGCTATTTTCTTTGACAGAAGTAGACAGAGGTTCGCTACGCCTCGCCTCCACCATTCAAATCCGGAATTTTTTACAGATATAGTAAATTAGGAAGCCGCGATTCTTCTGCCTTTGTGGGTAGAGATTGTGGCTTTTTTGTTGTTTTGAATGGAATTCTCGCCTCCACCACACAAAGAGAATATTTAATAAATAGAGCATCTATTTGTCATCATTAGGCAAATAGATGCTTTTATTTTAGATGGTATAGTTGGATCTATTTTTAAAATTAATCGGGGAGAGGGACATCGCCCCTAACACACCTAACGGCGAATTTTTGTTACTATATGTAAAAAAATAGCAGGATATATTTATCTGCAAATAGAAACAAAGCATAACCTACATAATTTATGGTTTTCTTAAATTGTCAGTGACGGTGATAAAATGAACAAAAGGGGATGCAGACAAAAAGTCGGACAAAGCAGAACCCTAGAAGCGCGAGCTTCTAAGATTTTAACGTAATGGCTATATTCGGAGATTCTACGTCGCGACAGTGCGGGCAGGAATTTTTCGAAGTTAATACGAATGAAATAATGTCGAAAATGAAATTTTTTATCAATTCTTCGAATCAGCTATTATTTCAGGAAGCGAAAGGACTAATTATGAGTTTTGACATTCGGACTATGCTTACAGCAGTTCATGTGATAGTATGGATAAATTTTTGTATTATGATTCTCGCGTGGTACAATGTAAAATCCATGCGCCGTGTCATTAGATGCTGGGTTTTCGGCCAAGCTTTATATGGTATTGGAACATTACTGCTAGTATTACGTGGTATAGTACCTGATTTCTTATCGGTTGTTATAACCAATGCGTGTCTCGTGAGTGCTCAACTTGTTGCTCAAGAGGGAATCTCACGCTATACGAGCAGAGAAGGGTATTTGCGGAAGTTTACCTTTTCCATTCTCGCCTTAAGTATGATTTTCACTTTATTCTTCACATATATAATGCCATCGGTACCCTCTCGTATTGTAACGTATGGCCTATCTGTAGGTTTGATTTCTGCAATAAGTATAAGAACGGTGTGGCAAAAAGGCGAAAAGCTGGATTTACCGAGAAGATTCTTAGTTGTTGTTTTGGGCTTTAGCATAGCCGTTTTAACTTTAAGAGCAATATTTGCGATTTTAGACGGGGGTTATTCTGACCTTATGTATTCCGGTTTTATTCAGGCTGTTGGTGTCATCGGAATGTTATTAGCTTATGTGAGTTTTTCTATAGCGCTGTTTTGGCTTGTTGTTCACAAGTTAGGTATAGAAATTCAACGTCAAGCTATGACTGATCCATTGACAAATATAGGTAACCGGCGAGCCTTGGATGAGTTGATGGAAAAACAACTACCCATCAAGTCGTGTAGCAGCGTTGGTATTATGATGATTGATGTTGACCGGTTTAAAGAGATTAATGACCAATTCGGGCATCAAGCAGGTGATTATTATCTAACTGAATTTGTTCGAGTAGTCAAGCAAGAAGGTTATCATTTATTTAGATATGCTGGCGATGAGTTTGTGGTAGTCGCTTACAATACTGACTTTGCAACTCTATTAAAAAAAGCTGAGTGTTTAAAACAAAAAGTTGAACAGATGACCATTTCATGGCTAGATCAGGGTTGTATTAATACGACGGTAAGTATTGGTATAGCCATGGCTAATCCCTATAGTAGGGACTGGGATGAACTCATGAAACGTGCTGACCGGGCTCTTTATAAAGTCAAAAATGAAGGTGGTAATAGTGCGGGGGCGGAATAGCACTCTATTTCGATTAAATGATTACCCCCACATAGAAAATATTCTTATGTTTTCTTATTGGCTACCCGTCAAATTATTTTAACTTTAAGTAACAGGTCGAAAAGGGATAAAGCTATTTTATCAAGGCTCAATTGATCTTGATTTGTCCGCCGATAGAGTAATACGTCAGAACACTCCATCCTCCTAGCACCGTTTCCTTGAATTTACTGGCAAGCCGAATTATTCTATGATAATGCGTAGGTAATAATTATCTTAGGGGGGCACCTTATGAAAAAAGCTATATTGTCAGTGATGCTATTCCTTATAATATTTTCATCAACAATTGTTTTTGCCGCAAGTAATGCGTATTCACCTACAGTAAAATGGGTTTTTGTACCCACCAATACGCGTTGGAGTATTAACTGGTATTATGCCTCCGAATTCACAACTATTAATGAGCGAAGTCGGTTGGAAACCTGGATTAAAGATGAATATACAGGAGCGAGTAATGATGTATTTAATAACGGCGAATACACGATAACTCACTATTACATAAATACTTCATATAATAAATATTTGAAAACTGAATGGGCTATCTTTGATAAAAAAGATAAGCTAATAAAAAAATTAGACAATCCTAATGCTGATTGGAAAGATATACGTCCGGGTAGCGGGTTTGAGCAATGCGTTCAAGCGGCTCTGCTATTTGCAAGAAATCAATAAACGGAAGACTTTTATAGTGTATTGATTTATCTTTATGGAAGCAAACAATTCTAAAACTTTTTACGAGTTAGTATCCTAACCTAAAGTTCCATTTTCGTGCACGGACAACTTTATTGTCTGCAACAGACTTTGGACGTGGAAAACCGCCATAAAAGGCATAGATGAAGACAGAGGACGGTGGATCGTCTTGTATAGATAGTTGTAATAGACAATTGGAGACGTTCCTTTTTTGTCACAATAAAGTTGCCAAAAAGGAACGTCTTCAATGTCTGTATTAATTACGGTAAAATCAATAGTTAGTCATAATTTTGTCACAATTAATTGTTAAAATTTAGATATTCTAACATCCGACGATGAAATCAGTAAAATATAATGGACTAATGGACAATGTATTTAAAATAAATAGAAGGGGCGCTTTATTATGAAAAATCGTAAATAAAGTAATTGCGTACTCGTAATTGGATCCTTATCAATCAGCAACGGCAAGAAAATCAAACGCATGACCAGAGGAAGCATCAGATTGAACTTTCTAATAAAAATAAAAAATTGAGTGTTAAAAAAACGAAGGATGATGAAAATGTTGAATAGCAAAAAAATGAGGATGGTTTTGTTTTTGATTTTGGCTTACATTTTTTCGTTGGCCAATATTGCTTTTGCTAGTGATGGATTGCCTAAAATAAAAGTCGTAACCACTCCTGATTCTTCACGAAGTACTGAAGCAACGGAAAATGCAATAATAAATGATTTACTGAAAATGAGAAACTGCCAGGTTGTTGTTGCAGAGCAAATCGATACGGATTACGTTCTGGAGGTATCAACTATTGATGATGTAAAAATTCATGAAGGACATTATATAAGAGATTATTCAAAAAACAAAGAAAGAGAATATGATCTAAAAAATAGTAAAAATACTAAAGATAAACATAGTCGAGATAAATTCAGAGACCGCGAGAGAAATCATTATTATGATATTTGGGTTGATGAATGGGCAGAATTTAGAATGAATCTGAATTTAAAATTAATCGATAGTTCGGGTAATGTTGTATGGACAGCTTCAGACAACGGGCTTGGTCGGGATAGAAAAACAGTGATCGATCAACTTACATATAATACTATGAGAAGTTTTTATAATTTCTTGCCTGTACAAGGGTATATCATAAAGATTGATAATAATAAATATTTAACCGATATTACCAGTAGACAAAATGTTGCCGTGAAGGATCAGCTTATTGTTAACAGGACCGAAGAAGTCATTCACCCAGTCACGGGCAAAGTAATTAAACAAATTAATAAAGTCGCGGTGGTGGAAGTCGTTGAATTTGCCGGAGATATGGTTGTGGTTAGTCCCGTGAGTGGTGAAATCATCAGCTTGGGTGATACGGTAAATCGTCCGCTAAAAAATCGCCCCAACAAATTTCTAGGCATATTCGGAAGTGATGAACATGTTTACTAATTATAAACTTTATAAACCGAGTAAAGCTCCTTTTTTAACACAAGGAACAGGGATGTTGTTTTGTTTTGTGATACAGTAATATCAGATTCAAATTAAGGAGATGATACATATGAAAAAAATATCTTGCTTAGTAGTGCTCGTCTGCTTCCTTTTCACCTTATCGGGAACCGCTTTTGCATGGAGTGATCGTTCCGAAGGCCGTCCCCGAGAAGTCACATCCCCTAGCTTATCTATATGGCATGATCGCACTGACGAATTTCATGTAAAATCAACTAACTTTCGCAGGGAGCATGTATTTACTGGTGTGATTCAAACCAATGGACATTTTTACAACGTTGATGAAAAAAATATGGAAAATGGTGATTTTGTAAAAGTAGATCGAGACCATAACACCATTCACTTCCGTTTTACAGGCCGTGGGATTGACGAAATTAACTTCAAGGTACGAAGGGGAGATACCTTAACACTTGATCTCAACAAAGACGGTCGTGACATGCCCAGAAATGAAATATTCATTGGCAAAAACGGCTGGCATCCTAGGGATAACAGATTTAGTTTAAGATGATTATAGATTTATAGCGGACGCATGAAAGCGTCCGCTATTTTACTGTCAATCGTCATAACCAGTATTAATTGTAGCTCGACCTTAGGCCAACGCCGATGTTTATTTGACCAGTAAGATAGAGTCACGGGGAAGACAGGGGACGGTGGATCGTCTTAGGATTGACAACGGAGACGGTCCCTGCTGTCAATAATAATGACAACAAATATAATTTTACGCCACATTTCAAATTCTATCAAAAGTATGAAAGAATCTAATTATAGCATCAGCCATTATCTTTTTACCTGAGATATCAGGATGTAAACCATCTTGTGAATAGATAGGTGGCAAGAAGCCATTATTATCACTTAATAAAGGGTTAACATCAATTACATATTGCTGACTTTTTAGGAAATTATTGACAATATCGGTTTGATTCTGCCAATCGGTAGTAGATGTTTTATGAAAGACTTGTTCAATTCTGTCTGGATTGATAGGTGGAATCGTTAAGAAAAGTGGAGTTATGTCGTTTTGTTCACATTTTTTGATTAGCCTTTGGAATTGCTTAATTACATCCTCAGCCTTTGTTCCGCCTCTGATATTGTTACCACTCACGAGTATAAAAAGATACTTTGGCCGGAATGGCAAAACGTCACTATTGAAACGTTCGACTAATGATTCAACACTGTCACCGCTTTTACCCAAGTTTTTAATTTCATACGGTATGTACGATGAGAAGTCAAATCGAATATCGGAAGGTGAATTAGATACAGCTCCTCCACCATGAGTAATACTGTCACCAAAAACTGCCCACGTATAATGTTTTACAGAAACATGAAAAGGAATAGCATCTGAGTAAGTACCAATAGGGTGATAGTAGCTATTAAGTGCAATTACTCTCCAATAATAGGTACCCTCTTCTACATAAGCATGTGTATCATAACAATCAAACCCTTCATTCACGGTGTAACTACGTACTCGTTTTATTGAGGGGCTAATTCCATTGGGGTTTTCAGGAGCATCCTTAGTAACCTCAACAACATAGTGTTCAGCTCCGAGTACTGGGATCCAAGAATATGTCGGGTAAAGGGGTACTGGCCGATTTGTATTAAAAAGAGCTGTGGGCTGCGGCTTCGTAGGATTTAATTGCCCATTTGATAACGGCATAGGTTCAGAAAAAATTGCGAGAGGCTTCCTATTTAAGTCTAAGGGTCTAATTCTATAGTATGTTTTATCGATGTTCTCAATATTAAGCTGATTTAAATCTAATTCAATACCAGGAGTAAAAATATCTACTGTATGGTAGACGATCTCTTCTGTTGGTACTGAAGCATTTGGTTTATAAGGTTTGGTCATTACCTCCATTTCATAAGCCACAACATCTTCGCTATTTTTCCACGCAAGATATATCTTATTAGTTTGAACTAGGTTAGCGCTCGATGTTAAGGAAGAATTCGACGTTAAGGTAAAATTTAATATTAAAGTAAAACTCAATATTAAGGTAACAATAATAAGTAAGATTATAAATTTATTAACTTTCATAGGAATCTCCGATCTAAGTAGATGATGAGTGTTCAGCAATAGAATGATATTATTGAAGTTGGATGTGCAATAAATAGAAATACAATTCTAATGTTTGAGGTGAAACCAATTGTCTTAGTATAAATGAAGGAATAAAATTGCAAAATGGTCTTATTTTTATGTTTGATACTTGAGCCTATAAATCGTACTTACGCTAAAGTAAAAAAAGACCCTGTTATATATAATACACTAGATTTTGAGATAAAAGGAGATGGTTCTGAGAAATATACAGTTTATGATGTCAGTGGGGGCCCCCGACTGGGAAGGCCTAGCCAGTTCCTCAAAAATCAACAAGGGGCAGGTATAATGTTTGAAACACTATACCTGCCCCTTGTTTGTTTGGAGTATAGGAATATATAATTAAGAAAAGCGACCGGTAAAGGAGAGTACAACGTGTATCGCTATTTTATAATCATTTATCTGGTGTTCGTTAACCTTTCTGTGGGCTTTGCCCAACCCCTTGTGAATAGTTCTGAAGAAGAGGCACTCATATATCGTGTAGATCATATGAGTCTGGAAGAGAAGGTCGGGCAATTATTTATGATAGCTTTTCGACAAGATGATGGAAAGCCGGTTACTGCTATAACTGGGGCAATGAAGGCTGAGTTACAAAAGTATCATTTGGGCGGAGTTATTTTATTTGCTGAAAATTTTAAGGATATAGAGCAAACCGTTATACTCACTATGGATTTGCAGCAAGCTGAAGGCTCAATTCCTTTATTGATTGCTGTTGACCAAGAGGGCGGACGTGTCAATCGGTTTCATTTCGGCACTGATTTACCAGGTAATATGGCATTAGGTGCTTCTGGAAAAGTCAGTAATGCCTACATAGCTGGAAATATTCTAGGCAAGGAATTAGCGGTACTCGGGATTAATACTAACTTAGCACCTGTGTTAGATATTAATAGCAATCAAGACAATCCTGTGATTGGTATTCGTTCTTTTGGGGCTGACGGGCAAATGGTAACAAAGATGGGAGGCGCATATATAAAAGGCTTGCATGATGGAGGAGTTTTGGCAGCAGTCAAGCACTTTCCCGGACATGGCGATACTTCGCTGGATTCTCATTTGGGCCTACCTACTGTTTTATATGGAAGAAGTCGTTTGAGTGAACTAGAGATAGAAACTTTTCGCGAAAATCTTTCTGCTACCGATATGGTAATGGCGGCTCATATCGCTTTTCCTGAATTAGATGATAGTAAGGTTATATCAAAAAAAGACGGACAGCCAGTTTTCTTACCAGCTAGCCTTTCCTATAAAATTTTAACTAATCTCCTAAGAGAGAGCTTAGGCTATGATGGTGTAATCATAACCGATGCCTTGGAAATGAAGGCCATTACAGAGCATTTTGGGTCTGAAAAGGCGGTAGTCGGGGCGCTTCAAGCTGGCGTGGATATTTTGCTTATGCCCAGTGATTTGCCGAAGGCATATGCGGGAGTATTAGAGGCTGTAAAGACAGGAGTCATTTCCGAAGAGAGGATTAATGAGTCAGCGAAGCGGATTCTGCGTCTAAAGAACCAATGGATTACTCCTAAAAAAGTTCCTAGGAGTGTACGGCTTGCTGTAGCGGAAAATATAGTGGCCAGCAAAGAACATAAAGATCAAGAAAGAAAACTAGCTTATGAAGCAGTAACGTTATTAAAAAATGAAGAGGGTACGTTGCCTTTAATGGCAAAACCTAAGAGTAGGATTGTAGTAGCTGCGCCGCGATTAGAAATACAGAATGGTATGCGTGAAGCGGCTCTTATGCAAATGAAGGCAAGCGGATATCGAGAAGCTACGGTTAGTACTATTTCCTATGAAAATCTTTCTGAGTTGACAACAGCCCAGAAAAAAATGATTGATGAAAGTGATTATATTATACTTGCCACCTATAGTTCCACGTTAGCCAGTCGTACCCCAGGACAAACAGCAACGGCTAGTTTTGCCGCAGCACTTATTCAGTATGCTGATCTGGCGGGGAAAAAAACGATTGTTATCGCTACGGGGACGCCCTATGATCTATTATATCTCCAAGGGGCCAAGGCTTATCTCGCTATATATGGGACTAACGCCGCAAACATTCAAGCAGGCATGGCAGCTGTCTATGGCAGTTTTACTCCATCAGGAAGATTGCCTGTGCCTATACAAGATCAAGGAACGATTTTGTTTAACATGGGATATGGACTTAATCATTAATAAGGTATATACTTTTCAAGATTTTAGAATCGATCATAAACAATCCTGGCTCTTAAGTGATAAGCCTGCTAAAATGTTTTGTAGGATAGAAATATTGCATTTAGCCATGCTAAATACAATTACGAAGTTAGGATAAATAAGTATGTTAATAATTGCAAAAATGTAGTCAAAGAAGAGTTGGCGTCGTATATTTGAGTAAGGAAACACCTAGGAAAGTGAGAATATATGGTCAGTAAGGAAATGGGAACAAACACGTAGGATATCGACTCAATAGAACTGTCATTGTGATTTCTAACAATAGGGTAAGTGCTAATTTGCAAACAAAAAAATAGTAACAGGGGGAGCGCAATAAATGATCGATCTTTTGGAAACTATGGAGAAAGTGAAGCAGATCGCATTAGAAATAGGGCGAATGCAAAAAGAAAATATAGATCGCAACGATCTGAAAATCGAGAAAAAGTCGACAAATATTGATCTTGTAACCGAAATTGACAAACAATCGGAACAGGAAATTATCGGTTTTATTAAGAGCAACTATCCGTCTCATGGTATTCTTGCCGAAGAATCGGGCCTGGATCGAGCCGATTCTGAGTATCTTTGGGTTATCGATCCACTGGATGGGACAGGCAATTACGCTCAGGGCTTACCGATATTCGCCGTCTCGATTGCTTTGCAGTACCAAGGAGAAACGGTGCTTGGGGTAGTTTATGCTCCTATACCTAATCAAATGTTTACTGCAATTAAGGGACAAGGGGCTTATCTAAACGGGGAAAGACTCTATGTATCAGAAAAGACGGAGCTGATAGAATGTGTATTGGCAACCGGTTTTCCCTATGATATTGCCCACAATCAGGCGAATAATATAAATTATTTTAGCGAAATTGTACTGCAAGCCAGAGCCATTCGTAGAATGGGCGCCGCCGCCTATGATTTAGCTTGTGTTGCTGCTGGGAAATTTGATGGATACTGGGAACTAAATCTCTCGCCATGGGATGCTGCTGCTGCAGTTTTGATGGTAGAAGAAGCTGGCGGCATAATAATTGATTTCCGCACTGACCGAAAAATATCGATAATTGCTGGAAATGAGATTATCTGTCGAAAAATTTATGCTGAAATTAAAAGAATCGATAAAAATTAGGGACAATGAATGATCGTTAGATTATCTTTCGCTGTTTAGTCAATAAAAGAATGATTCAAACCATGGGGTTGAGAAATTTTCTTTTATAGGTAAGTCAAGACGGTTTTTTGATGCAACGTATAGGTGGATTTGCAAGATCATGCCTCGCCTTCACCAATCAAATCCAGAAATAAATTGAACCCGCGAATTTTGCGGGTTTTTTGCTGTGTATTTGTTGCAAGATCTCGGGTAGCTCCATCAAGTAAATAATTTTACTTAAAATGAAAAATGGTAGTTCATACAAGGAGTCGCCACCATCTCAACCTCCTTTCGCGCTGGAATTATCGGCTACATAATAAAACCTTTCAAATTTGAACGCTACCAGACTATTTTAGAGAGCTTCCTTGAAATGAATTTAAAACTACAAAACAAAAGCTCTTTAGAAATACGACTTAAATATTTCTTAGTAGGCAGACTAACTAACCGTTATCGCCTTAAAGTGTGAAGAAGTAATCTGAATAAACTAAATAAAATAAAAAAACTAAATGAACAAAACAATTGTACTTTTATTAATATTCAATTACTCTAGTATTAATATAATAATTGATTTTAAAGAAAAGGAGGTATGTTTTACCTGTAAGAAGTATTCCTTATTTGTTATAGAAGTTTAGCATCCTACGTCTTTTTTGCCATCAACTTTCGGCAAACTATATTATTAAAGGAGGAATAAACATGATAGACCCTACTCTCTTAGCAGCGATAGGTTTTGGAATGATTGCTGTAATCGTTTATATGTTGTTACAGTCAAAAGTCACCCCAACCCCTATTTTTGTTGCCACTCCGCTGGTAGCTGCCTTGATAGCCGGTTTTGGAATTAACAATATTGCTAATTATGCCCAAAAAGGTATAATGACTACCTCGAGTGTTGCCATTTTATTTATATTTTCAATCACCTTTTTCGGTGTTTTGATGGATGCAGGTTTGTTTGACCCATTTGTCAATTTTTTAGTCAAAAAAGCAGGCAATAACGTTGTTGCTGTAACGGTAGCCACTTCCCTTATAGCCACAGTTGCCCACCTTGATGGATCGCTGGCAGTAACCCTTCTAATCACTGTACCAGCCATGCTAAATGTCTATAAGAAACTAAATATACGGCCAGTCATACTGCTTTTGCTTTGCGGTATGGCCATGAGTATTATGAACTTAGTACCATGGGGCGGCCCAACCGCTAGGGTTGCCGCTGTAACCAACTCAGACCCCAACGTTTTATGGCATGCGTTAATCCCTCTTCAAATTGTAGGTATCATTGTGAATACCCTTTTTGCCGCCCTTTTAGGTGTCCTCGAAAAAAGACGCGGAGCTGGGCAAAATATCAACACTGAGATTAATGCTGAAGAAGCTAAACTCGATGCTAAGAAAGAAGCCCTTAAACGTCCAAAACTTATTTGGGTCAATGCCCTCATTGCTATAGGCACTATTGCGTTATTAGTTTTAACTAATTGGCAAGCATATTTCTGCTTTATGATAGGATTGGCTTTTGCCCTTGTTATCAATTATCCAGATGTCAAAGAGCAAGGTGCTAGAATTAAGGCTCATGCTGGAGATTCTATTTCGATGGCGGCCATTTTGCTATCATCGGGTATCTTTTTGGGCGTACTGTCAGGAACTAAAATGATTGATGCCATGGCTAAAGTTATGATTTCTATCATTCCTGCTGCTTTAGGACCTTACATTCATATGATTTTGGGAGTATTTGCCGTACCGATTGGCATGCTTCTTGGTACAGACTCCTATTTCTTTGGACTTTTGCCTTTGGCTATTGGCGTCGGCAAAGAATACGGCATAGATCCTGTCAATTTGTCTAAAGCACTTTTAATCGGGAAAAACTATGGCGTTCTTGTAACTCCACACGCAGCCACTACTTATTTGGCCATTGGTCTAGCTGGTATTGAGATTAAAGAACTCTTTAAAGTCGCTGCCCCTTGGCTTTGGTTTTTAGGTATACTCTCCTTATTCATAGCTGTAATTATGGGTATTGTAGTGGTTTAACATGTTAAGTGTTATCTGAAAAACCCCAGTTATTACAAATAAAGACCTTGCTAGGGTATGAAGTGAACCCTAGTTCAGGAAGATAAAATAAAACCACCATACGTAGGATTGCTTGAAATTAAGCAGATTGGCGCCGTTTTTCATACGGCGTCAATTTTGTTGTATAATGAAAACCACGCGCTAGGCGTGTGGTTCCAAAAAGCTTACAGCTATAAGTAGAAAAAAGAGCCCTCCTTTGCTAGAATAAATGCAGGTTTGCCGACCGCATTAACAAGCAAGGCAGGACTAAATGGATAACAGCAGTTTAGCACATACAAAATGGAAATACAAATATCACATTGTCTTTGCTCCAAAATATCGAAGACAAATTGTATATGGAAAGATTAAAGCAGATATAGGTACTACCTACTTACTGGTCATGCGGTGTCCGGTGTACAGGTGGCGTGACTCTAAGCTAGGCCAAAATACGGAACTTGGGAACTCTTCACGCGATGACAAGGAAAAACCTTATAAGTGTAACCCACGAAGGGGATAAATTGGCTCAAAGAAGGTTATAGTCAATCGGAGACGAGAGGAATTTTATACTTTCTGCGTCGGATTATGGTCGTGAGGCTGTAAGAGAATGGCTGGTACGAGCCGTGTAAATCGAGAGGTTTACGCACGACAATCGACCTGTCCCTTGTAAGATACATAAAATAAATTATAGTTTCTGGATATAATAACATGCATAGATAGGAATGGTAATATACGAAGTTCATAATCCTAAACACAATAGAAGAATGCTATGAATCAGAATAAACCAACATTACTTAAAATCACTGTGTTTTTTCTAGTCCTGCAAATTATACTCATATTGAAGTTATTTGGACAAGGCCAACATAGTTATGCACAAAGTGTTATAGCAACAACCTGCTTTTGGTCCATATATACGTTTTTGGAGGCTAGATATGGATTCTATATGAATACCTACATTAGAATCATGGTGATCATTACCCTTTTATCTGATAGTTTTTTTGGCTGCTATTTAGATCTTTATACAAAATCCTCAATATTTGATAAACTACTGCATGTATTTGGAACATACTCATTTTCCCTATTCGCATATGTTTTAGCTGTACAATTACTTACACACCCTATTAATCCATTATTTAAATTTATATTGGTTGTATCTCTAGGAGTTAGTCTTGGGGCATTCTATGAAATTCTAGAATTTGTTTCTGATACCTTTTCACATCCAATACCAGTTAACCAACCTAGCTTGCTAGATACGGATTTGGATTTAATTGGGGATGCTATGGGAGCAAATATCGCTGCAGTGCATGCGATTTCTAAAGCCTTTATGAATCATAATTTTTAACTATTATATTTTGTAGAGAGCATCTCATAATCTATTATTATAAAAAATATTAAGAGGAGAGCAACATGAGTGACATCTTAAAGGCCCTCTTACAACGTAGGAGCATCAGGAACTTCAAATAACAGCAGATTAAGGATAGTGAATTGTAAGTCATCCTTCAAGCAGGACAATTTACCCCTAGCGCTCGGAATGAGCAGTCCTGCCATTTTACCGTAGTACAAAACAAAAATCTGCAAAGCAAAATCAAAGAAGTCATCAGAACAAATTTCTTAGGTTCAGGTAATCAGGTTCTTGAAGAAAGAGCCAAACCTGTACCTCTGTCCCAGTATTAACGAAAGGTCAAACCAATGCTTGGATTTGATAGTTTTGGAACTGCTGAAAAAACGATTTGTGGAATCGAAATTATGCATATGCTTAGGAAGGGGCAGGTTGAAGCAATTCAATCTGTCCTTTGTGAGGTTCAATTTATAAACAAAATTATGGGTATCGCAGCTTGATATTCTAGTGAAATATCAAGCTTTTTAACTTTGTGGAAATTTTGCACCAGAGCCAAAAATTTTAGATAGGCCACATTTACGATCGATGTCCATCATCAAAACTCGAAAACCATAATATTGTAGTTCGTACGCTAAGTTAGCGGATTTATATATTCCCTTCGTGCTCTTAGTATTCTTTACAGCTTTGTCGTTAAAATTTTTTTATTTCATTTTAGTATTGTCATAAAGATAACAAGGGGTTTATAATGATGACAAGACAGGTGTATATACAAAGATGAGTTTATATACGAGGAGAGAATAAAATGTTGCCACAAACAGAGGTTTCGCAGCTTAAAGAAGAGATTATGAGACTTAAGAAAGAGCGGAATGCAGTAATTATGGCCCACTATTATCAATCACCTGATGTACATGAGGTCGCCGATTTTGTAGGTGATTCACTAGAATTAGCCCGTAAGGCAGCTACGACCAATGCAGATGTGATCGTGTTATGTGGTGTGCATTTTATGGCAGAAAGTGCAGCTATTTTATGTCCGGATAAAACAGTATTGCTGGCAGAAGCGCAGGCAGGATGTCCCATGGCTGATATGGTAACCGGTGAAATGGTTCGTGAGAGAAAAAAACAGAAACCAGATATGGTAGTAGTTTCTTATGTTAATACTACAGCGGAAGTAAAAGCAGAAAGTGATATTTGCTGTACCTCTGCAAATGCAGTAAAAATAGTACAATCGATTCCTGAAGGAAAAGAAATCTTATTTTTACCTGATAGAAATTTAGGTAGTTATGTAATGAAAAAAACTGGACGCGACATGATGGTATGGGATGGTTTTTGCTGTGTGCATAACCGTATCAAGCCTGAGGAGATTACCAAGGCAAAACAAGCTCATCCCAGTGCTATTGTACTCATTCATCCGGAATGTAGGCCAGAGGTGGTCAGCATGGCCGACTGTGTGGCGAGTACAGCAGGAATTATTGCATTTGCTCGTCAAAGTGAAGCAAAAGAGTTTATTGTAGTAACGGAAGTAGGGATTTTGTATCAATTGCGTAAGGCGTGTCCCGATAAGGAATTTTATTTGCCAAGTGAAACGTTACTATGTGCAAATATGAAAAAGATTACAGCTGAAAAAGTAAAAAATGTTTTGGAAACTATGGAGCCTAAAATAGTTATTCAGACTGATATTTATGAGAAAGCATTGCAGAGTTTAAAAAAAATGCTGGCAGTTGGCTAGTTGGAGGGAGAAAAATTTGTTTGGGCAGTATTTAAAGAATTTTGATTCTCGAGAATTGAAGAGGGTAGAAACAGAATACTTGGTAGTTGGCGGAGGAATTGCTGGTTTATTTACAGCATGGTCGGCGTATCAGCAGGGAGCAAAAGTGACTATCATTACCAAACAAAGTATTATAGATAGTAATACAGATAAGGCGCAAGGCGGCATTGCTGCAGCTATTGGAAAACATGATTCCCCTGAAATACACATGCAGGATACACTAGTAGCCGGTGCAGGATTGTGTAATGAAAGTGCAGTAAAAATGCTTGTAACTGAAGGGGTAGATCGAATTGAAGAATTGATCAAAATAGGAGTGAATTTTGATCAAGGCGTGGATGGAATTGCCTTAGCTTGGGAAGGTTGTCACAGTAGGGCTCGTGTACTACATGCAAACGGTGATTCGACGGGTGCAGAAGTCATTCGTGGCTTACGGGAAAAAATAGCCAAGACACCTGAGATAACAATTATGGAATACCAGGTGTTAGTGGATTTGTTGGTGGAAGATAACACTTGCTATGGGGCATTGGTTTTTGATAGTCAGTCACAGACATTTCATATATTTCAAAGCAAGGTAGTTGTTTTGGCTACAGGGGGTATTGGTCAATTGTATAAGCATACTACCAATCCAGAAGTAGCTACAGCTGATGGTATTGCAGCAGCCTGGCGAGCAGGTGCCGAAATAATGGATATGGAGTTTGTACAATTTCATCCTACTGCATTGGCATTAACGGGAATGCCTAGTTTTCTAATTTCAGAAGCAGTACGGGGTGAAGGTGCTATACTACGAAATATACATCACGAACGATTTATGCCTAACTATCATGAAATGGCAGAACTGGCTCCTAGAGATGTGGTGAGTAAAGCTATTTTTAACGAGATGACAAATACTGCTAGTCATCATGTGCTGCTAGATATTACCCATTTAGACTCGCAAAGAATAAAAGATCGGTTTCCCATGATTGTAGCTACATGTCTTCGTTATGGACTGGATATTACACGCCAGCTCATTCCCGTTGCCCCTGCTGCCCATTATATGATGGGTGGCATCAAGATTAATATGTGGGGAGAAACTAGTATCGAGGGTTTATTTTGCTGTGGAGAATCTAGTTGTATTGGTGTACATGGTGCTAATCGTTTGGCGAGTAATTCCCTATTGGAAGGCTTAGTTATTAGTGAGAGAGTTGCTAGGCGATATGCTTCTCTGAAGGAAATTAGAAAACAGAAACAAAGGATTTTTAGCAATCATCAATTAAAAATAGCAACTTCTTATGATTATGAAGAACTGCGCAGTAGCGTTAAAAACATCATGGAGAAAAAAGTAGGACTATTGCGCACTGCTGAGGGATTATCAGAAGCACTGGATTGGTTTGAGCAATGGGAGCGTTTATTTGATTATGAAGTTAATAATGTGATGGAAATCGAAGTGCGTAATATGTTGACGGTGGGGAAATTGGTTGCTGAAGCAGCTATTCTACGAACAGAAAGTCGTGGCGGACATTTTCGGCAAGATTATCCTTACACCGTAGCAGGTTGGTGCAAACATATTTTGCTAAAAAGTAGCTAGCAAGAAATCATTCAATATAAAAGGTGGTTTTTATAGTGGATTGGAAGCTGATTAAAGAATTTGTGAAGCAGTGTGTATATGAAGATATAGGTAGTGGTGATATTACTACTAATAGTATTGTACCTGCAGGAGCTAGTGCCAAAGGAATTATTCATATTAAACAATCGGGTGTAGTAGCAGGACTAGCAGTAGCTGAAGGAGTATTTCATTTATTATCTCCGGATATATCCTTTACTCCTAAAGTACAAGATGGTGACAACGTAGAATATGGTACCGTACTTGCTGAGGTAGAAGGGGATGCAAAAGCTATCTTAACAGGTGAACGAGCGGCACTCAATTTTCTGCAGCGTATGAGTGGTATTGCCACCCAAACGGCTTTTTTTGTAGAAAAAGTTAAAGAATATCCAGTGCGGGTAGTAGATACGCGTAAGACGACACCAGGTCTAAGAATATTAGAAAAATATGCAGTAGTTGCCGGCGGTGGGTATAATCATAGATTTGGTTTATATGATGCTGTTATGATTAAAGACAATCACATTAAAGTAGCTGGAGGTATTACCCAAGCTATTCTTGCTGCCAAAAAAACAGTTTCTCATATGGTGAAAATCGAGGTTGAAGTGGAAGATTTGGCAGGAGTAACAGAAGCGTTACAAGCAAAAGCAGATGTTATCATGTTAGATAATATGGATATCGATACGATGAAACAGGCTGTGGCTATGATCGGACATTCAGCATTGGTGGAAGCATCTGGCGGAATTAATAAAGAGAACATTGTTGATATTGCTAAAACAGGTGTAGATATTATCTCTATAGGTGCTTTGACCCATTCGGTGAAGGCAGTGGATATTAGTTTAGATATTGGACAAATAAAAGTCCATTATAAATAGGGCGGATTTGCAAGGCCGCGGCTCGCCTCCACCAAATCAATAATTCTATCCTCTTGGTAAAAAAGGTAATTGTTTGCAAGGAATTTCTTATATCAATACAGCATGAGTAAAGCGGCGGTTCTAAAGGCTACATGTAAATTGCTACCTCCCAATTAAAGACCAGAATTCTCGCCAAGTAAAGCTGGTCTGAGAGTTCTGGTTTTTAATTTAGGAGGATTGGAAAGAATTTTTCTCACCATCTTCCCCATTTGACTTGATTAGCAGGAATTGGAAGGTCAGAAGTATAATACACAAGAAAGAACAATGTTTTGAAACTTCTTTCGCATCACATATTCTTAGATGAAAGGAGGGATATGTACGTTAAGTCAAAACTAAAAAATAAGAACCCGGTCGCCGCGAAGGAACTAGTTTACGTGCTCAGGTAATGGAACCGTTAGAAAATTGCCTAAGTAACGGAATTAAGCAAAGTTATAAAATAAGGAGATTATGAAATGATAAAAAATTTTGATTTTATGTTACCAACCAAAATAAGATATGGTATAGGTATGATAAAAGTATTAGGAGAAGAACTGAAGCTATTGATGGCAAAAAAAATAATGATAATAACAGATAAAGGTCTTGTTCAGGCAGGAATGATAGCTAAAATTACTGATCTCATAAAGGCAGAGGGGTTATCTGTTATCATATATGATGAAATTGAAGCAAATCCTAAAGACTATAATGTGGAATTAGCAGCTGAAACAGCTAGAAAAGAATCCATAGATACGATAGTAGCTTTTGGTGGTGGCAGTCCAATCGATGCAGCAAAAGCAGTTAGTGCTTTAATAAAACAAGGCGGGAAAGTCAGAGACTATCAAGAAAAAGGAAAAATAAAAGATGATTGCATCCCTCTCATTACGATACCGACAACAGCTGGGACAGGTAGTGAAGTTACGTTTTCTTCTGTTATAACAGATACAACAGAAAAATTCAAATTTACAATAAAAAGCCCAGCAATTGCAGCAAAAGTAGCGATCATAGACCCCGAACTTACTCTATCGGTTCCACCGATGATCACTGCAGCTACGGGAATTGATGCCTTAACTCATGGGATAGAAGGATATACAGCCAATTGTACTGAACCAATAGCTGAAGCGATAGGCTTATATGCTATTGAATATATCGCAAAAAATATTGTTGAAGCAGTGAAAAATGGACAAAATATGGAAGCAAGAGATAAAATGATGATGGGCAGTTTATTGGCGGGATTATCATTTAGTCATGCTGATGTAGCCTCAGTACATTGTATGGCAGAAGCATTAGGAAGTATGTATGATGCACCACATGGGATGTGCAATGCAATATTATTACCTTTTGTCATGGAATATAACTTGCCATCTGCAGAATTAAAATATGCGCGAATAGCAAGGACTATGGGAATAGATGAAAAAGATGATCATGAAGCAGCAGTGAAAGGGATAGAGTATATAAAAAGGTTATCAAAAGAAATAGGATTGCCTGGAATAAAATCATTGAAGATCAATAGGGAAGATTTCATACTTTTGGCTGAAATGTCAGTACAAAATGGATCGAATGCAAGTAATCCAAGAACAATAACGCAAGATGATTATATAATGTTATTTAATAAGGCCTATGATGATCTAGTTTCCTAAACCGTTTCACTGAAGTACCATTGAATTAGGGGGAGGGATTCTTTCCTCATAGTAGCTTATTATCTATTAATATCATGAAATAGTAAGCTATTCTGTGGAAAATATACTATTTACATTAATGGAAAGAATTAATCGGCACCGACAATGGACTGCAGGAATTTGGCAACATGGCGATGAATTCTCAGCTAATATTACTATTTTGTCTAAACTTATAGATTATAAAATATGGGAGGTGAGCTAATGAGTGGGCAACCGTTAATTGGGCTGTCGATTGACCAGCTCCCCACTCCGGCATTGGTATTAGATATTGAGATTTTTACACATAATCTTGAACAGGTGAGCAACTATTTGGCACAAGTCAAAACCAATATTAGGCCTCATGCGAAGTCACATAAAACGCCAGCTATCGCCCATCTGCAAATGAAAGCTGGGGCTGTTGGATTATGTTGCGCGACGATGGGGGAAGCAGAGGTTATGTTCTATGCTGGAATAGACAACATTCTCATTGCGACTTGGTAGGGGATTTTTTATTTATGCGTCATCATTATAATATCTTCCCCCTGGAATAACGTGGTATAATAATTGTAATAAAATTCAAGTAGGTATCCTTATGAGTATGGAATCAACAAAGGTATTTATTGAAAGAATGAAGGCTGATGAAGATTTTACTAAAAAAAACAATGCGGAGGAGGCAGGGCAGTCAACGGGCGAGTTGACGGATGAGGAACTGGAAAAAGTGGCCGGAGGAGCAGTTGATAGGGAGGGCCTCGGTGATATGATTAAAAAATAGGCGCTGGGATGTGTATATCAAATAAGTCATCACGTCGTAACAGTTTCTTCTAAATTATATTTTTACGCGTATAAAAAGCACCGTCTTACCTTAATTGGTAGGGTGGCTTTTTTATTTATCTAAAATTAAATAAATTTTTACAAAATAGGTAATTATTAATAAATGAAGGTTGACGCATGACACCGAAAATAATATAATTAAGATATAGAAAGGAGGTGAACACAGTGTGATTGATTGGGACACAGTAAAAGACCTAGTGATAATCGGATATACCTTACATAAATGGTATAAAGAACTCACTAGGCAAAAGAAAAAACGCTCTCGAGCCAGCCAGCAAAGAAAGCGTTAAAATCCTCGGGGAGGGAAACCTCCCCAACCAATTAATCACATTGTAACAAACATGAAAAGTAAAATCAAGCGTCTCGATCAAGGAATGGTGTTTATTTTTATCTTGTGGCTGGCATCAGTTGACTTTAGTCACATGTCAATTTTATCATGGGTATCAGGTGGTTTTGTTGTTGCCTATTTAATATACTTCGCAATTAGGGGGCGTTAATTTTGAAATATGTGTTTGAGTCAGATAATGAATTAAAGCAGTTTATCATCGAAAATATTATTACCACCCTAGAAGCAGCAGAGATACTGAATTGCTCACGCCAAAATATTGATAAGTTAATGCAAAAAGGCAAGTTAATCCCAGTAAAGCAGACATTGCGAGATAAGTTGTTTTTAAAGTCTGATATACTAGCGAGGATTGTAAATAAGTAAGTTGAAATAGGCCACTTTCCTCTTAATTGAGTAAGGTGGCTGTTTTGTATTTATTATAGATATAACTTGATTTTTAATCCACAAAATCATACAATGAAATCAAACATACGTTCCGTAATTGGAGGTGTTAAATATGAGTAAAGTCTTCGTGGAGATCACAGCAAAACATGATATTAATGGCAATGTTTTGCTGTGATCAATCAAATGGGAAGATGGGCGGGTATTCGAAGTTGATCGTGTCCTCGATGTGCGCCAGGCGCCTTCACTTAAAGGTGGCGGGCTTGGAATACGGTACACTTGCCGGATATGTAATAAGGAAGTATATTTGTTTGATGATGAGGGCGTTGGTTTGTTGAGGGAAAATGATAATGAGTTTTATTTGCCGTCTTACCTCCACCCAGGGCAGACGGTATTTTTTTTTTGTAAATTTTTAGTATAAATCTAATATTTTTGATTTAACAAAAAAGGAATTTACCATTTATTGCGAATAAGTAAAAATAAAGTAACATATTGCATTCTATGGAAGGTGTGGCGATGATTTGAAAAAAACATTGATTTCATTGGCAGTATTTTTATTACTTGTTTCAATAATAATGGGAGGTTGCAATGAGATGTCAAACAAACCAATAGCAATGCAGACTATCGATAACAAATTTCCTGAGAAACCCATTACTCTGATTGTACCCTTTAGTGCTGGGGGAGGCACAGATCTTATAGCTCGAGCAATGGAAAAAGTATCAGTTAAAAATTTAGGGCAAACATTAATGGTTGTCAATAAACCCGGTGGAGCAGGTGCGATTGGATGGAATGAACTTGCGGGCTCTAGTCCTAATGGATATACTCTTGGTATAATCACACCTGAATTAATATCATTGTCATTATATAGTGAAAACAAATATCATTATCTGACTTCTCTAGAGCCAATTGTACAGGTTGCAGGCTCATCCTTTGTAATGATAGTTCAAGCAGATGCACCTTGGAAAAACATTCATGAATTAATTGAATATGCGAAACAGCACCCACGAGAACTAAAATTTAGTCATGCAGGTATAGGTTCAATACCGCATATTGTAGGTGAATCATTTGCAAAAATTACGGATATTAATATTGAGCAAGTTCCTTTCCGTGGTGCTAGTGAGGCAATAATTGCTCTATTGGGTAACCATGTCCAAATCACTTTTATGTCTTCAGGATCAGCTAAAGAGCAAATTAAAAGCGGTAAGGTAAGAGCACTTGCAGTATCATCCGAACAAAGACTTACCGATCCAAGTCTAGCTCACATACCAACATTTAAAGAACAAAGACTTGATGTTATATTTAATAATTGGTATGGGGTAGCAACCCCTAAAGGTCTATCACCAGAAGTTAAAACAGAATTAGCAGAAGGATTAAAGTCGATAGTTTTCGATCCGGAGTTTAAAAACAGTATGGATGCCCTTGGACTGGAAATTCAATATTTAGGACCACAAGAAACCCAAGAGATATGGATAGCCGATAACGAAAAGTTAACTAAAATCATACAAGAAACTGGAATACTGGATATAATTAAGGCACAGAAAAATTAAATTCGGCTGTTAGAAATTGTGTCGTTTACAAAGATGCTTAGAGGACTTTATGGCTAGAATTTATAAACACCTGTCAAACTTGTAATAATCAGTAGCCAGGTGATTTTCTGTTTATTTAAACCATATATTTACAAATAGCAATATTTATTGTAAGATATGACCCAAAATCAGTTCGGAGGTATACCATGAATCCAAGAAAACAAGCAAACCTTGATTTCATACGCGACTATCTGAATAAGTTAATACCAATTGAGCCACTGAGTTAATGTTTGAGGGCCACCCAGTTGCTCTAACAGAGCTACTTTGTTAATTTCGTGCCACCATATGCCTCCATTGACACATACTCTGGAGATATATCGATTACTGTTCTGAAAATGTAAAAGCCCCTCGGCGGGGATTTTTGCTATCTACTCATAATCCATTCTTTGCAGTCCGCCTTTGGTGATTGCTCAAGCCAGCCGTAGTCATGCAAAAAGGTGTCAAAATTCAAAACTTATGACACTGAAAAAAAGTGTAACGTTCTTTTAAATGCTACTATGGATTGCATTAGAAGAAACCAAAGTTGGACTATCTTCATATAAATCTAAACCATGGCTATAATTACAATAGATTTCTATTATCGAACCCTAAAATTATCAAGACCACTGCAAATGAAAATTCTGAGTAGTGATCATGGAAAGATTATTGGAAACTAATTAATGAGTAGGATATGTTCTGATATAAGTTTCGACGAACGGAAATTCCTGACAACCAAAATACCCACCACATTCCAGTAAATTTTGAGACAATACTTTCCAATAAACAAGTTCACCTTTAAAGGAAAAATCATAACTAGTTCGGTTTAAGCCTTCCCAGACTGCACCTAAATTTTGCCACTTTCCTGAAACTTTAATTACCAAATAGTCATATTTCTGAGGATTTTAATTGGGATAAACTACAGATGATTTTACCATAGCAATTACCCGATTCTCATCTCGAACCCAAATCCCCTCTATTGGATCAAGCGTTCTTCCAGTAAATACTTTGCTAATAACATCATTGGCATTAGTAATATCCCCAAGTGGTTTTTCAGCTGCCAAACAAATACTCGTCAATGCTAAGACCAAGGACAACATTACTAGTAAAACAACCATTTTTCTAAGCATAATAATTCTTCTTTATGTTCTACGATATTTTAATATCCTACAAATTACTTCCATGTTTTTGTCGTTATCCCTTTATTTTTCTTCTAACAAAAGAAAGCTGTCTGAGTAATGATAATGAAGACTCTCAATAGTTATAAAAGCCATTTTAGGATTATCATGTATCTATTCTCAGTGTCATTAGTATTCACATCTGGCACTGACAGACTCAGTTACTATAATCAAGGCATCATACGGTGTTATAAGTTAGTTTGAAAACGGGGTTGTGGTTCACAATTCCCACATAATGGAGAGCTTGGTGTCTCTCCGCTTAACACCGTGGCTCTAAAAAATTAACTCTGCGGCTCCTCTGCACTGAAATATTCAACTATCCTCACCAGTATCCACCGACTGTGCGAGAGATTGCTGCAGGTGTAGGGCTAAAGAGTAGTGCAACGGTTCATGAGCATTTGAATACGTTGGTTAAGATGGGATTGATCGAGCGCAGGGCTAATTGCCCCAGGTGTATAGTGTTGACTGAGAGCCGTCTGTAAAGGGCGGTTTTTTATTTTAAAAAAAATTCCAGCAGTATCTAATATTTGAAACATATACAATTGTGCTTTATCAACTTGTCTAGTAACACGTTAGATGTATAATTGGTAAGTGATGAGTTGATAATATCAGTATCGTGTTGATGTTGGAGGAAGTTTTGTGAGTAATCAAGTACTATTATGGGTCATGGTAATTGTTCCGTGGTTGAGTCTTTTCTTAATGAAGAAAAAAGATATTAGACGATACATACCCGCTGGGTTATTTAGTTCATTCTTGCTTGTAATCTTACAAGAAGTAGGGGTTGCAAATAGTTGGTGGTATTTTCGAGAAACGATCTATCCTTTAGGCGTTTTTACACCTTTCACTGAGTCGATTGACCTAATATTACCGATGTGGGTTTTAAAATATACCTATGGACGATTTCGGTATTATATTTTAGTTCAAATCCTTGGAAATGTAGGTTTCTTCTTTTTTCTTCTCCCTTGGTATGCCAGCAGAGGGATTATGAGTTGGCCAGCTTATGCTGGGTTAATAGCATTTAGTTTTTCAGTGGTAATAAATTTGCTTGTGTACCGTTTTCATATGTGGCAGGAAGGCGTCTTTGATTGTTCAGAGAAAACTAAGGCTTCGGTGGCCTTGCGGCCAGCGGCCGCTAAACCATTACCCAAAGGCCCAAAAGATAAGGATGACGAATAATCGGACAATTATTGTTAGTAAGTCTTAAGTTAAGAGTAGTGCTACTGTGTTCCGTGTATATGCTAAAAGCGCCAACCTAAGTAGAGGGCTTTTCTTCCTAAAAACAATTTAATCACCCGTCAAACTGGTAATGATGTACCAAAAGGCGGGTGGTTTTATGATTATAATGCAGGTATTAATATGTTTGCTGGTCTTGTCAGTGGGGAAGGTGTTGTATGGTATTGGTAGGTTGGTTTATGTGTTGGTTATGTGGTAGCTGCCGGGAGGTGGCTATTATTTTTATTGGCCACTTTACTTTAATTTACTTCTCCATTCTTTTAATACTGAGTCAGGTACGCTACATGGTATCGGCTTACCATTGCTAAAAAAAACTGCATTAACAGTATTCTCGCTTTTTAAGTTATTAGCTACATCTTCCGGAATATTTACTACCATAGTGTTTGCATAAGTAAAAGAGTTCTTTTTAGTGGAGTTGAAAATTGATATGTTGGAGGAAACTTCATATTACTAAAAGGTTTTATTATTACACCTTTGCCATCAATACTATACCGCATTTGAGGATCTAATTTATTATCAAATAATTTATTATCAAATAATGAAATTTTGACAAAAGACATAGTGTTAACACCTGGTGCAGGTGAAATTAGTTTAATATTATCACACCACTCGTCTATTGGTTTAGACCTATCAAAATCACCATACTGATACCCAGTAAATCCCACGGCTGATACTAGTAAAAGTGCTAGCGTTACTAATATGATTTTTCTTAGCAAAATCATCATCTCCATTTTTAATAACATTTCCCACATAATTCCAAAAACATACAAATTATTCCTGCAAGGTAATAAAAAATAACCCGGCTTAGTTGCCGGGCTTAGTTTTTGCTATTAACATTTCTTGTTCTTCTTTTATAATATGCATGGTGATTTTGATAACGCGTTCCTCGCGGGTCGTGATTTTTCATCTCCTTATATATTTGGATTAGACTATTACTTTGATTCTTTTTTACGAATCGCTAACCAATCTAAATAATCTTCTTTCATGGTGCGCTTAGATCTCCCAAATTCAAAATTTTTTATTCCGCCTGCAGATGCTTTTAGTCGGAACAATTCATATACCCTTTGCTTTGATAAATGGAGATGCTCGCTAATAGGTTTTGCTGTTAAAACATCAGGTAGTTCTTCAAATGTGATAATTTTAGGGTGGGCGGCTGCAGGTGTATGCTTCATAGTTGCACCCTCTTTTCCGCGAGTCTAATAGCTACTTGTATTAGGATTTTTAAAGCTTGCTGTCGACGGGTGCTCATGATAGCTGTATTCAAGTGGCATTTTCTCTCCTTTCCTGTTCCTTTCTTTCTAGGACAATTCTGTGAGCGATCTTTGCCATTAATTGTAGTACACGTTGTTCGCGAGTCATGATTATCACCTCATTTATAGTTATATTATGTGCTGGTGATAGGGGGATTATACTCAGTGTGGTTAGCAGTTATAGGTTGCATTCATGTATCCTTTTCGTTAATAAAAATATCTCGGCGCAATGACCGAGATGAATAGAAAGCAGTGTCAAGATCGGTGTCTAAAACCAACATAATGAGTGTTCGTGAAAATTTACTACAGGACTTAAACACAATAAAATCAATGGTCTTGGACATGTGAAAACTGTACATGCTTCATTGCTAATGAAATGGTAGGCGAAGCCGCCATTAGAAGGACTGTAAACCTTGCCCGGCATGCCCGAATCATGGTCATTGTGGATGATCTGGAAAATGTGCGCCAAATATCGGTCGCCGCCCGTCAATATGGAGTCGTATTGGATGTACTAGTCGATTTGGATGTTGGTCAGGTTCGTTGTGGTGTGCGTAGCATTGAGCAAGTAGTGGAGTTGGCGCGGATAGTAGATAAATTACCGGGTTTATCTTTGCGGGGTGTATTCGGCTATGAAGGGCACGTTCAGTTTATTACTGATCGTGAAGAAAGAACAAGGCGAGGGCGAGCTGCAAATACGCTTCTCGTACAAGCTGCAAGGGCAGTGGCAGGAGTTGGCTTAAACGTAGATATTGTGAGCGGTGCAGGCACTGGTACATATGACATTGCAGCTGAGTTTCCCGAGATAACGGAATTTCAAGCAGGCTCCTATATTTTTATGGATGGAACATATCAAAAGCTAGAATTGCCCTTCGAACAGTCGCTCACGGTATTGTCCATGGTAGTGAGTTGACCAACGAAGGATTTGGTTGTGTTTGATGTGGGCTTGAAGGGGATTTCGCCTGAGCGGTTTAATCCATCTGTACTCGGATATGATGGACAGATTGAGGTAAAGCAACTGTCGGAGGAGCATGCAGTGGCACAAGTGAAAAATGGTGCCGACAACGTCCGGGACAAAGGTTTCATTTTATACCCAGCCACTGCTGTACAACCGTTAATCTATACAATTATATCTATGTAATCCATGGCGGGAAGATAGAAGCGATTTGGCCGATAGCCGCTAGGCTAGCATAGTAAACTTGGAAGGGAAGCAGCTCATACTTTTTGATTGTATAAAGAAAACTTGGCTTGCGCCAAGCCTTAATTGCCCTTACTTGTAATCGGATAGTACTATACTTTCTGATTACGTAAAAAAGGTATCAGCATAATTGTGCTGATACCTTTTTACGGCTAAAGAGCTATATGGTGATTTTTGCTCCGAGTAAGTCTACAAAGGCCCTAAGCCATGCAGGATGATTGGGCCAAGCTTGAGCTGTGACTAAATTATCACAAATTACTACAGGTTCATTTTTCCAAGTAGCGCCTGCTATACGGCACTCAGCGGAGCAAGCCGGATAGGAAGTCACGGTACGACCTGATAATACATCAGCAGCGGCTAGTAGTTGTGTACCATGGCACACGGCAGCTACCGGTTTATCAGCTTTAAAGAAATCTTGAACGATTTTAATTGTTTCATCGTACATTCTAATATATTCAGGAGCTCGCCCACCAGGAATGAGTAGACCAACATAATCATTTGGATTGACATCAGATGCTGCTATGTCCACGGGAATACGGTGACCAGTTAATTCAATATATGTATCTAGGTTTGTAAAATCATGAATTACTAATTGTAATGTATCACCAGCCTTCTTATTAGGAGCAGCGATGTCAACTTCATATCCAAGCATCATTAAGGATTGTTGGGGTACTTTTACTTCATAGTCTTCCGCACAATCACCAGTAAGCAGTAAAATTTTTTTTGTCATGATATAGCCTCCTTGTTGTACTTAAACTATTACGTAGATTCTAGAGTAAGTATATAAATTCCTGCCGTATTTTTACATAAATTTGATAAGGAGACAATATCCGGTTGATTGTCTTTGAAGAATAAATCGAGGAGGATTGTACTGTTGAATTATGAAACAATTGGCTCAGTATTGACATATTTGACGTAAAAATAAGTTTCGTCGTTAGAGACGATACACAGAACTGTATCATTTGTGACGACGAAAGCTATATGTAATATAGGTGTGTAGGAGTTTGGTAAGGATCGCTTCCACCATGCAAATCATGAATACCTGAAAACCCGAGTACTTCGTAGGTTCTTGTTGTTTGTGAGGGAGGTTGGAGGAGGTGGATACCACCGGATGAAAATTTTATAGGACCTGCCCTTAAGTAAAATGTACGGATGATTGTTCGGCTTCTTCTTATAGTATATAATTAACTGTAATGGAAATAAATAGGTGAGACGGTGGGGCAAATGCATCGCAAAACATTAGTTATGGCGGTGTGTATTTTTTTTCTTCTTAGTATGAGCTGCTTAGCGGAAGAAAGAAAAGAAGAATGGCAGGAAAAAGCATTTGATTTCAAAACAGTTAGGACAGTAGCAATTCAGCTTTCGGTTAATGGCGATGTTGTTGTTAAAGAAATTGATCAAAAAAAGCTGGATGAATTAATTGAAAAGCGAATACTTAAATCCAGCGACCAGCGAGTTAGATTTATCCCATACAGTCAGCTTGAAGACAGTATCGGCAAAATCATTAATATAGATATGGGGCAACTACGTATCGAAGATAACACCAAATATAATGATTTAATGCTGGAGCATACACAACTAGTTGCGGATGGTATCCTTAAAGTTAACATCAAAGCACTGGCAATGACACAAGAATTTGTGCCGGCCAGCGTTTATACTTACACCACATATCAGATAAATTATATTAGTGTACCGGTATATCTACCAAGAGGCGGGGTATATTACAATACTCAGGCGGTTCAGGTCCCAGTTCAGAACACTGGTGTGATACCTGCTCACAATGAAAATATGGGTCATGCCGGAGTGGAGTTCACAATTGTCACAAGTAAAATTCAGCAAAAGATATGGTTTTTGTTAGATATGCAAGATGGAAAGGAGAAGATACCGCTTGAAATGACGGAACGCATCTTTCAGCGAGCGTTGGATCGCTTTCGGGAGTTAGCTAATAACAGCACGCGCTGATAGAGGGTTTTTATCTTTACCATTATTGTAAAGGCTAAGAAAAAAGTATATTTGTAAGGCGTGGCTGAGCTCGTTTAGGGTAAATTCTCCAATAGGCATAAGACGTGGGGATGGTTTTTCTGCCTTATTGGAATTAGAAAATAATAGTAAGGGGAGTTATGATTTCAGTAATGCTTCTCTGAGTCGCTTCATAGTTTTATGAAAATAATGATGAATGTATTAACGCATGGAATTTTATTGCTGTATACCATAGCATAAACTGAATTTAGATTTTGAAGGTAATGAAAGCAGTTTAGCTGTTATTATCATCTATATTCTGCACCGTTTAACCGGATAAGCTCAACCAACCGTATCATTGGTGATGAGAAAAATGGTCACAGCCCTTGAAATTATTGAACTGCACCTTGTCAAGTAAGCAACACAAGAAAATAGCTTAAGCAGCCTTAGTCCGAATTTTATGAGACTAAGGCTATTTAATTATGCTTGTAATTTTTGTAATTATAAAAATAGATAGTTATTAGGGGTGTTCTTATGGGCAATTGATTAATTACTATCGTATTTTAACAATAGCTAAGAATGTAGTTGTATCCATTTATGTTCTTGCAATATGGATAGCATTTCTGCTGAGCTATATTGTATTTTTTAAACATGAAAATGCTCCCCTTGGGTTCAGACGATTTTTAAGTTTTAAACTCGTTCAATTATGTAACAGACTAATATCCGTTCGTAGAAGGAGTGGTTATGCCAATGTCGAAATATACATATTAAACTGGAATAATGTAAGGATGAGATATATTGTCTGACATTAAATATAATATTGGACTGATAACTGTTATGTAAGATTCTTTTGCATAGTACCGATGGTTTTAGAAAGGGCAGATGGAAAGTGGAATTTGATTTTGGTTATGCCG
>Ga0316613_10000221_pt1 | contig 61282 bp, 49 predicted proteins | sample OWC_soil_day10_C_2_FD_207647 | JGI IMG/M metagenome (GOLD analysis project Ga0316613, IMG submission 207647) | Wetland soil microbial communities from Old Woman Creek delta, Ohio, United States - OWC_soil_day10_CT_b | ecosystem: Environmental > Terrestrial > Soil > Wetlands | place: USA: Ohio...
GGCTGTTGCGGTAGTCGATGTAGTAGGCGTGTTCCCAAACGTCGACGGTCAAGAGCGGCAAGTCGCCGGTGGTCAGCGGGGTGCCGGCGGCGCCCATGTTGACGATGTCGAGGCTGCCATCGGCTTTCTTCACCAGCCAGGTCCAGCCGGAACCGAAGTTGCCGACGGCGGAGGCGGCAAAGGCTTTCTTGAAATCATCGAACGAGCCCCACTTGGCGCTGATCGCATCAGCCAGCTTGCCGGCCGGTGCGCGCGCTTCACCTGCGGCGTTCGGTTTGAACGAGAACCAGAAGAAGGTGTGGTTCCAGACCTGGGCGGCGTTGTTGTAGAGGCCGCCAGCCGGTGCGGATTTCACGATCTCTTCAAGGGATTTGGATTCGTTTTCGGTGCCCTTGATCAAATTGTTCAGGTTGGTGATGTAAGTCTGATGATGCTTGCCATAATGGTATTCAAGGGTTTCCTTGGACATGTGCGGGGCCAGGGCATCCAGTGCATACGGCAGTTCGGGCAGCTTGTGCTCCATTTTGTATTCTCCATGTGGTGTGTGGGTTGATCCGCTTTACAAGATTATGCTTCTTCTTCGCATTTTCAAGGGGCGTTTTTCGGAAAGGGCGGGGTATGGTATCTTCGGCGAACTAATGCGGCGCTGCCGCGCAAACTGGCTTGATGGATAAACATGAGTATTCTCACCCTGATTCTTGCGCTGACCCTTGAGCAATTCCGTCCGATCAGCAGCCGAAACCCGGTCTATCTGGCATTCGTGCGCTTCGCCAACCGGCTGGAGCGCAATCTGAACGCGGGCGAATACCGCAACGGCGTACTGGTCTGGTTCATCGCCGTGCTGCCGCTGGCGCTGATCGGCGCGGGCGGGTACTGGCTGCTGCTAGCCCAGGGCAGCCTGATCCTGGCGCTGGCCTGGAATGTGCTGTTGTTGTATTTCACCATGGGGTTTCGCCAGTTCAGCCATGCGTTCACCGGCATTTCCAAAGCCTTGCGCGCCGATGATCTGGACGGCGCCCGCGCCTCGCTGGCGGACTGGACCGGCCAGCCGGCATCCGAGTTGACCTCGGATGAAGTCGCCAAGCTCACCATCGAGCAGGGCGTGATCGATTCCTACCGTTACGTGTTCGGAACCATTTTCTGGTTCGTGGTGTTGGGCTGGCTGGTGGGCCCGGCCGGTGCGCTGGTCTATCGCGCTGCGTGCCTGCTGCAGCAAAAATGGCGCGACAACGAGCCGTTCGGCGCGTTTGCAACCAGCATCCTGGCCGTGATGGATTACGTGCCGGTGCGCTGCGCCGCTGCCGGGTTTGCCATCATGGGCGATTTCGAAGATGCCGTGTATTGCTGGCGCGTACAGGCCAAGCAATGGGCGGATTACGACTACGGCATCCTGCTGGCTTCGGCCGCAGGCGCGCTGGGCGTGCGCCTGGGCGATGCAGTACATCAGGACCATACCGTGCGCTTCCGTCCGGAGATGGGGCTGGGCGATACCGCCAATGCCGATTATCTGGCCAGCGCCGTGGGCCTGGTCTGGCGCTCGGTGCTGCTGTGGCTGACGCTGATCCTGCTGCTGTCGATTGCGCAGTGGCTGGCCTGAATGGATCAGTGCTGGTTGTGTTGATTTGATTATCCTGACGGGCGCCGCTGTGGCGCCCGTTGTTTTTTGTTCATGCGAGGGCTGTTATGCGAACCATCCGGATAGGGCAGAACGAATTGGTAGTAAGCAACATCTACTGCGTGGCGACCAACTATGTGGCGCATGCGGTGGAGATGGGCACGAAAGTCTCCGAATCCCCGATCTTCTTCATGAAGCCGACGACGGCGATCGTGCCGCCGGGGCAGCCGATTGTGCTGCCGGACTGGTCGAAAAACGTGCATCACGAGGTGGAAGTGGTCGTGGCCATCGGCAAGGACGGCGTGGATGTACGGCGCGAGGATGCGCTGTCCTATATCGCCGGCTATGCGATCGGGCTCGACATGACGGCGCGGGATGTCCAGGCCGAGCTCAAGAACGCCGGTCGGCCGTGGGCGCTGGCCAAGGGCTACCGCGGTTCGGCGGTATTGAGCGAATTCATCCCGGCCGAGCGGATTGCCGACCCGGCCAGCATCGACTTGTCGCTGGAAATCAACGGCCAGATTCGTCAGCAGGGCAATACCCGCCATCTGGTGTTCGGCATTGCCCAGATCATTGCATATGTGTCGCAGCGCTTCGGCCTGCAGGCCGGGGACTTGATCTACACCGGCACGCCCGAAGGCGTGGGCCAAGTGCAGCATGGCGACAAGTTGGTGGCGAAGCTGGCGGATTTGATAGTCGATAACCGTCAGGTGGTCTGATCTTCATTTTTGGCGGGTAGGCGAGCGAGCCAAAGCAGGTTGCAGGAGGACGGAGCACAGGAACCGGAGTGTACGTGCGAGTACATGAGGATTCCGAGTACCGCCCGACTGCAAGATGCGAAGGCGCAGCCGCCTACTGAACGGCCGGTAGCGAGGAAAGATCCCAGCGCGGTTGAATGCTGAAACTGCCGGCCGCCTGCGCGAAAGCCAGCCGCTGCGCGCCGGCGAAAGCGATCATCGCGCCGTTGTCGGTGCACAGCGACAGCGGTGGGTAGAACACCTCGAAGCGGCGTTTTTTCGCGGCATCGTCCAGTGCCGCGCGCAACTGGCGGTTGGCGCCGACGCCGCCGGCGATCACCAACCGCTTCAGCCCCGATTGCTTCAGCGCGGCCAGGCTCTTTTTCAGCAGCACTTCGACAATCGCCTCCTGGAACGCCGCGCAGATATCGGCCGTGGTCTGCTCATCGAGCGGCGATTCCGCTTTGACCAGATTCAGCACGGCGGTTTTCAGGCCGGAAAAGCTCATTTCCAGATCGCCCGAATGCAGCATCGGGCGCGGTAGCTTGAAGCGCGCGGCATCGCCCCGGTCGGCGAGTTTCGACAGGGCCGGCCCACCCGGGTAGCCGAGTCCCAAGAGCTTGGCCGATTTGTCGAACGCCTCGCCCGCCGCATCGTCGACGGTTTCACCGAGCAATTCGTAGCGCCCGACGCCATGCACGGCCATCAGCTGGGTATGCCCGCCCGACACCAGCAGCGCGACGAACGGGAATGGCGGCGCCGGATCGGCGAGCAGCGGCGAGAGCAGGTGGCCTTCGAGGTGATGCACGGCGATGGTTGGCTTGTTCAGCGCAAAGGCCAGCGCGTTGGCCACGCTTGCGCCGACCAGCAGCGCGCCGGCCAAGCCCGGCCCGGCGGTATAGGCAATCGCGTCGATATCGTCCAGCGTGCGCCCGGCCTCGGCGAGGCAGCTTTGCGTGAGCGGCAGTACGCGGCGGATATGGTCGCGCGAGGCGAGTTCCGGCACCACGCCGCCGTATTCTGCGTGCATGGCGATCTGCGTATGCAGTTGGTGCGCGAGCAGGCCGGCCGTGGTGTCGTACAGCGCGACTCCGGTCTCGTCGCAGGAGGATTCAATGCCCAGAACCAGCATGGCTAAACAATCAAAGCGGAAAAGCGACAATGGTAACGGTTTGCGCGGGTGGCGGCCAATCCGGATGGCTGTGGAGGCAGGGCTTTGCGGTAGAATCGCGCATTCGTTGCAAATTCTGAAAGGTTGATGATGGCGCGCAAATATTTCGGCACCGACGGGGTGCGTGGGTTGGTGGGCGAGTATCCGATCACGCCGGATTTCGCCATGAAACTCGGTTATGCCGCGGGCAAGGTGCTCGCCTCCAAGGAGGCGCGCAAGCAGGGCGAGCATGCCGGCGTACTGATCGGCAAGGACACGCGCATTTCCGGCTACATGCTGGAGGCTGCGCTGATCGCCGGTTTCACGGCAGCCGGGGTCGATGTTTTCCTGACCGGCCCGCTGCCCACACCGGGCGTGGCTTACCTGACCCGCGCGTTGCGCCTGTCGGCCGGTGTGGTGATCTCGGCCTCGCACAATCCCTACCATGACAACGGCATCAAGTTCTTCAGTGCCCAGGGCAAGAAACTGCCCGATGAGGTCGAACTGGCGATCGAAGCGGCCATCGACGAGCCACAGGGGTGCGTCGGCTCGCGCGAACTGGGCAAGGCCAAGCGCGTGGACGATGCGGCCGGGCGCTATATCGAATTCTGCAAATCCACGTTCCCGAACGAGTTCGACCTGCGCGGGCTGAAGCTGGTGGTTGATTGCGCGCATGGTGCGGCCTATCACATCGCGCCGCATGTGTTCCACGAACTGGGCGCGGACGTGGTGTCGATCGGTGTGCAGCCCAATGGCCTCAACATCAATGATGACGTGGGCGCCACGCATACCGATGCGCTGCGCCGCGCGGTGCTGGCCGAAGCCGCCGATTACGGCATCGCGCTCGATGGCGATGCCGACCGGCTGATGATGATCGACCGCGACGGCACGCTGATCGACGGCGACATGCTGCTTTACGTGCTGGCGCGCCATCGCCAGGACAAGGGCACGCTGGTTGGCGGCGCGGTCGGCACGCTGATGACCAATCTCGGCGTGGAAAATGCGCTCAAGGCGCACGGCATCGGCTTCGGCCGCGCCAAGGTCGGCGACCGCTACGTGCTGGAAATGCTCGAAGAAAAGGGCTGGCAGATCGGCGGCGAAGGCTCCGGCCACTTGCTGTGCCTGGATCGCCACACCACCGGCGACGGCATCGTTTCCGCGCTGCAGGTGCTGACCGCGGTACAGGAATCGGGCCGCACGCTGGACGATTTCTGCAAGGAGCTGAAGCTCTCGACCCAGGTGCTCAAGAACGTGCGCATTGTGCGCGGATTCGATTGCAAGAACAGCGACGCGATCCAGCGCTCGGTTCAGGAAGCCGAAACCGCCATGGGCACGGATGGCCGCGTGCTATTGCGAGCGTCCGGCACCGAGCCGGTGGTGCGTGTGATGGTCGAGCATGTGGATCAGGCCATGGCCGAATACTGGGCCGAGCGTATCGCGGCAGTGGTCAAGACCGAGGCGCTGTCCTGACATAACCTTTGCCTTGATGCACCGCATGGAGCGGGAATCGGCGCGCCGGTGAATTGACCTTGCCCGGCGCGTTTTTTGCTTGATACTGTAAGAAGAATCCTTACGGGAGACGGTGATGCGACTTCCTGATCCGCTCAAAGGCATCCTGATCGATCTCGCCGGCGTGCTGCATGTGGGCGAGGCCGCATTGCCGGGCGCGGTTGAAGCGCTCGCGCGCTTGCGCGCCGCGGGCCTGCCGCTGCGTTTCCTGACCAACACCACCCGTTCTCCGCGCAGCCAGATCCTTGCTCTGCTGCAGCGCATCGGTCTGGATGTGCGCCCCGAGGAGGTGCTGACCGCCGCGCTGGCCACCCGACGCTATGTGCAGCAGCGCGGATTGCGGGCGCATTATTTGATCCATCCGGCGATTGTCGAGGACATGGGCGAGAGCGATCCGAATCCCAATGTGGTGGTGCTGGGAGACGCGGGCGACGATTTCACCTATGCCCGGATGAATGCCGCCTTCCGCTTGCTGATGCAGGGCTTGCCACTGGTGGTGATGGCGCGCAACAAGTATTTCCGCGAAGCCGATGGCCTGTCGCTCGACATGGGCGCTTATGTGGTGGGCCTGGAATACAGCGCCGGCGTGACCGCGCAGGTGATCGGCAAGCCGGCCCGCGCGTTCTTCGAGACCGCGCTGCTCGATATGGGCGTGCTGGCGCAGGATGCGGTGATGATCGGCGACGACGTGAACGACGATGTCGGCGCCGCGCAAAATGCCGGTGTGGCCGGGGTGCTGGTGCGCACCGGGAAGTTCCGGCCCGGCGACGATCGCCTGCCGCATGTGCAACCCGCGCTGGTGGCGGATGATTTTGCCGCTGCGGTGGAGGTGCTGCTGGCGCGGATGTGCTAGGTCCGACGACCAGCACCGGTAACAATGAACTGTACTGCACAAATTTTCACCAGACTGTTTGGCCGCTGCTTGTTAGTATGTGGGTCTGGTTGATAACCCCTCTCGATATCATGAATTCCCCTGCTGTTTTGGCCCAGACTCCCGTCAACGAGACGCGCTTTCGCGTGTTGGGGGCGATCAGTTTTTCCCATTTCCTCAACGACATGATGCAGTCGCTGATCATTGCGATCTATCCGCTGCTCAAGGGCAATTACGATCTGAATTTTGCCCAGATCGGGCTGTTGACGCTGGTCTATCAATGCACGGCATCGCTGCTGCAACCGATGGTCGGCTTCTATACCGATCGCAAGCCGCAACCGTATTCGCTGGTCTTTGGGATGGGTTCGACGCTGATGGGGTTGCTGCTGCTCTCGACCGCGGGAAGCTTCGGGCTGCTGCTGGTGGCTGCCGCGATGGTCGGCATGGGGTCTTCAATCTTCCATCCGGAATCCTCGCGCGTAGCGCGCATGGCCTCTGGCGGTCGTCATGGCCTCGCGCAATCCATCTTCCAGGTCGGCGGCAATGCCGGGACGGCCGTGGGGCCGCTGCTGGCGGCGCTGGTGGTACTGCCGTTCGGCCAGCCCAGCCTTGCCTGGTTCTCGCTGGCGGCTCTGCTGGCGATGGGCGTGTTGTGGAAAGTCGGCAACTGGTACAGCGCGCAGCATCGCGCCGGCAAAAGGCAGCAAGCCGCCGTGCCGACCGGCCTGTCTTCAGCCCGCACGGCTTGGGCCTTGACCATCCTGGTGCTGCTGATCTTTTCCAAGTACATCTACCTTTCCAGCCTGACCAACTATTACATCTTTTACCTGATGCACCACTTCGGGCTGGGCGTGCAATCGGCGCAGTTCCATCTGTTTGTCTTCCTGTTCGCCGTCGCGGCCGGAACCGTGCTGGGCGGGCCGATCGGCGATGCGATCGGACGCAAACGCGTGATCTGGTTCTCGATTCTCGGCGTGGCGCCGTTCACGATCGCCTTGCCGTATGCCGATCTGTTCTGGACTACGGTCCTGTCCTTCATCATCGGCCTGATCCTGGCCTCGGCATTTTCCGCGATCCTGGTCTTTGCCCAGGAACTGCTTCCTGGCAAGGTGGGGACGATTTCCGGCCTGTTCTTCGGTTTGGCGTTTGGTGTGGCCGGCGTGGGTGCGGCGATCCTGGGCAAGCTGGCCGATAGCTACGGCATTGAATACGTCTACCAGCTCTGTGCCTGGATGCCGCTGATGGGCGTGATCACGGTGTTTCTGCCCAATCTGCACACCAACAAACGCTGACTGCCGGAACCGTTTCGCAGGGAACGCCTCCTCCGGGTTTCCTGCAGCTCCAACAAGCAACAAAGCCTCCACGACCGGGAGGCTTTGTCTTTTGCGGAACCGATTCGGGATTGCTGGTTAGAGCGATGCCCCGTCGAAGACATCGCACGGAAGCTGCGTCGGGTCCATCCCGTCTATGCATCCGATGTTGATGCGGTAATGGCCCGGCTTGCGCAGGGTCTGATGGAAAGGGTAGATGCCGCATTGCTTGCAAAAGTGGTGCTTGGCAATGCGGCTGCCGAATTCGTAAGTGGCCAGGGCATCCGCTTTGACTTCGATGCTGATTTCCTCGGGCGCAACCATGAAGGCGGTCATCATCGCGCCTTTGCGGCGGCAGATGGAGCAGTTGCAGCGCAATCCGCGCTCGATATCCGGCCCGCTGAACGTGAAGCGCACCGCGCCGCAGTGGCAACTTCCCTGGTATTTTTTCATTCGTGCAATCCCCTGCGCTGGTGGTCTGAAAATACAAAGTCCAAGGGTAGCGCATTACCGCAGACGAGGGATGCAAAAAAGTACCTGGATAATGCCTGTCGCTCAGCTGTAGGTATCGATGGAATTTCCCAGCGTTTCCCATTCCTCTTTTACTGCTGAAACGCCGTTGCTTATGGCATCGCCAATGGAAGAAATCCCTGACTCCACGGATTCTTCCATGGATGAGAGTGTGGAGACGACCGTATCGCTGGCCTCGGATACTTCATCCGCAATTGCTTTGGCCCCGGTTTGGATGCTTTGCCAAATGCCGCTGGAACTGCTGGTTGCGCTAACGCTGGTCATGATCAAGCCTCGGTAGAAAAGTCTTCGCAATCTTACTTGTTCCTCCCGGCCGCAAGCGGCTCCGGGCGGGTTGCTGCAGGTTAAATTGGTTAAAAATTGATTAAGTTTTATTAAGCGCGGGTCGCGGGCGGTCTTTTTGCCATGCCGCGGCTCAGACTGCGATTTGATATTGCAACGCAATATATATCTGCTTCAATGACTTGGATGGGGGATATTTCGGAGGCAGCGATGACAGCAGATCAAACCACCATTATGGCGAATGAATGGCAACAAAATCCTCGCTGGCGCGGCGTGGTCCGCCCTTACACTGCCGCTGATGTGATCCGCTTGCGCGGCACTTTGCATGAGGAGCACAGTCTGGCGCGCCATGGCGCGGAAAAAATGTGGCAGTTGCTGCAGACCGAGCCGTTCATCCGCGCGCTGGGTGCCATGAGCGGCAACCAGGCCATGCAGCAGGTTCGCGCCGGCTTGCAGGCCATCTATCTCTCCGGCTGGCAAGTTGCCGCCGATGCCAACCTGGCCGGCGAAATGTATCCGGACCAGTCGTTGTATCCAGCCAATTCGGTTCCAGCCGTGGTTCGGCGCATCAACAACGCCTTGCGCCGTGCCGATCAGATCAGCCATTCCGAGGGCGATCACAGCATCGACTGGTTTGTGCCGATCCTGGCCGATGCCGAGGCGGGTTTTGGCGGCGTGCTCAATGCGTTCGAATTGATGAAATCGCTGATTGAGGCCGGCGCCGCCGCCGTCCATTTCGAAGACCAGCTGGCCAGCGTGAAGAAATGCGGCCACATGGGCGGCAAGGTGCTGGTGCCGACGCGCGAAGCGGTGGAAAAACTGGTTGCCGCACGCCTTGCTGCCGACTTGATGTGCGTGCCGACCGTGATCGTGGCGCGCACCGATGCCGAGGCGGCCGATCTGTTGACCAGCGATGTGGACGACAACGACCGGCCTTTCTGCACAGGCGAGCGCACGCCGGAAGGCTTTTTCAAGACGCGCGCCGGCCTGGAGCAGGCCATCTCGCGTGGCCTGGCGTATGCGCCGTATGCCGATCTGGTCTGGTGCGAAACGGGCAAGCCGGATCTGGACTTCGCGCGCAAGTTCGCCGAGGCGATTCGCAGTAAGTATCCGGACAAGATGCTGGCCTACAACTGTTCGCCTTCCTTCAACTGGAAAAAGAACCTCGACGAAAACACGATCGCCCGCTTCCAGAATGAACTGGGCGCGATGGGCTACAAGTTCCAGTTCATCACGCTGGCGGGCTTTCACGCGCTCAACTACAGCATGTTCCATCTGGCGCACGGCTATGCGCAGGGCGGCATGCCGGCCTTTGTCGAGCTGCAGGAGGCCGAATTCGCCGCGGCCGCACAAGGCTTCACCGCGGTGCGGCACCAGCACGAAGTGGGCACCGGCTATTTCGATGCGCTGACCCAGATCATCCAGTGCGGGGAATCGTCCACGACCGCGCTCAAGGGCTCGACCGAGGCCGAGCAATTCCATTGAGAGGAAAGACCAACATGCCTGCGCAAATCAAGATATTGGCCCCCGTCAGCCCGGAATTCGCCCAGATCCTTACGCCGGAAGCGCTGGAATTCCTTGTCCAACTACACCAGCAGTTCGAATCGCGCCGGCAGATATTGCTGCTGGCGCGCCGTGCCCGGCAACGGCATCTGGATGCCGGCGAGATGCCGGATTTCCTGCCGGAAACGCTGCCGGTCCGGCAGGGAGACTGGACCATTGCGCCGTTGCCCGATGATCTGCTGGATCGCCGGGTGGAAATCACCGGTCCTGTCGAGCGCAAGATGATGATCAATGCGCTCAATTCCGGCGCTTCGGTGTTCATGGCCGATTTCGAGGATTCCAACAGCCCGACCTGGATTAACCAGATTACGGGCCAGATCAATGTGTGCGATGCCTATCGGCGCACGATTGCCTGGACCAGCCCCGAAGGCAAGGAATACCGGCTTGACGACAAGACCGCCACGCTGCTGTTGCGGCCGCGCGGCTGGCATCTGGATGAAAAGCACGTCGAGGTGGATGGGAAACCCATGTCGGGCAGCCTGTTTGATTTTGGCCTGGTTGTTTTCCACAACCTGCAGTACCAGCTGGAACAAGGCAGCTCCTGTTATTTCTATCTGCCCAAAATGGAATCGCACTTCGAGGCGCGCCTGTGGAACGATGTGTTCGCCTGGACCGAAGCCACGCTGCGTGCGCCGCACGGTTGCATCAAGGCCACGGTACTGATTGAAACCATCCTGGCTGCATTCGAGATGGACGAGATCCTGTACGAGTTGCGCGATCACTCCGCTGGCCTGAATGCCGGGCGCTGGGATTACATTTTCAGCTGCATCAAGAAATTCCGCAGCAATCCGGATTTTTGTCTGGCCGACCGCGGCAAGATCACCATGACCGTACCTTTCATGCGCGCCTATTCGCTGCTGCTCTTGAAAACCTGCCACCGGCGCAATGCACCCGCCATCGGCGGCATGTCGGCGTATATTCCGGTCAAATCCGACCTCGTGGCCAATGAAAAGGCCATGGCGCAAGTGCGTGCGGACAAGGAGCGCGATGCAGGCGACGGTTACGACGGCGGCTGGGTCGCGCATCCGGGCCTGGTGCCGATTGCCAAGGCCGCGTGGGATGCGGTGCTGGGCGACCAACCCAACCAGATTGCCAGGAAACGCGACGATGTCAGCGTCAACGCTGCGCAATTGCTCGATTTCAAACCGGAGGCGCCGATTACCGAGGCCGGGCTGCGCAACAATATTTCGGTTGGCGTGCAATATATTGCATCCTGGCTCGCGGGCAACGGCTGCGTGCCGATCAACAACCTGATGGAAGATGCCGCCACGGCGGAAATCAGCCGCTCGCAAATCTGGCAGTGGATACGTTCGGAAAAAGGCGTGCTGGAAGACGGCCGTAAAATCAGCCGAACGCTGGTCTTGGCCCTGCTGCCGGAAGAGCTGAAAAAAATCGAAGCGGAAGGCAAATACCCGGGCACGCTGGCCGCTGCCTCCGATCTGTTCCTGGAATTGGTGATGGCCGGTGAATTTACCGAATTTCTCACTTTGTCGGGCTATTCGCGCTTGGATTGAATGACAAGCAGGTTTAAAGTGAACCAACAGTCGGTTAAAGTGAACCAACGGCCGGTGATCCAGTCTCGTCTTGGCGGGGACGGTCGGCTCGGGTTCCTGCGGTGATTGCTTGCGTTTGCAGTACCTGTACAACGTGCAGGGTTCGCATAGCGTAACCGGTGATCTGTTTTTGTTCCGGATTGAAAAGTGCCGCCTGGCAGGCTAGGCGCGTTTGACCTCAAAAAATGGCGAGGCCAGTGATGAACCATATTCTGTTGCTCGATGATGAAGAGAATATCCTGTATGCATTGCGCCGTTTGCTGATGCATATGCCGTGCATCTGGGAGGGCGTGACCTACCCGCTGCAGATCGAAGTATTCCACGATCCGTTCGAAGCGCTTGAGCATGTTCAGAAAAACACGCTTGATCTGATCATCGCCGATTATCGGATGCCGGGAATGGATGGCGTGACCTTCCTGCGCAAATGCCGCGAAATCCAGCCGCTGGCGGCCAGGATGATCCTCTCCGGCTATGCCGATATGGATGCCATGATCAGCGCCGTCAACGAGGCGCAAATCTACCGCTTCCTGCAAAAACCCTGGGGCGAGTACGAACTTGTCGCGAATATTGGCCAATGCCTGGCCCATCATCATCAGCAAGTGGAGCACCGTCGGCTGGCCGAAGTGGCGCGGCAATACGAATGCCATGCCCATCCGGAAAACATCTAGCGTCGGTAGAGCCTTGATCGGTTGCGCAGCGTGATCCATGAAAAAAGCCACTGGAATCCCAGTGGCTTTTTCTTGCACGCAATGGCGCGGACGCAGTTAATTCGCCATATCCAGCATCAAGCCATTCAGACGCTTCACGAATCCGGCCGGGTCATCCAGTTGGGCTCCTTCAGCCAGCGTGGCCTGGTCGAACAGGATTTCGGTCCAGTCGGCAAAGCGCTCCTTACCCACTTCCGCCTTGATCTTGCGGGTGAGCGGGTGGTTCGGGTTGATTTCCAGGATCGGCTTGGCGGTCTTGACCTCTTGGCCGGCTGATTTCAACAGGCGTTCCAGATTCGCGCTCATATCCTGGTTCTCGACGACGAGGCAGGCGGGGCTGTCGGTCAGGCGATGGGTCACGCGCACTTCCTTCACCTTCTCGCCCAGCGTTTCCTGGACCTTGGCGATCACTTCCTTGAACTCGATCGCGGCTTCTTCCTGCTGTTTCTTCTCGGCTTCGTCCTCGAACTTGCTCAAGTCCAGCTCGCCTTTGGCCACGGATTGCAGCTTCTTGCCGTCGAATTCGGTCAGGCTGCCGACCACCCATTCATCGACGCGGTCGGACAGCAACAGCACTTCGATGCCTTTCTTGCGCAGCGCTTCGAGGTGCGGGCTGTTCTTGGCAGCAGCGAACGAATCAGCGGTGATGTAGTAGATCGCTTCCTGATCGGCCTTCATGCGGGCGATGTAATCGGCGAGACCGACGATCTGCTCCGGCGTATCGGCTTGGGTCGAGGCAAAGCGCAGCAGGCCGGCGATCTTTTCCTTGTTGGCAAAATCTTCACCGACGCCTTCCTTGAGCACCTTGCCGAACTCCAGCCAGAACGCGGCGTATTTGTCCTTGTCGGCTTGCTCGTCCGAATTGGCGAGGCTTTCCAGCAAGCCCAGCACCTTCTTTACGCAACCGGCCTTGATCTGCTCGATGTCCTTGCTGTGCTGCAGGATTTCACGGCTCACATTCAGCGGCAGGTCGCTGCTGTCGATCACGCCGCGCACGAAGCGCAGGTATTGCGGCAGCAGTTTTTCGGCGTCTTCCATGATGAACACGCGGCGCACGTAGAGCTTGATGCCGTGGCGGTGTTCGCGGTCGTACAGGTCGAACGGCGCGCGCTTGGGGATGTACAAGAGCTCGGTGTATTCCTGGCGGCCTTCGACGCGGGCGTGGCTCCAGGTCAGTGGGTCTTCGAAATCGTGCGCCACATGCTTGTAGAACTCGGCATATTCCTCGTCCGTAATCTCGCTCTTGGCGCGTGCCCACAGGGCGGAGGCCTTGTTGACGGTTTCCAGCTCGTCCGAAACTTCAACATTGCCTTCCTTGTCGTAGCCCGGCGCCTTCTTCATCTGGATCGGTAAGGTGATGTGGTCGGAATACTTGCGGATGATGTTGCGCAACTGCCAGTCGCTGAGGAATTCGTCTTCGCCTTCTTTCATGTGCAGCACGACTTCGGTGCCGCGGCTTTCCTTGCTGACTTCTTCCAGCGTGAATTCGCCATCGCCCTTCGATTCCCAGCGTACGGCCTGGTCGTTGACGAGGCCCGCGCGGCGGGTGGTCAGCGTGACCTTGTCGGCCACGATGAAGGCGGAATAGAAGCCCACGCCGAACTGGCCGATCAGGTTGGCGTCTTTCTTGGCATCGCCCGAGAGCTGGCTGAAGAATTCCTTGGTGCCGGAACGCGCGATTGTGCCGATGTTCTTGATCACTTCTTCGCGGCTCATGCCGATACCGCTATCGGTAATCGTGAGCGTGCGCGCTTCCTTGTCGAACGCGACATGGATTTTCAGATCGGCATCGCCGCCATACAGGCCGTCGTTGTTCAGGGCTTCGAAACGCAACTTGTCGCAGGCATCGGACGCATTGGAGATCAGCTCGCGCAGGAAGATTTCCTTGTGCGAATAGAGCGAGTGGATCATCAGTTGCAACAGCTGTTTCACTTCGGCCTGAAAGCCGAGGGTTTCCTTGGTCATGGGGTAAGTCTCCTGCGAATGAAATACAAAAGTTCAACCTTGCCGAAGGTGGGGCCTATCCGGTGGCTTTCAAGCAGCGTGGCGTGGCCCATGAAAAAGGGTGGGCCTTACGGCGCCACCCTGATCGTGTCCTGCCTTGGGTTTACATGCGGAACGAGCTGAATTTGTCCTGCAGGCCTTCTGCCAGACGGTCCAGCTCTTGCAAGGTTGCCGTGGCCTGTTGCAACTCGGCTTCCGAGCGCTGCATGCGCGTGGTGATGTGTTCGGCGCTTTGCGCCATCGACGTCGTCGCGGTCTGCTCTTCGCGGGTAGAGAGCGCGATTTCCTCCATCTTGCTGCGCACCGCATCCATATTGCCGCGGATATTGCCGATCTTGTCTGCTGCCGATTCGGAATAGGCGACGCCGGCCTGCGCGGATTCCAGCGTGTGTTTCATGTTGCTGACGGCGGCGCTGGTCTGGTCGCGCATGCCTTCGGTCATTTGCGTGATTTGCAAGGTGGCCGCCCCGGTGCGCTCGGCCAGTTTGCGCACTTCGTCCGCGACGACGGCAAAACCGCGGCCCTGTTCACCTGCGCGAGCAGCTTCGATCGCGGCATTCAGCGCCAAGAGGTTGGTCTGGTCGGCAATTTCCTTGATCACCTGGGTGATGCCGCTGATTTCCTGCGAGCGCTGGCTCAACTGCTCCAGCAGGCCGGCCAGCCCTTCGACTTCACCGGCCGATTGCCCGGCCTTCTGCGCGACTTCCGCCACGGTCTGGGCCGATTCTGCGGAAAGCGTGCTGGTATCCTTCACCAGGGTATCGGCCTCGCCGGCATTGCCGGCAATATGGGCGATGCTGACGGTGATTTCCTCGATGGTCGCGGCGTTGCTCGAGCTTTGGTCGGCGAGTTCGCGGAAATCCTCGGCGAGCCGGCCCAGCACCTGGTTGACGCTGTGGACGCCCTCGGTCAGGCGTGCCGCCTCGTTGCGAATGTCGTGGAACAGGCCGCGCAGGTGTTCCAGGAAAACGTTGAAGTGGCGCGCGGTTTCGGCGATTTCATCCTCGCCGGCGATCTCGATGCGGCGGGTCAGATCGCCGCCGCCTTGGGCGATTTCCTGCATGATGACGTTGATGCGGCGGATGCCCGAGGTAATGCGGTTGGCCATGGCGTAGGCGACCACGATCGCGGCTAGGGTGAAGATCAGCCCGACCAGCGCGATCATTCCCATCATCTGCCGCGCGCTCGACAGGATCTCGCTGCGGTCGATCACGCCGACGATTTTCCAGCCGCCGCGTGAAGCGGCCAAGACCTTGCCTTCTTTTTCCACGCCGCCGAACTTGTAGCGGAAGGTTTCGCTGCCGTTTTTCACCGCATCGGTCAGTTCCGGGATGTTCAGGGTGGCGATGTTCTTGGCGATCAGGTCTTTCATGCTCGGATGGGTCAGCACCGTGCCATCGCCTTCCACCAGCAGCAGATAGCCGGTCTGGCCGATCTTGATGCCGTTCATGATTTCAGACAGGCGCTTGAGCGAGATGTCGATGCCGCTGGCAAACAGTACTTCGCCGCTGGCATCGGGATAGGCCTTGACCACTGCGGTGACATTTTCACCGTTGGAGGAAAGATAGGCCTTGGCAATGGTGGCCTTGCCCTTTTGCGCCGTGGCATCGGCATACCAGGGGCGCTTGCGTGGATCGTAGCCGCCCTTGACCTTGGTCTGGTCGCTGGTAATGAAGCCGCCAAACTTGGTGCCCATATAGAGTTCGATGTAATCGGGATGCGTTTCCCCGATCAGCTTGAAGTGGCTGAACAGCTCCTGTTCCAGCGGGCCGCGCTCCAGCCCCTTCAACTCGGTATCGCTGGTCTTGTCGGCAAAACTGTTGATCGTTTCGTCGATCTTTTGCGAAGAAGGATGCGCGCTCATAAGCTCCAGATTCAGGATGGCATTGTCGAGCAATACGCTGATGACATTATCGACCTGTTTCATCTCGCCGCCGGCACGAGCCAGGAAGTCTTCTTCCGATTTTTTGGTCAGCGAATAGTTGAGCAGCAGGATGATGCTCAGGACCGGGATTACCACCAAAGCAGTCGAGGCGAGAAACAGCTTTTTCCTGATTCCCCCTGTGGTCAAAAAATTAAGTTTCACGAGGCGCTCCTTTGGTACTGATGTGGTGTTGAATATGGCTTGACCGCCGATGGGCCGGAGGATTGTCGCATTTAATGAAGGCTGCAGGTTATTTGCAGCCGCAATGAAGGCAGACCGGCGCTGCAACTGTAAATTAATGTTGCGCCGCATGATATAGTGAAAAGCAGCGATCCAAACCGGAGGTGCAGCATGGTACGTCGGGTAGTGTTCAACCAGAAAGGCGGGGTCGGCAAATCGACCATCACGGTTAACCTGGCCGCCGTGGCCGCTGCGCAAGGCAAGCGGGTGCTGGTGGTCGATCTCGATCCACAGGGCAATACCAGCCACTATCTGCTGGGCGATCGATTTGGCGATTCCAGCCCGACCCTGGCGGATTATTTTGACCAGATCCTGAATTTCAGTCTGTACGCCAAGCCGGCTTCGGCGTTTATCCACGCCACGCCGTTCGAGCGGCTGTCGATCATGCCATCGCACCCCGCCATTGCCGAACAGCAGGCCAAGCTCGAATCGCGCTACAAGATCTACAAATTCCGTGAAAGCCTGGAAGAGCTCGCCGATGAATTCGACGAGATCTATATCGATACGCCGCCCGCGCTGAATTTCTTCACGCTCTCCGCGCTGATCGCCGCGACCGGCTGCCTGATTCCCTTCGATTGCGATACCTTCTCGCGCGATGCGCTGCTGGGTCTCTTGGCGCGTGTCGAAGAGATCAAGGCCGACCACAACCGTGATCTGGCTGTGGAGGGCATTGTCGTCAACCAGTTCCAGCCCCGCGCCAGCCTGCCGGCGCGCCTGGTGGCCGAACTGGAGGGGCAGGGCTTGCCGGTGCTGAAAAACCGGCTTTCCAGCTCGGTAAAAGTGCGTGAATCGCACGAGCGCGCCACGCCGCTGATCAATCTGGATGCCCGCCACAAGATCGCGCTGGAGTTTTCCGCGTTGTACGCCGAACTGGCTGCCGTTTGAGGAAGGCGCCATGACGTCTCTGCATGGACATAGCTCGGTGCCGGCCCGTATCCTGGTCGTGGATGACGAACCCTTCAATCTGGAAATCATCTCGGAAAACCTGGTCGATGCCGGCTATGAAGTGATTACCGCCGAGGACGGCAAGGCCGGCTGGGAAATCCTGCTGCATGACAGCCAGGGTTTCGATGCCATCTTGCTCGACCGCATGATGCCGCGCATGGACGGCATGGAAATGCTGGCGCACGTGCGCCAGCATCCGGAGTTCCAGCATGTGCCGGTGGTGATGCAAACCGCCGTCGGCGCGGCCGAGAGCGTGCGCGAAGGCCTGGCCGCCGGTGCCTACTACTACCTGATCAAGCCGTTCCAGCGCGAGATGCTGCTGACCATCGTCGCCGCTGCTGTCGGTTTCCACCGCGAGCGGCGTTCGCTGGAGCGCCAGCTGGCCGATCAGGCCGGCACCTTCCGCTTGCTGGTGAGTGGCGAATTCCGCTTTCGCACCCTGGCCGAGGCCCGGCAGCTCACCTTGCTGTTGTCCCAGGCCTGCCCGGAGCCGCAGCGTGTGGCGTTGGGGCTTTCCGAGTTGCTGGTCAATGCCGTCGAACACGGCAATCTGGGTATCAGCTATCAGGAAAAAACCCGGCTGGTGCAACAAGGGCGCTGGCAGGACGAGATCGATCAACGCCTGCAGGATGCTGCGTATCAGGGGCGGTATGTCCAGGTGTCCTTTCACTGCGACGAGCGGGAAATCAGCGTGATGATCAAGGACGAAGGGCCGGGTTTTGATTGGCAGCCGTTCCTGAGTTTTTCGCCGGACCGCGCGTTTGATCCGCACGGGCGCGGCATCTCGATGGCGCGCATGCTTTCCTTTGATGACTTGGAATTCCTGGGCTGCGGCAATGCGGTGCGGGTGAAGGTAAAGCGCAAGGCCGACTGATGCTTGCGTTTAAAAAAATGCCGCTCACGATCGAGCGGCATTTTTCTTTGCTTCTGATGGGGATTAAGCGCCGATCTTGAACGCCAGCGAATCCGAGCCCGAATTCAGCGCCACGCTGATGGGTTGCTGCAACGCAGCCGGACCCCAGAGTTGGCGCGGGCCGGGCGAGGCGAACAGGTCATCGGCCGCCCAAGCTGCGCGGCGATCTACGAAGTAGCCCATCGCCGGCGAATCCATCTTCACCAGCGCTTTTTCGATCACGAATTCATCTTTGCCGTGGCGGCGCTCGATGTTCAAGAGACCCGCGAGCGGGATCGCCTTCGGCATGCCGCCGCGGGTCAGGTCAGTGACGCTGGCCATGTAGCCGGTGCGGCCATCAAGGATCAACGAACCGGCAGTCAGGCCCAGGTTGTAGGTGTAGGCGGCATCGAACAGCGTCGGTGCGCCGCAGCGGCCTTCGTAGCCGAAGAAGTGGTTTTGCGAACCGAACGGAACCGAGGCGTCGATTTCCTTGACGCGGGCGCGAACCATGTCGATCAGCAGCAGTTCGGTCGGGATCAGCGATACCTGCAGGTTGCCGTGCGAATCGCGATCGGCCAGCAACATCTTGACGATATACGCCGGCAGCGAAGCGAACAGGTGCGCGTTGTCGGCGGAAAGCTTGCCTTGAATGAAACCTGCACGGTTGGCTTCGGCCTGTGTGGCGAACTCGTCGGCATGGTGGGCGAGCGCATCGTTGAGCTCGGCCAGCAGCGTGTTCATTTCCGGGATGAATTCGATCAGGCCTTCCGGCACCAGCACCACGCCATGGGTGATGCCTTTCTTCGCCCGCAGGACGACGGTCTGGGCGATGTTGTCGACGATGGTGGCAAGCGACATTTTCTGCGCGGCGACTTCTTCGGAAATCAGCGTGATCGCCGGCTTGGTTTGCAGGCCGACTTCCAAGGTGACATGCGAAGCGGAGCGACCCATCAGCTTGATGAAGTGCCAGTATTTCAGCGACGAGCGGGTGTCCTGCAGAATATTGCCGACCATTTCGCTGTAGATCTTGGTGGCGGTATCGAAACCGAACGAGATCGGCAGCAGGCCTTCGATCTGCAAATCTCCGTCGATGGTTTTGGGCACGCCAATCACCTGCACGCCGGAGCCGTCGGACTTCACGCCCTTGAACAGATATTCGGCCAGCACGGCGGCGTTGGTGTTGGAATCGTCGCCACCGATCACCACGATTGCATCCAGGTTGTGCTTGACGCAGGTGTCTTTGACTTGCTGGAACTGCTCGTCGGTCTTGATCTTGGTGCGATCCGTGCCGAGAAAGTCAAAGCCGCCGGTGTTGATGATGGTGTCGATATCCGCATCGGTAATTTCGAACAAGTTGCCCTTGATCAGGCCCTTGGGGCCGGGCTTCACGCCGAGCAGGGTGTTGCCCTTGCCGAGAATGCGCTTCAGGCCGCAGACCACGTTGTGGCCGCCGGAAGCCGGGCCGCCGGAGAACAGCACGGCGACGCGCTTGCCTTGCGCTGCGTTGGCGTTGGTACCGGCAGCGGCCAGCACGATGTTGTCGGAGGCTTTGACCGAATTGGGGAAGCTCTCGGCGACAGCGGCGCTGTCGCGGGTCACCAATTTTTGTGCGGTGGCGGCGAAGCTTACTGGCTGTGGCGCGGAAGTCGGGCCGAAGGCGCTGCAGGTGGGCAGCGGCAGCTTGCGCACTTCAGTCTCGAAGAGGGCATTGTGCGCTTCGGTTTTGAGGAGCTGTTCCGTCAGGGTGCTCATGCGTTGATCCTTGAATTGAGAGAGGCGAAGAGTTGTCTCTGCCGCTATTTTACCCGTGTTTTAACTGGGATTGCCGCCAGCGCGCCGACAGAGGAATTAGGTTCTGTCATAACCTAATATTTTGCTTTCCGAAAGGAGAACGCGTAAATTTAATGTTTGCATGAAACTTTAATAATCCTTTTGAGTTATGACATGTTTCACCTGTCGATGGCTACGGTTGTTTTCTTGCTATGGGGTTTTTTTGCTCTGATCGAGGCAAGGGCGATACTGATGCATCTCGATCTGAAGCCGGGCGTTTCGCCGGACGATCGCCCGCGGCGGGATGATCTTTCCGGCGAATGGGCCACGCCGGGCAAGCGCTGACGTGTTGCTGCGCTACCTGCTGCTGAGTGCGGCGTTCGTTGCTGGCATCTGCCTGCTGCAAGTCCAGCCCACCCTCCCGCCGTTCTGGCTTTTCCTTATCCCGATTCCGCTTTTTATGGTGATGGCACGGCGCTGGCCGCGAGGGCGAACGCTGCTGCTGGCGTTTGCGCTGTTCTGCGCCGGATTCGGTTACGCCGACGCGCGTGCGCAATGGCGCTTGTCCGGCTGGCTGGAGCTGGCGCTGGAAGGGCAGGCCATCGAGGTCGAGGGCTATGTGGCCGATCTGCCGCAGGCCACGCGTTTTGGCAGCCGTTTCCTGTTTGTGCCGTCCCGGGTCATTACGGCGGATACCCGGCTGCCGGAGCGGATACAGGTGCAATGGTATGGCGACAAGCAGCACGTGCTGGCAGGCGAGCGCTGGCGTCTGGTGTTGAAACACAAGCGTGTGCACGGACAAGTGAACCCGGGCGGCTTCGATCTGGAAAGCTGGTTTCTGCAGCAGGGCATCGGCGCCACTGCATCGGTCCAGTTCGGCCAGAAACTCGACGGCATGGCCACGGCGGCCTGGCTGGCGCGCCTGCGCAGCGCATTGCGTGCCCGGATCAATGCGGCCTTGCCCGAGGCGCCCTATGCCGGCGTGATCGTGGCGCTGACGGTCGGCGACCAGAGCGGCATCCCGCAGGAACAGTGGAAACGCTTCGCCACCACGGGCGTGACGCACCTGATTTCGATTTCCGGCCTGCACATCACCTTGCTGGCCGGACTGGCGGGCTGGGCCGTCAACCGGGGCTGGCGCAGGGTGCCTTTCCTCGTCAGCCGTTTCGGTGCACCGCGTGCGGCTTTGCTGGCCGGGGTATTGACCGCGCTGGCCTACAGCGCGCTGGCCGGCATGGCCGTGCCCACGCAACGCACGCTCTTCATGCTGGGGACTGCCGCGCTGTGTTTGTGGCGTGCCCGGCCGGTGGCGACCAGCGCGATCTGGGCCACTGCCTTGCTGGTCGTGGTGCTGATCGATCCGTTTGCCGTGCTGTCGGTGGGTTTCTGGCTCTCGTTCCTCACCGTGGGCGCCTTGCTGTGGGCCGGTGCCAATCGCCTGGCCGAGGGGCCGAAATGGCGGGGCTGGGTAACCGCCCAGCTTGCCGCGACGGTCGGTTCCGCGCCGATTCTGTTGGCGGTCTTCGGGCAACTGCCGTTGCTCTCCCCGCTTGCCAACGCGGTTGCGATTCCCGTCGTCAGCATGCTGGTCACCCCGCTGGCGCTGGCCGGATTGCTCGACCCCACCGGCTGGGCCTTGCTGGGCGCCGAACGCCTGTTTGCCGGAACCGACTGGCTGCTGATGCTGTGCATCGCATTGCCGGTCACGCAACCCGCTTTCATGCCGCCACCGCTGTGGGCGCTGGCGCCGGCGGCCATCGGCGTGGCGCTGCTGCTTGCTCCGCGCGGCGTGCCGGGGCGGTGGCTTGGCAGCGTGTTCCTGTTGCCGCTGTTTGCCCTGCGACCCGAACCCTTGCCGCCCGGCGCTTTTCGGGCAACGGTGCTCGATGTCGGGCAGGGGCTCTCGGTGCTGGTGGAAACGCGCAGTTCTGCATTGTTGTTCGACACTGGGCAGCTGCCCAACGGCGAGCGCGTAATCCTGCCCGCTTTGCGCGCTAGCGGACGAATGCGGCTCGATACGCTGCTGCTCTCGCACAACGACAACGACCATACCGGCGCGGCAGAAGTGTTGCTGGCGCAATGGCCGGTTGCCGAAACCCTGCACAGCCTGCCGGACAATCTGCCGTGGCTGGAACCCGTCCAGAACCGGCAGCGTTGCACGGCGGGCGCCGCCTGGCAGCAAGATGGCGTGGATTTCCGGCTGCTCTGGCCGCCGGAAGGTTTTTCCAGCAAGCAGGACAACGCCAACAGCTGCGTGCTGCTAGTGAATAACGGCAAGCACCGGCTGCTGATTCCCGCCGATCTGGGCGGGCGCGAAGAAGCGCAGCTGGTGGCTGCCGGCCTGCCGCAGACGGATATCATCATCGCCGGTCACCATGGTGGAAAGGGATCTTCCTCGGCCGAGCTGATCGAAGCCATCCAGCCACAGTTCGCCGTGTTTTCCGTGGGCTACCGCAACCATTACCACCACCCGCGCCCCGATACGCTCGAACGCTATGCCGCCGCCGGCGCACGCAATCTGCGCACCGACCAGAGCGGTGCACTGGTGTTCACGGTGGACGAGAAAATCAGCCTGACCCAATGGCGCGAAGTACGCAAACGCTATTGGTACGCGCCAGCTTCCGACACAGCAGCACCAGAGAATTGATCGAACCGGGAGTGATGAGGCGGCAACGAAGCAAGCCTTGAGTTCGTCTACCGGCGAAACACTTAGCTTGCCCCCATGCCCGGAGGAGGATAGAATCGCGCTCCTGTTTTGCCGGCTTAGCTCAGTAGGTAGAGCAACTGACTTGTAATCAGTAGGTCGCCAGTTCGATTCCGGCAGCCGGCACCAAGAAAATCAAAGGGGTTAGCAGAAATGCTAACCCCTTTTGTTTTTCGCGGCTTCGCCACAGCGACACTACGCTCGTGCGAAGCGCGATATCCTTGGCGGCATTCGCGGTTTACCCCTCCAAATCCCCGCTTTTCCTGCAGCCTCTCAGATCAATCGAGTCTGACCCTATTGATCTATAAAATACTAGTTTAATATCTTTCCGTGAATTCGTTCGTGCTCTTGGATCGATTCAACCAAAACAGCCTTGAGTGCTTGTGATTTTTCTTTCATCATGAAAGATGAATAGCCCATCATTCTGCTGATGAATTCCGTTGGGCAAGCATCTGAAATTGGGACAAGTAAGCATGTAAGTATTCCAATTTTTTCAAAAGTATTATTTTCTTCTATGCTGGAAACAATATTTATACGTTTTAATGCGCTGTCAATATACTCACTGATTGGGTAGGAAATTATCTCATTCATTAAGCTGCGATATGGTTGAAGTATGTTGTTTATTGTTGGTCGGATTTTTTTGTAAGTAAATAAAACATTGCGGACGCCAGTTTTTGTTTTTACTGCATATGGCAAAACACCATCCTTATTGATGATTTTTAACATTTGAATTTGTGAGTTAACCAAATGATCACAAATTAAAATCCTTGTCTTTGCGGGTATGGAAACGCCAGCGGCTAAGCACCTATAAAGCAACAGCAAATGACTAAGTCGGCTAGCTAAAGCTGGGTAGTTTTGTTTGCTCTCCATGGATGATTTTCCGACAAGAAATTCCAACATGGCTGTTGAATCATCAACAATGCTGACCATAAATAATATTATGTTATGCCATTGTTCATCATGAAACTTCTTTTTTAGAATTTCAAATTCTTGCCTTTTGGCTATAAAGTACCGAGCTGCAAAATATTCATGCATTGTCCCGTGGCTAAACTCAAAAGTATTTACGGATGACTTTTCTAGTATTCCGTGATGGCTCTCTATTTCGCGCAAAATTCCTTTGGCATCATTTGAATCCAACCCGAATCGCTCAACTGCATTCGCAATGTACTCAAGAACTGTTTCCTCCAACATCTCATATTCAACATTTACGTCACAAGAGTTACCTGCAACTGATTCAAAAATCCGCTCTTTACGGTCATCTGAGAGCTGAGAATATGCTGTATCTCTTCGAAATCCTCTAGTTGTATCCCAATCACGGAGCAATGCATCAACACATCGGCGATATAGCTCTGTCCTTATTTTAGGAAGTGCAAGATCGTTTTTGAACTGAATGCAAAGTAAGCTAAGCAGTAATGGGGTTTCCGTGAGAGATCCTACCGTGTCATCATTATTAAGTAGTGAAATAAGCAATTCGCCTTTGCTTTTGTCTTTATCAAACCATGCATTGACAATGCTGCAAACGGCATCGCGAGTTAGCCGCGCCAGTTCGACCTCGCAAAAGTTCAAAAGTATTTGTTCGTAATCGGCGGTTCTGCAACTAACAATTACTTTTGAATTGGGATATGTTTGCGAGATGGAATTTATCTCTGATACTATTCTGGAACGATGTTCCTTTGGAACCTCATCAAGAGAATCTAGAAAAATCGCAGCTTTGCCATCCTTAAATATTTTCTGATAGAACGCGCGCGCATGAATATGCCCTTTGCTGAGTAGTAATGTTGAAATGTAATCAATTACGTCGCAATTGTCTTTTGCTAATGATGGTAGATGCACGAAGATTGGGAAATATGTGGATTCTAGATTGGTTTTCTTTAAAATATCTTGATTGGAATATGCTAGTGCAAGAAATTTTAAAAAAGTCGTTTTCCCTGCGCCAGGACCACCCAAGACAACGATACGATCAAATTTGTTGGCATATGAATCCCCAGCCTGTTCGGCTGCTAAATTCTTTTTTCGGGTTTCTTTGTGTCCGCTGAGATTGGTCCATTCTGATGTGTATATTCTGCGCCTGATATCAGTTGAAACCCTTGTTGGGTAATACAGTTTTTCTAGACTAACAGGATATGGCATCCCTAATATTTTTATACTGCCAACTTGCATAATAAGAGATTCAAAATGTGCTTTCTTTAGCTTGTTGAATAAATCCATTGCTTCAACGTATTCATTTACTCCATTGAATACTGATGTGAATGAATCTCGAATTATGTCATCTAGCCAAGATAAAACTGGTAAATCCATTATCCTCTCCGGGTAAATTTATTGAGTTAACAAATAAAGTAATCAACCAAGTATTTTTTGTTGTGATTAATAGCAAATAATCAGCTATTCCAAGCATCGGGCGAGAGCATTCACTTAATGCAGCCCGCGTAGGTACGATTAGCGAAGCGTAATCGCACGCATGGAGCCATCGAACTGGGCGATTACGCTTCGCTAATCGCCCCTACCGCGGCATTGAGAATGCACGCCAGCTATTGACCGATTGTTGCCCATGGTCATTGGTTAGTTCGTGCCCAACGCTAACGGGGTAACCGATATTTTCGTCATTGAGGGGGTTGAAAAGCACTTCGGAAAATTGTACCCCTTCTTGTGGAGTGGTTTTGTCAGAATTTTAAGTTTTGTGGAATGTCGGGCGGATTGCCGATTGATACCGGCAATATCGACAAAAACAAAGAACGTTTCTGGTGAGACGTAGTTATAAAATCAATAGCGAGCGTAGGCGATTGAGGGTGGGGTATTTTGTTAAGTTGTTGATTAATAAGTACTCTGTAGTCAGGATGTCGCCAGTTCTATCCCGCAGCCACACCAAGAAAATAAAGGGGTTAACAGAAATGCTAACCCCTTTGTTCGTTCGCTGGGACAGTGTGACAAGCGGATCGGCTTTGCCTGAATTTCAGGAAGTACAACGCTTAATTCAAGCTCCCCCCTATTTATCCCCGTCGCCCGCTTTTTCTACCGCCTCTCTAGTGGCTTCCATGGCTTTCTTCGCGGCGTCCCTGGCCTCTTCCAGCGCTTTTTGGACGGCTTCTTTGCCCGACTTGGCCGTTTCCTTGGCTGCTTTTTCTGCCCTCTGTGCAGCATCTCGGGTGGCTACGGCCGCTTTTTGCGCGGCCACTTCTGCCTTCTGTGCGGCCTCTTTGGTTGCTGCGGTCGCTTTCTTGGTGGCTTCCCTGGTCTTGCGTACCGCCTGTTTGGCGGCATCGTCGGCATCCTTTGCTGCCTGTTTGGCCATCTTGGATTGCGAGGCGTCCTTGACTGCCTGCTCGGCCTTTTCTAGCGCCAACTTGGAGGTTTCTGCCGCTTTGTGCATTGCCGCTTTGGCCTCCGTTGCTGCCCGCTTCGCGCTGTCCTCCAATTGCTGCACGGACACCTTGCCCGGTTCGCTTGATCTGGACTCGGCTTTTTCCGCAGCCTGAACACTTGCACCGACCACCAATGCCAGCAGGATCAACCATTTTTGCAGGCTCATTGATTCTTCTCCTTGCGGGGAGGCTCGTTCGTTTGATTTTTATGCGGCTGATTTTGTCGCAGGACAAGACATTTGACGATGAGTGCGACTGGCCGCGAGTAACTATGGCTGGGCCACGGCCAGGGAAATCTCTTGCAGCACGGATTCGACAGCCGCTTCCGTGCTTGGGAACTCGTAGAGCTTGAACTCACTACGCGCTGATGATGCATGCAGGTAGTCGATATCGCAGCAGCCATTGGGCCTGATGCCAATCGAAGTGTGGCTGTGTTTGCCGTTGACCATGACCGAGAGGCCATTTCTTCCGACGGCTTTGATTTCGACCCGCTCCCGAGCCGCGCCGCTCAGGTGCGTGGTCAGTTTGGCGTGGAGATCCTCTATCGCGATGATGTTCATGTGGGTGGCCTTGCAGGTGGTTCGAGATAGTACGGTTAGGATGAAGACTAGTACGTTATCCGGAAAGGGCAAACATTTCCCGGTAATAAAGTGGACTGCTGGCAAGGCCGCAAGCAAGTCCGGGAGTATCCGGCATTGCGCAAACCCGCCAGAGCATCGAAAATCGCGCTCCCGCCGTTGCACTGCCATTCAAACAAGGTTTCTCATGAACGCTCCCGCCCTGAATCTGATCATCCACAAGCTCTGCAAGGAAACGCACGGCACCGCCAGTATCGAACTGCGCCAGGATGAGATGCCGATTTCGCCCATTACCCAACGTTTGGTAGACCAGTTGTGCGAGCTGTATGCGGCGAAGCCGGGCAAGGGTTATGGCAAGTTTGAGGAGGATGAAGAAAGCTTCCCGCTGCCGCGCCTGTTGCGCCAGCATGTGCTGGAAAAAACGCTGGATTTTGGCGATCTCACCCGCCAGATGATGCAGCACCTGCTGGCGCGAGTTGAGGAGGAATCGCTGGCCTGCGGTGGCCATGTGCTGTTCGCCCGGGTGCGCAACAGCGCGGCTTCGGATTTCCTGCTGGTGGCGATCATCACCGAGGCGCAGGGAACGGCGTTGAACGCGAATCTCGAAATCGTCGAGAGCCCGTATCTGGATTTCGTCAACCTGCGCGTGGCCGGCAAGATCGATCTGGCCGCCTGGCAGAATGACAGCGGGCGCTATATCAGCTTCCTGAAGGGGCGCACGGAAGTGGCGCAGTACTTCAAGCTGTTCCTGGCCTGCAACGATGTGGTGGCGGCGCTGAAGGAAACCCAGAAGCTGATCAAGGGCATCGAGCAGTTTGCCGAGGCGCAAAAGCTGGAGCCCGAGGCGCGCAACCAGTTGTTCGAAGAGGCGCACCGCTACTTGGACGATCTGGGCGAGAACGATCTGCCGTGGAGCGTCGATACCGTGGTCGACCAGCTTTGCCCGGATGCGCCGGAAGCCCTGCGCGCCACGTTGAAGAATGAAGACCTGGGCCTGTCGGAAGGCTGCATTCCCGACCGCCGTGCGATCCGGCCCTTGTTGCGCTTCAAGGCTTCCGCGCCCAACTGGAAGCTGGAATTCAACCGCAACAGCCTGCGCTCCGGCGATGTGATCTACAACCGCAACAACGATACGATCGTGCTTTACAACATTCCGGATGGGCTCAAACGCGAGTTGCAGGCGGAATCGAAATCCGCCGACTGAAGTTCAGTTGTGTGATGATGTGACCATCAAAATTTGATTGGAAAGGATGCGAAAAATGTCGGAAATCGGGATGCTGGCTCAAGACGTGGTGCGCATGGGCGGCGGGATGATCCGCGCGGCTTTCGGGCGCGGCGGGTTTACCTTCAAGGGGCGGCAGGATTACCTCACCGAGACCGACGGCGCGGTCGAGCGCGCGGTGCGGGCCGCGATTCTGGCGCGTTTTCCCACTCATGCGGTGCTGGGCGAGGAGGAGGGCGGTGCGGTCGATGCGGCCGATCTCTGGATCGTCGATCCGATCGACGGCACGGCCAATTTCGCGCGCCATATTCCGCATTGCTGCATTTCGCTCGCGTATCTGCACGAGGGGCGCCCCGCAGTGGCCGCGATCTACGATCCGCTCCACGATGAACTGTTCTTTGCCGAAAGCGGCCAGGGCGCGTGCTGCAACGATCAACCGATGAAGGTCAGTACGGTCGACAATCTCAATTCGGCCAGCGTGGAGATCGGTTGGTCGCTGCGTGCGCCGGAGAAATATATCGCCAGCGTGCAGGCGGCGATCGAAGCCGGCTGCGTGGTGCGCCGCACCGGGTCCGGCGCGCTCGGCATGGCCTATGTCGCCGCCGGCCGGGTCGAGGCCTACCTGAACGCCCACACCAATTCCTGGGATTGCGCGGCCAGCCTGTTGCTGGTCACGGAGGCAGGCGGGCGCGTCAGCGATTTCTGGACGCCGGGGGCCATCGCCAAGGGCAACCCGGTATTGGCCACCAATGCGTTGCTGGGCGATGAGATTGCCCGTTTTGCCGATGTTCCGTTGATGCCGTTGGGGTGAATCTGGCGGTCAACAGAAGCTAGCCCAGATGCGTATGGCGTTTGGGCTTGGCCTCGGTCTCCATCACCGTCAGGCCGTGCAGGATGCCGCAGGCATCGGTGCTCTGTTCGGTCTGGCATTGTTGCCGCAACGCGGTGAGCTGCTGCTTGAGCTGCAGCAGCTCGGCGATGCGTTCGTCGACATGGCCGATGTGATCGTCCAGCAGGTGGTTGATCGCACCGCAGCCGTCTTGCGGTTTTTCCATCAGTCCCAGCAAGGCGCGGATCTCGCCGTGGGTCATGTCCAGCGCCCGGCAGTTGCGGATAAAGCGCAGCCGCTCGACGTGCGCTTGCCCGTAGCTGCGGTAGTTCGCCGCGGTGCGTTGCGGCGCGGGCAGCAGGGCTTCCTTTTCGTAGTAGCGGATGGTCTCTACCGTGCATTGCGCAATCTGCGCGAGTTCCCCGATTTTCATGTGAGTGCTCCTGCGGCGTACTTGACTCTATAGTAACTTCAGGGTGTTAGATGTGCCATATCTGAATTGGCGCAGGACCGGCACCATGCCCACCGACTTTCCCTTCAAACTGGTCAAGGATCATTCCCGCGATGGTCACGGCCATTCCCCTGTGCGAGCGGAACCCGAGCAGAAGCCGGCTTGCTGCGGGTGTGGCACGGATTCGGCCGAGTCCTGCGTTGTTTCTTCCGCGCCGGATGTCCCGGCCGGCATGGTCCGCAGCCAATTACGCATCGCCCAGATGTGCTGCCCGACCGAGGAAGGCCTGATCCGCAAGAAGCTGGGCGGCATGGCCGAAGTGGGCGCGCTGGATTTCAAGCTGCTGCAACGCTCGTTGACCGTGGTCCACCAACCGGGCGCACTGCCGGTGATCGAGGCCGCAATCCGCAGCCTGGGCATGACGAGCGAGGTATTGGAGGCCGGGCGCGCCAGCGCAGCCGGGCCGGAGCAAAAGCAGCCGTGGTGGCCGTTGGCGCTGGCGGGCGCGGCGGCGGCCGGCGCGGAAGCGCTGCACTGGCTCGGTCTGCCGGCGTGGCTGGTGGCCGCCGTGGCGCTGCTGGCCGTGGCCGCCTGCGGGTTGGATACCTACCGCAAGGGCTGGATCTCGTTGCGCCATGGCAACCTCAACATCAATGCGCTGATGAGCATCGCCGTGACCGGCGCCTTCCTGATCGGCCAGTGGCCCGAGGCGGCCATGGTGATGGTCCTCTTCACCATCGCCGAACTGATCGAGGCCAAATCGCTCGACCGCGTGCGCAATGCCATCCATGGCCTGATGCAGCTCACGCCCGAGCGCGCCACGGTGCAGCAGGCCGATGGTAGTTGGGCCGAAGTTGAATCCGCCTCGGTCGCGATCGGCAGCCGCGTTCGCGTTAGGCCGGGCGAGCGCATCGGGCTCGATGGCGTGCTGGTCGCGGGCCAATCCAGCGTCAACCAGGCCGCGATTACCGGCGAAAGTCTGCCGGTCGAGAAAGCCGTGGGCGATGCGGTGTTCGCCGGCACGCTCAACCAGTCTGGCTCGTTTGAATACCGCGTGAGCGCTGCGGCGAGCAACAGTACCCTGGCGCGCATCATTCACGCCGTCGAGGCCGCGCAAGGCAGCCGGGCGCCGATCCAGCGCTTCATCGACCAGTTCGCCCGGATCTACACGCCGGCCGTGTTTGCCATCGCCGTGGCGGTGGCCGTGTTGCCGCCGCTGGTTCTAGGTGGGGGCTGGTTCGACTGGATCTACAAGGCGCTGGTGCTGCTGGTGATCGCCTGCCCGTGTGCGCTGGTGATCTCCACGCCGGTCAGCATCGTCAGCGGCCTGGCCGCCGCCGCGCGCCACGGCATCCTGATCAAGGGCGGCGTTTACCTGGAAACGGGGCGCAAGCTCAAATGGCTGGCCATCGACAAGACCGGCACGCTCACCCACGGCAAGCCGGTCATGACCGATTCGGTCGTGCTGGAGGCGCTACCCGGGCTGGATGCGGTGCGGATTGCCACCAGCCTCGCGACGCGTTCCGATCATCCGGTGTCGCTCGCGATTGCCGAGGCGGGCCGGCAAGCGGGTATTGCGCTGTTGCCGGTCGATGGCTTCACCGCCCTGCCGGGGCGTGGCGTGCAGGGCAGGGTGGACGGCGTGCGTTACCAGTTGGGCAATCACCGATTTATCCACGAGCTCGGCGTCTGCTCCGGCGAGCTGGAAGCGCGCTTGGGCCGAGTCGAGGAGGAAGGCAAGACCGTGATCCTGCTCACCGATGGCCAGCGGGTGCTGGCGCTGTTCGCGGTGGCCGATACGGTCAAGGCCGGCAGCCGCGCCGCCGTCGAGGAATTGCATGCGCTCGGCATCAAGATTGTGATGCTGAGCGGCGACAACGCACACACGGCCCGTGCGATCGCCGCGCAGGTCGGCATTGGCGAGGCGCGCGGCGACCAGTTGCCGGAGGACAAGCTCAAGGCCGTCGAAGCGCTCGCCCGGCAAGGCGCGGTGGGCATGGTGGGCGACGGCATCAACGATGCCCCGGCGCTGGCCCGCGCCGATATCGGTTTTGCCATGGGCGCCGCCGGCACCGATACCGCCATCGAGACCGCCGACGTGGCGCTGATGGACGACGATCTGGGCAAGATCGCCCGGTTCGTGCGCCTGTCGCAGGCCACCTATGCCGTGCTGGCGCAGAACATTGCGCTGGCGCTGGGCATCAAGGCGGTGTTCCTGGTGCTGACGGTCATGGGTCTGGGCACGATGTGGATGGCCGTGTTCGCCGATATGGGAACCAGCCTGCTGGTGGTCGGCAACGGGCTGCGCCTGCTGCGCAAGTAACCTAGTTTTCTTCGCTGCCCAGCGCGTGCTCGATGCGCCGGTCCGGCACCAGCCAGATCAGCGCCGCGATCACGTAGAGGCTTTGTGCCGCCCATTGCGACCAGAATGCCAATGCGATCGCCGTGGCATAGATCACGGGCGAGAGCTTGCCCTTCCAGTCGCTGCCGATGGCTTTCTTCAGCAGGGAATCTGGCCCCTGCGAGGCAATGATCAATTGCTGCAGCATCCAGTAGGCGATGGAGGCCATCAGCAGGACGACGCCATACAGGGCCGAAGGCGCTGCGGCGAAATGGTTCTCGCCCATCCAGCCGGTGGTGAAGGGGAACAGCGAGAGCCAGAACAGCAGATGCAGGTTGGCCCACAGCATCGGCCCGGTCACCTTGCGGCAGGTCTTGAGCATGTGGTGGTGATTGTTCCAGTAGATGCCGACGTAGATGAAGCTCAGCACATAGCCCAGAAAGACGGGGAGCAAGGGCGCCAGCGCCGAGATGTTCTCGCCGTGGGGCACCTTGAGTTCCAGCACCATGATGGTGATGATGATGGCGATCACGCCATCGCTGAAGGCTTCGAGCCGGTTCTTGTCCATCTTGTCTCCGCTTGAGAATGCAATTCGATCTCAACTTGCAGGATAGCAGGCGCGGTTGTTGTTGCGGAAGCCAGAAACGGAACCCGCAAAAAAGGCCGCACAAGGCGGCCTGTTCGGGTGCGGTACAGACTTACTTTGCCAAAGCGAGTTCTTGCAGGGTAAACAGCTCGCGAATGCCCGCTTCGGCCAGATCGAGCAACGCGTTCATTTCGGCGCGGCTGAATGCCTCGCCTTCGGCGGTGCCCTGGATTTCGATGAATTTGCCGCTGGCGGCCATCACCACGTTCATATCGGTTTCGCAGCCGGAATCTTCCGGGTAGTCCAGATCGAGCACCGGCTCGCCTTCGAACACGCCGACCGAGATCGCGGCGACCGCTTCCTTGAGCGGCGATTCGGTCAGCTTGCCGGCGGCGATCAGACCGTTGATCGCATCGGCCAGCGCCACGTACGCGCCGGTGATGCTGGCGGTGCGCGTACCGCCGTCGGCCTGGATCACGTCGCAATCGATCACGATTTGACGCTCGCCCAGCTTCTGCATATCGACCACAGCACGCAGGCTTCGGCCAATCAGGCGCTGGATTTCCAGCGTGCGCCCGCCCTGCTTGCCGCTGGCAGCTTCGCGCCGCATGCGGCTATTGGTCGAGCGCGGCAGCATGCCGTATTCGGCCGTCACCCAGCCCTGGCCCTTGCCGCGCAGGAACGGCGGAACGGATTCCTCGACCGTGGCGGTGCAGATCACCTTGGTGTTGCCGAATTCGATCAAGACCGAACCTTCGGCATGGCAGGTGAAGTTGCGGATGATGCGCACGGGGCGCAGTTCGTCGGGGCGGCGGCTGGAGGGGCGCATGGCAGAAACTCGGTTACGGGTTAGAGGCGCCGATTATAGCGCTACATCGCGTGCGCGATCCGCGCCAGAAGGTAGGCGGATACCGTCAGCGCCAGAATCAGTGCCGGGAACGTCCGGCTGCGGTGGGCGAACCAGGCCAGCCCCATGGCCCAAAGCACGGTCACCACCCACCCCCATTGCCAGCCGTTCAGCCACAGCGCGGGCAGGATTGCGCCGCACCAGCCGGCCAGCGCGGCACGCAGGAAATCACGGCGCTCGGGTGGCGGCGGCAGCAGTTCCGGCAACGCGGTAGCAATCGGAGCAAGTTGGGTTCGCGGCGCCGCACGCAAGTTGGCGAGCAGCGCCCGCGCCTGTGCCGCTTCGGCGCCGCGCGCGAGCAGCAGCCCGTGCAGACCGAGCGCCGCTTCCGCACCGGGCAATGTTTCCTCGCCAGTATTTTCCGGCGCCGCGATGATTGGATGGTGCCGGTGCACGCGCCAGTATTTGATCGCACCGCCGATCAGCAGCAACAGCCAGGCCGCGAACTGGCGGCTGGCGGGCAGGCGGTCGAACCCGGCCAAGAGCGCAGTGAGACTCACCAGCAGCAGCGAAGCATCGTCCAGTGCCTGCCGCGCGCAGCGACCGAGCAACTGCGCGTTATTCTGGTACGGCTCGATGCCGGGCAGTTGCCAGCGTTCCAGCAGTGGCAGCAGCACGGCAGTGCCCAACCAGCGCGCAACCAGCGCGGCCACCTGCGTGCGCCGGCTGGCCTGCGCCGGGCCCAAGGTCGCGGCGATCTCCAGCAACAGCCACTGGCGCGGCGAACCCGATTCCAGATCGGACAGCGCGCGCAGCAGCGCGGCCTGTTCGGGCGGGGAGAGCGGGGCGAGGAGTTGGCGCAGGCGGTTCATTGGATGCTCACTGGATATATCCATTCCCCAGATACACTTTTAGAAAATATGAAAGTAAAAAAATAATACCAACAACAATAGACATTACTTTTAACTCTCTTTTGCATTTGGCTAGCACGGGAATTATATTTGGACCAGAATTCTGTCTTATGTTGGAGTCAAGCTTATGCCATGAGTAATAGAAAAGTGCTTGATATACACATAGGCACCAAAACAAAGTGACGTGCACGTTGCTGATATTTCTGACTTCAATTTTGGCGTCCCCAAAAAATAGAATCCCCCCAAAGGCAGAAAGAATACATATAATTAAAAAAGCAGAGAAATAGAAAACCTGATTGTTTTTATTGCTCGAATGAGTAATTTATCAGTCATGATTTACTCCTTTGGTGTCCGAGATAAAATCTTTCGCGCATTGATTAGCAATATAAATGTGGCTAGGCAGATAAATATTTCCACGATAATTTCTCCTGCTGTGATCACGATCATGCCAATCGTACTGCTAGTCGTGCATCCGGCGCAGAAGGATGGATCTTGGACAGTAAAAAATATACCAAAATAGCCTACCACTACCCCGATGGGCGCCAAAGCCAGCAGCCAGACTCTTTTGGAATATGGTTGGCGAATCATGTTCCTTACCATTAACTCGGGAACGCCATACACCCTGCATTTCATCCAAAGAAAAATTAGCTGGAATGGAAAAGCGGAAAAGACAATTGCATAAAATACGAGAGCTTCACTCTGCAATGAGCTATTTTTGCAAATTCGTTTATTCCGGTGTAAATGGCCGAAAATTTAGCTAACAGCAGAATAAGCTTGTTGTCGATGAACGCGCTTGGATCGATTAAGGCCAAGATTCCCCCGATGAGTGCGGGAACCCAGGCGATGGGATGGGTAAGTACTCTGCTTGCGCTTTGACCTTCTTTTTCAACAAGTGGACGGTTTTCTATCATGCAATAGCTTTCTATTATGTGAACTACTGCGGTTGGCCAGCGTGTAGGTCAGAAAAGCATAGCGCCTTCTGACGGTTGAAATCTAATTTGAACTCCATGCGTCGGATGGCGCCTTTGGCTTATCCGACCTACGTCAATTACCCCAGCCAATAATCCCCAACCAACCCCGCAAACACAATCACCCCAATCCGGTTGTTCGCCAGAAACGCCGCAAAACAAGCCGCAGGCTCGCGACCACGAATGCGGCGGTATTGGTCGGCTACCAACAGCACTACCGCTACCAGCGCGGCGAAGTAGATCGCGCTGCGCCCGGTGCGCAATCCGATCCATACCATCAGCCCCAGAAACCCCGCATAGCAGAGCAGGATCGCGGCCACGTCGAAGCGGCCGAAGGTGATCGCGGAGGTCTTGATGCCGATCTTCAGATCGTCGGCGCGGTCGACCATCGCGTATTCGGTGTCGTAGGCGACGGTCCAGAGGATGTTGGCGAGCAGCAGCCACCACGCCAGTGCCGGTACGCTGCCGGTCTGGGCGGCAAAGGCCATCGGGATGCCGAAGCCGAAGGCGATGCCCAGGTAGGCCTGCGGTAGTGCCAGGAAGCGTTTGGTGAACGGGTAGCTGCCGGCGAGGAAGACGGCCGGGATCGACAGCAGCCAGGTCAATCGGTTGAGCGGCAGGATCAGCAGGAAGGAAAGCAGTGCCAGGCCGGTGGCAAGGTAAAGCGCTTCGCGCGGTTCGACCTCGCGGGCGGCGAGTGGGCGTGCCTGGGTGCGGGCCACGTGGCCGTCGAAGTCGCGGTCGGCCCAGTCGTTGATCGCACAGCCGGCGGCGCGCATCAGGAAGGTGCCGAGCACGAAGATCACGAGGATCAGCGGATCGGGCCGCCCGGCGCTGGCGAGCCACAGGCCCCAGAGCGTGGGCCAGAGCAGCAGCAGCGTGCCGATCGGCTTGTCGATGCGCATCAAGCGGGCGTAGGCCCCCAGGCGTTGTTTGATCATGGCGTTGCCTCAATCGGGGGCAGGAAAAGTTCGGTTACCAGCAGCCGGTCGCGCCCGGCATGGAACAGCGAGCGGCGCGCCCACAGCCGTGGTGGCAGCGGGCCGGCGGCCGCATTGGCCTTGATCCAGAGCGGGTGGCTGCGGTCGACGCGGCACCAGGCCAGCGGCGAGCGGGTGATGGTCGGATCGGCAAACAGCGATTCGCCGAGCGGACGCGAGCCGATGCGCCCGAACAGCTTGAAACCGCCGCGAAGGGCGGCGCGCAGCGTGATGCTGTGGGCAAATACCAGCGGGGTCGTGCCATCCATCAGCAGCACCTCGCGCGTGGCAACGCGTACATGCGGCGCGGGGAGTTGCAATTCGCACCATTCGTCACGCATCGCGCCTTGCCAGCCCTGCGCGATCACCCGAACCCGCAGTGCGGGAAAGCGCGCTTTCAGGCGCGCGGTCAGCGAGCCGGGATCGGAAAGCCAGGGGCGCAGCGGGCGCGGGGCAAGGCAGAGCGGGTGACGCCAGAAGCCGGACATGGGGGCAATGAGTGGCAATGAAGGGGATGATTATGCCATAGCCGCCCAAGCCGAAAAAAAGCCCGCCTGGGTGCGGCGGGCTCGGATTGTCGACAAGCTTCCACTAACAGCACCGCGAGCGCCCGCGAGGTTCTTCCTCCGGCGGGAGGAAGCGGGGCCGGCGGGATTCGATCAAAGAAGGCTGCGGGTTGCAGCCCATGGTCGAATCGGTCGAGCTTGCTCGAGCGTGCCATTCCTGGAGGCTTGCCGCTTTGCCAGCCTCAAACCCTGAAACGGCTCACCGCAGCCAGCAAACCCTTGGCCGAGCTGGAAACCTGATCAATATTGCCGGCGGTTTTTTCGATCACGCAGGTGTTTTCCTCGGCCATTTGCGCCACTTTTTCGATGTAGCGGGCAATCGCGGTGTTGGCCGCTTTCTGCTCGCGCACCGATACGGCAATGCCGTTGATGCCGCCATTGGCATTTTCGACCGCCACGGCGGCCTGGGTGAGCGAGGATTCAACCGTATTCACCACGGCCAGGCTCTTTTCCAGCGAGTTCATGCCCTTGACCAGCGCCAGTTCCACCGTGCCGGACTGGCCGTTCAGGCTTTGCGTGACCTGATCGATTTGCTGGGCAGACTGGCTGGATTTTTCCGCCAGCTTGCGCACCTCGTCGGCCACCACGGCAAAGCCGCGCCCCTGCTCGCCGGCGCGCGCCGCTTCAATGGCCGCGTTCAGCGCCAGGAGGTTGGTCTGGTTGGCAATATCCTTGACCTGCTGGGTGAGCGAAGCGATCGAGCGGGTGCTGTCGACAAACGAGGCCACGGTGCTGGCAATTTCCTTCACCGCTTGCTCGACGGCGCTGACTTCGGCCACCAGCGTGGTCAGGCTTTGGGCACCCTGCTGGGTGGCATCGTAGCTCTGCTGCGAGCGGGTCAGCACGTCATCGGCGGTATCGGAAATGGTGCCGATGCTGACGGTCACTTGCTCCACCGAGGCGGCAGTGGCTGCGGCGGCATCGGATTGCTCGCGGCTGGCGTTCAGGACCGAAGCGGAAGACGTTGCCAGCTCGCCGGACATGGTGTTGACCTGCTCGGCCGTTTCGCGCACCTGGCGCACGGTATCGGAGAGATTGTCCACCATGCGGCCCAAGGCTTTCAGCAGTTGGCCGGTTTCATCGGCGGCCTGGGAATCCACCCGGTCGGTCAGATCACCGTTGGCGACCGATTCGGCAACATGCACGGCCAGTGCCAGCGGCGCGGTGATGCTTTTACGCACCAGCGCGCCCAGGATGAAGCTGATGAGGAGTGCCGCGCCGGTGCAGGCCAGAACCACGCTCAGGATGGTCGTGGCGCCGCTGTGGATCGATTCCATGCGCGCAGTGCTGTCCGCGTTGCCGAAATCATCCAGGTTTTTCAGCGCGGCGATCATTTGCCCGCCCAACTCGGTGACTTCTTTCTGGGTCGATTCGAACTGGTCGCTGCGGGAATTCTTGTCGCGCAAAATCGTGATGAAGTCGGCCACCTTGGTGTCGTAAGTCGTGCGCTTGGCATCGATTGCGGCAAAGAATTCTTTTTCCTTGGCCGTGAGCGTGCCTTTCTTGGAAGATTGCGCCTGGGCCGCGCTGACCTGGGTGAGGCGGGTTCTGGCATCTTCCAGTTTCTTGGCGGCGGCATCGCGCTCTTCCTGGCCGATCGCCTGCAGCGAATCCCAGGTGGCCTGCTGCTGGACCTGGACGAGCTTGAGGATTTCCTTGCTGTAATTGCCCTGTTCCTGATTGAATTGCAAAACGGTCAGGCTGGCGCGCTGGTTCAGCAGGCCCAGGATGGCCACAACGGCCACCGCGAGAAAGATCAGGTTGATCAGCAGAAACGCCGCCTGAAGGCGTTGTCCGATATTGAAATTGAAGATAACGCGTGTGAAACGATTGGGTGTTCGGGTAACAGCCATTTTCCCCTCCTGATACGTTTTTTTTGTGTTTACGTCTGGATTCTGTCGACGTTTGATTTTTTTCAAAATACCGGTTGCTTAAAACTAACCTCATGTCTGCAGAGCTTAACGGATTCTTATCGAAGCCACCCGGTTGCGCATCGAATTGCCGGCCAAACCTGCGTGACTTTCTGCCTTGGGCCAAAGAAATGCGCAAGCAGGGTCAACGATCCGGCCAACGTGCCATGCGACATGATCCGCATTCTAAGATGACGCTGCAGGGGCAGTATATGCGAGTTACCGGTAACAACTTAAGCACTGTCCGATAAAAAACATGAAGATTTTTGACGAGTACCAAGAGAAGCTGGCGGCACGCAAAGCGATGGGCCTGTATCGGCAGCGCCGCGTGCTGGAAAGCCCGCAGGGCGCGCGCGTCACGGTCGAGGGCCGCGAGTTGCTCAACTTCTGCAGCAACGATTACCTGGGGCTGGCCAATCATCCTGCGCTGATCGAAGCTGCGCAGGCCGGTGCTGCGCGCTGGGGCGTGGGCAGCGGCGCCGCGCATCTGGTCTGCGGTCATTTCGCCGTGCACGAAGCGTTCGAACAGCGCTTTGCGGCGTGGGTCGGCCTGCCGGCTGCGCTGTCGTTCTCGACCGGCTACATGGCCAATCTCGCGGTGATCACGGCACTGGCCGGGCGCGGCGATACGGTGTTTGCCGACAAGCTCAACCATGCCTCGCTCAACGATGCGGTGCAGCTCTCCCGCGCCCATTTCCGCCGCTACGCGCACAACGATCTGGCTGCGCTCGAGCGCCTGCTGGCAGCGAGTACGTCGGGGCGCAAGCTGATCGTCAGCGACAGCGTGTTCAGCATGGATGGCGATTTCGCGCCGCTGGCGGGCCTGCTCGAACTGGCCGAGCGCTACGATGCGCTGCTCTACCTCGATGACGCGCACGGTTTCGGCGTGCTCGGACATGGGCGCGGCGCGCTGGCGGAGTTCGGTCTGGTTTCGCGCCGCATCGTCTACATGGCGACGCTCGGCAAGGCGGCCGGCGTGGCCGGCGCGGCGGTCGCTGCCGATCCGGTCGTGATCGACTGGCTGATCAACCAGGCGCGCCCATATATCTACACCACGGCCGCGCCGCCAATGTTGGCGCAGGCGCTGCTGGCAAGCCTCGATCTGATCGAAAGCGAAGCCTGGCGGCGCGAGCGTCTGGCCGCGCATATCGCGCTGTTCCGCCAGATGCTGGCACCGTTTGCCGACCGGTTGATCGACTCTGCCACGCCGATCCAGCCGGTGCTGATGCGCGACAATGCCAGTGCGCTGGCGCTGTCCGCTGCGTTGAAGGCGGCCGGTTTCTGGGTCGCGGCGATCCGCCCACCCACGGTGCCGACGCCGCGCCTGCGCGTGACCCTGAGCGCAGCGCACACGAGCGAGGACGTGGCCGCGCTGGCGGCGTGCCTGGTCAAACTGCTGAAGGATGATTTGTTGAAGGAGGGGGCGTGAGTCTTTACGTGGAAACGCACGGGCGCGGCCCGGATCTGGTGTTGCTGCACGGCTGGGGCATGAACGGCGCGGTCTGGCGCCACGTGCTGCCCAAATTCACCGACGACTACTGCGTGCATCTGGTCGATCTGCCCGGCCACGGCAAGAGCGGCATGGCCGAGCCGTACACGCTGGACGAGCTGGCGCAGCGTATTGATGCCGCATTTCCCTTCCCGGTGCAGGTGGTCGGCTGGTCGCTCGGCGGCGCGGTGGCGACGCAATGGGCGCTGAATCAGCCGGACAAGATGCGCTCGCTGACGCTGGTCGCCTCGACGCCGAGTTTCGTCCAGCGCGCCGACTGGCAGCCGGCGATGCCGGCTGAGACGCTGGCGCAGTTCTTCGGCCAGTTGCAAACCGACTGGCGCGGCACGCTGAAGCGCTTCATCGGCCTGCAGGCGATGGGCGATGCCGCCGCCCGCGCCGTCGCGCGCGAACTGACGCACGACCTGTTCAGCCACGGCGATCCGCCCCTGGCGGCGCTGGAGCACGGGCTGGAAATCCTGCGCGATACCGATCTGCGCGGCGAAGTCGGCAAGCTGACGTGCCCGGTGCTGCTGCAGTATGGCGACAAAGATATGCTCACGCCGCTGGGCGCGGCGCACTGGCTGGCGCAGGCAGTGGCACAAGCGCGGCTGGTCGTTCATGCCGGCGCGGCGCACGCGCCGTTCCTATCGCATGCCGAAGAGTTCGCCGCGGAGCAGCGGCGCTTTCTGGACGGAATCTGATCGGTGTCCGCTGAAGCGATGCGCGCGGTATCATTGCCCGATTCTTTTTTGCTATGTGTTCCATGTCGAAAATCAAGTTGATCGTGGGCCTCGGTAACCCCGGCGCCGAATATGCCCTGACCCGCCACAATGCCGGCTTCTGGTTTGTCGATGAGCTGGCGCGCACCGCCGGCGTGCAGTTGCGCCATGAATCCAAATTCCACGGACTGGTCGCCAAGGCCCGGCTGGAAGGGCAGGAAGTCTGGCTGCTGCAGCCGCAAACTTTCATGAACCGCAGCGGTCTGTCTGTCGTGGCGCTGGCGCAGTTCTACCGCATCCTGCCCGACGAAATCCTGGTCGTGCACGATGAGCTCGATATCCCCCCCGGCCAGATCAAGCTCAAGCAGGGCGGCGGCAACGGCGGGCACAACGGGCTGAAGGATATCCAGGCGCACCTGTCCACGCCGGCCTTCTGGCGCTTGCGCGTCGGCATCGGCCATCCGGGCAACAAGGGCGAAGTGGCGAGCTATGTGCTGAAACCCGCCCGCAAGGAAGAACAGGAAGGCATCGACGACTGTCTGAATCGCGCGCATATCGTGCTGCCGAAAATCCTGGCGGGCGAGATGGGGCCGGCCATGCAATTGCTGCATACCGACGAAGCGAAGAAGCGGCCGAACAAGCCGCTACCGGCAGACAAGTAATAAGGCAGGGGATGATGCATGCCTGGCGCGCGGACGACCGCGTGGCCATTCAGTCAGTGGGGACGGCCCCTTGATGAGAGGTGAATCATGTCCTGGGTGATTTTGTTGGTTGCTGGGTTGCTGGAAATTGGCTGGGCCATTGGCCTGAAATATACCGAAGGATTTACCCGCTTGTGGCCTTCGCTGGGTACCGGGTTGGCCATGGTGTTGAGTGTGTTTTTGCTGGGAATCGCCATGAAGCAGATTCCCGTGGGAACTGCCTATGCGGTGTGGACGGGCATTGGCGCCACCGGCACGGTGATTCTGGGTATTGTTTTGTTGGGTGAGCCGGCAACGCTGCTACGGTTGGGGTGTCTCAGCCTGATCGTGGCCGGCATTGTTGGTCTCAAACTGGTAAGTTCATCCTGAATCCTGGAGTTTTCATGCAGACCATCCTGATCGCCAATCCCAAGGGCGGCAGCGGCAAATCGACGCTGGCGACCAACCTGGCCGGCTACTTTGCCTGGCAGGGCGAACAGGTGATGCTGGGCGATCTCGACCGCCAGCAGACCTCGCGCCACTGGTTGCGCCTGCGCCCGGACAATTTCCCGGCCGTGACTGGTTGGGATCTGAAGGACCGTGAACCGGCGCGCCCGCCCAAGGGAACGACCGTGGCGGTGCTCGATAGCCCGGCCGGGCTGCACGGCAAGAAGCTCGATCAGGCGCTGAAAGTATCGAACCGGGTGCTGGTGCCGGTGCGCGCCGGTTTTTTCGACATGTGGGCGAGCGAGGATTTTTTCCGCCAACTGGCCGAGGAAAAGGCCGTGCGCAAGGGCGAGGTCAAGATCGCCGTGGTCGGCATGTGCGTCAATCCGCGTACGCGCAGCGCGCAGGAGCTGGACGAATTCCTGTCACGTTTCGAGCTGCCGGTGCTGACCCATCTGCGCGAAGCCCAGCTCTACGTGCAACTACAACCCAAGGGCCTGACCCTGTTCGATCTGCCGCGACCGCGCAACCAGCGCGATTACGCTGAATGGCAGCCGATCATCGACTGGCTGACTGCCTGATCCCGTCTGAACCCAAAACCTGAAGTGAATCCGATGACTGAACGTATCCCTGTCAACCTCGTGACCGGCTTTCTGGGCGTGGGCAAGACCACCGCGCTGACCCGGCTGCTGGCCGAGAAACCCGCCGACGAATACTGGGCTGTGGTGGTCAACGAGTTCGGCGAAGTGGGCATCGACGGCGCGACGCTTTCCACGGCCGGCGACGGCCTGCAGGTGGCCGAAGTGCCGGGCGGCTGCGTGTGTTGCACCACGAGCCCGATGCTGCGCACCGCGCTGAACCGGCTGGTGAAGGATCGCCGTCCGGACCGGCTGCTGATCGAGCCTTCCGGGCTCGGCCATCCCGCTGGCATCGTCGATCTGCTGCGCGATCCGTTCATGGCCAAGGTGTTCGAGGTGCGCGCGGTGGTGACGCTGCTTGACCCGCGCCATCTGGAAGATGCGCGCTATACCAGCCACGAGACCTGGCGCGACCAGATTCAGCTCGCCGATGTGCTGGTGCTGAACAAGTGCGATCTGGCCGATGCCGGGCAGATCGAGCGTGCGCGGGCGATGAGCGCAGCGCTGTTTCCGCCCAAGCTGGCGCTGGTGACGGCGGTGAAGGGCGAGTTCGATCCGGCGCTGCTTGATCTCGACCTGCATCCGGAACGCTGGCCCGAGGCGGGAGTCCCGCATGCGCACAGCGGCAATGTGCCACTCAGGCCGCGCAGGAAAGCCGAGCAGGAAAAGGTGCCGGAGCCGCAATCGTGGCCGGTGCGCAAGCAGCAATCGAGCCTGGGCAGCCACAGTTGCGGCTGGATTTTTCCGCCCGAGGCGCAGTTCTTCAGCGCGGCGCTGGCCGATCTGTTCGAGGCGTTCAACCAGCCGGAAAGCTTGGGGCTGGCCGGGCTGACGCGGGCCAAGGCGGTGATGAATACCGAGCGCGACTGGTATCGCTTCGACTGGGTCGACGGCATGCCCGGCGTGATGCCGGCGGTCTGGCGGCGCGACAGCCGGCTGGAAATCATCGTGCAGAATGAAAACGCGCCCGATTGGGCGCAGGTGGAGACGCGGTTGCTGGCCGCGCAGATTGGCTGATCCGGCTCGAAGATCAGTGCGCAGGATTCAATAGCCGCGGATCAGACCGCACCCCAGAATTGCTCTTCCATTCCCTTGGGCGACTGCTTGATCTGGTGCACATCGTTGCTGATCAGATCGCTCAGCGTGGGTTGATGCCGTTCAATCAGCCGTAGCGTTTCCAGTTGGTCCAGGGCTTCGTGCATGTCATCGAGCGGAACCAGCTGGCGCAGCTCGCCCACGTCTTTGCGTCCGTCAATCACGATCAGCAAACGGCGCAGGCGGGCGCTGATCGCGTTGCTGCGGTGATTGATCTCGTTGGTGCCCCGCAAGGTCTTCTGGTAAATCCGCTTCTCCATTTTGCCCTCCGCATTGTTGCCGGGTTGTATCCGGATGCTGCAATGCAGGATTGTAGTGATTATTTTTGAACTACATAAGAGGGCGTTGACGGGTGCTCACAGTTTTCCGTAGGAATGCAGGCCAGACAGGAACATGTTGACGCCGACAAAGGCGAAGATGGTGACCAGCAGGCCGACAACGGCCCACCAGGCCAGGATCGCGCCGCGCCAGCCCTTGACGAGTCGCACGTGCAGCCAGGCCGCGTAATTGAGCCAGACGATCAGGGCCCAGGTTTCCTTGGGATCCCACGACCAGTAACCACCCCAGGCATCCGCCGCCCACATCGCGCCCAGCACGGTGGCGATGGTGAAAAACAGAAAGCCGACCGCGATCGCGCGGTACATCACTTCATCGAGCGTTTCGATGCTGGGCAGCCGGCTGGCCAGAATGCCGTGCCGGGCCAGCAGTTGCGCCACGGCCAGCATCGCGGCCAGGGCAAATGCGCCGTAGCCGACAAAGTTGGCCGGCACATGAATCTTCATCCACCACGATTGCAGCGCGGGAATCAGCGGCTGGATCTCGTGCGCCTGGCGATCCAAGCTGTACCAAACAATAAACCCCACCGCAGCGCAGATGACCAGCAGCACAAACGCACCAAGGTTGCGGGCCTGAAAACGCGCTTCGTAAAACAGGTAAAGCAGGGCAGTGATCAGGCAGAACAAGATGAACACTTCATAAAGGTTGGAAACCGGGATGTGGCCGATATCCGGCCCGATCAGCCACGATTCGTGCCAGCGCACCAGGAGCGCCACCAGTGCAGCGGCAGCGGCGGCCCAGGTCAGGCCGGAGGCTATGCTCAGTGCCGTGATGGAGCGGCGCAGCAGGCCAATCCAGTAGAGCAGGGTGGCGAGAACGAACAGCACGCACATCCACATCACCGCCGACTGACTGGCGAGCACGTATTTCAGCCAGAAGGATTGCTGGGCGCGGGCAAGGTCGCCGGCATACAGGCCGGTGGCGAGCCAGGCCAGCGTGGCGCATACCGGCAGGAAAACCTGTTGCGCCGGCCAGCGCCAACCGAGCCAGATCAGCCCGGCAGTGCTGGCGAGCAGGATGCCCTGCTCGTAGCTATCCATCTGCGGCAAGTAACGCCAGGCAATGATGCCGCATACCCCGACCAGCAGGGTGGCAAAGCTGAGAAAGGCCCGCGGGGTCGGGGTCGGTTCGATGGTTTTCATGGTTGGATGTCGCCGGTAAGGGCCTGCGATAGGGCGGCGAACTCGCGCGCCAGGTCATTGTTCTTGCGGTTGGCCGTCATGGCGAGCAGGGTGCCTTGCGGGGTGATACGCACCCAGCAACGCACTTCGCGGATATAGAACATGCAGAACACGCCGATGATCAGCAGCAACGCGCCCAGGTAAACCAGCAGCTGGCCGGGGGCGCGGGTCAGCTGGAATCCACTCGATTTGACCTCTTCGAACCCGGTGAGTTGCAGCCAGACCGGCGCACCGTATTCGAAGAAGCCGCTGCTGGCCACCAGACTGTCGAGCAGGAAACGATACTGCTGCTCGTCGACGGGCAGGGGCTTCAACCCCGCTTTCTCCTGGGCGACATCCATGGCGTCGATGGCTGCACCCTGAAGTACCTTGAGATAAGTCTGCGCCACGGTCGGGCGTTGCGCCTGCGGGACTTTTTCTTCCAGAAAGCGGTCGATGGCTGGAAAGCCGCCATGAGCGAAGCGATCGAGCACGCCGAGCACGACGGCGCGAAACTGCTCTTGCGCTTGCGTTGAAATGCCGCCGCCGGCCTCGGCCTTGGCAGCGGTGCGCCGGGCAATTTCCCGATGCTGGGCGGGATCAAGCAAGGTGGTGCGCAGGCGCAAGAAGGTTTCCGGGCCGCCGTGCTGGTCCAGCGGTACGCGAATGAAGCGAAACGGTACACCGGGATCGCTGCGGCTGCCGGTCAACTGGTACAGCTGGCCTTCTTCGCTGTACGGCGCCAGGTAATTGAGGAATTCAACTGCTTGCCCGGCATCGTCGCGCAGCTTGAACTGGATCGAAGGCCCCAGGTTACGCGTGTGCTTTTCACTACGCACGGATTGTGCGCGGGTGAAAGCGGTGGCCATTTTGCCGGCCGGTGACGAGGCATTGTCGACCGGCAGTTCCTCGATATTGAATGTGCGGAAATCGCCAAGCTCAAGCTGGTAAGCGCGGTTGTTCAGGTTGACGGGCTGGGTGCTCTGCGAGCGTGTCGCCAGCGTGCTGTCGGGGATGCCACTGGCCAGGGAGTGCTGGGCAAAACGCAATGCCGAACCGCCATCGCCGAAGCTGGCTTGGTATATGGCGATGCCGGCGTAGTTTAGCGGCTTGTTGACCTCGACTTCGGCCTGGCGCAGCACCTTGCCGGTCGTGCGGTCCAGGAGCTCGATCTCGCTCATGAAACGCTTGGGCTGGCCCGTCGGGTAGTGCTCTACGTTAAAGCGGTTCAGCTTGATGGCAAACGGCAGTTCCTGCACGTAGTAGCCCTTGCCGGAATTCAGGAAGACCACATCGGCAATACCGTCTTCCGGGATGGTGACGTTGCCGCGAAAAGCTTGATTGCTTGCAGCTAGGCGACTATGCGCCGGAACCTGGCTTTGCGGCAGATCGCGGATTTCCGGAATACGGCTGCCGGCCAACTCGGTGAGTTTCAGCGGCAGGTTGCCATCGAGCAGCCCGCCGAGGCAGATCACCACAATTGCTGCGTGGGCGAACAGGTAGCCCGCTTTGTGTAAACGCCCTTTTTTGCCGACAACCAGCCAGACTTGGCCCGCTTCTTTTTCCCTGACGCGAAAACCGTGTGCGGTGAGCGTGGTGACTGCATGTTCGCGCTCGCATGGCTGCGGCCGCTCGGCATGGTGGGGCAGGGCGCGCAGCGAATCGAGCGTGGCATGTTCGCGCCAGCTTTTCAGGTCGCGCAGCAGGTTGGGCGTGTGGCGCCACAGGCAGAGGCTGACCGAAACGATGAGGAATAGCAGGATCAGCAGAAAGCCGGCGGCGTGGTAGACATCGTAAAGGCTCTGGGCATCGAACAAGCCGGCCCAGAATTCGCCGAATTCAACGATGTAGTTTGCCGGCGGCTCGTTTTGCTTGAGTACCGTGCCGATGACCGAGGCAATGGCGAGCACGGTGAGCAGGCTCACGGCAAAGCGCATGGACGAGAGCAGGCTCAGCAGTGCGCGCAGGAAGGACGAGCGGGGAAATGTCATGGTGAGGTGCGGCCCGCCGGGGCGGGCCAGTCAGCGGCGATCAGCGCAGGGCCTGGATGAACTCGGCCACCGCCTTGATTTCCTTGTCGGTCATTTTTTCGGCAATCGGCATCATGACCGGCTGGTTGGCGCGCTCGCCCGAGCGGAATGCGCTGAGCTGGGCGGTGATGTAGGCGGCATGCTGGCCGGCCAGGCGCGGGTACTGGGCCGGGATGCCGGCACCATTGGGCGAGTGGCAGCTCATGCAGGCAGGCAAGCCCTTGGCGGCAATGCCGTTGCGAAAGATTTTCCGCCCGGCTTCGATCAGGGCCTTGTCGCTGGCCCCTCGTTCCTTGGGCTGCTGGCTGCTGAACCAGGCGGCAGCATCGGCCATGTCGGCATCGGAAAGCGGAGCGGTAATGCCCAGCATGACCGGGTTCTTGCGTTTGCCGGATTTAAAATCGCCGAGCTGCTTGTAAAGGTAATCGGCATGCTGCCCGGCGATGACCGGATTGACTGCCGCTACACTGTTGCCGTCCACGCCGTGGCAGGCGATGCAGACTTTTTCGGCCAGGGCCTTGCCTTTCACCGGGTCGCCCTTGGGGGCGGCGGCAACGGCAGAAACCAGTGGCAAGAGGGCAAGAGTGGCGAACAAAAAACGCATTTTGGGGCTCCGGAGTGACGCACCGAACAAGGAGTGTGTGCGACAGCGAATCTGACATGGATCAATATCTGCTATTCTATATCACGATCCTACCGCAAAATACAACGCTTCTCATGTCGCTTTTCCAGTCCCTACAGTTTCTGACCACCGTCAACGACCTTCGCCAATTACCCGCAGAAGGGCTTGAAGTGGCTTTCGCCGGCCGGTCCAACGCCGGAAAATCCAGTGCCATCAACACCTTGGCCAATCATACCCGGCTGGCCTATGTCTCCAAGACACCGGGCCGGACCCAGCACATCAACTATTTCGATTTCGGCGATAACCGCCGGCTGGTCGATTTGCCCGGCTATGGCTATGCCGAGGTTCCCACGGCGGTGCGCGCGCATTGGGAAAAATTGCTCAGCTACTACCTGATGACACGCATCAATCTGATCGGCCTCGTGCTGATCATGGATGCCCGTCGCCCGCTGACCGAGCTCGACCGCCGGATGCTCGACTGGTTCCGCCCCACCGGCAAGCCGGTGCATTGTCTGCTGACCAAGGCGGACAAGCTGAGCCGGCAAGACCAGATCAAGACCCTGCGTGCGGTAGAGGCCGAATTTGCCGACGATTCGCTCCTGACCGTGCAGCTTTTTTCCAGTTTGAAAAAGCAGGGTGTGGCCGAAGTGGAAAACGTGGTGGGTGGCTGGTTCGCCGGTGCGGGGTATGAGGCCGCCGGAATTGAACCGATGAATGGCGAGGAGTGAGAGGCTTTCCGTCTTGAATTTTCAAAAGCTTCGTATAGCCTGAGAGCAGGCATAGTGATGTGCCTCCCGCTTTCCCTCCCTGAGCGGGGCTTCGCAATATGGCGAAGCATGCATAAACCCCGGTTTATCTCGATTGAGACCGGGGTTTCTTTTTGTCCTGCAGCTGCCCGACCCTGCTTGCCGATCTGATTCCCTTCAAGAAAAATGCATTGCCAAAAACAGCGGCGTGGCGTCTTTGATGCACATTTGTTTTTCGCGAACAAATTTAATTGTCGCTGGCCGGTCGCTGCCGGTATGATCGCCCATGCTCAACGTGGCGTAAGCTTTGCTGTTGCTATGGTTGTCGCGGGTGAAACCTGCACATGCACTATCTTGCCAGATGGGGTCGGGCGCTTGCTTGAAAGTGCCGGCCAAACGGAGGGAGTAGATGGCCAATCTTGCCGGCGTGAAGGTGATGGTAATTGACGATAGCAATACCATTCGCCGTAGCGCAGAAATATTCTTGGGTCAGGCCGGATGCGAAGTGATCCTGGCTGAGGATGGATTTGATGCCCTGGCCAAGATTGCCGACCACCATCCCGATCTCATCTTTGTCGATGTCATGATGCCGAGGCTGGATGGTTACCAGACCTGTGCCCTGATCAAGAAAAATCCCCGCTTCAAGGCGACGCCGGTCGTGATGCTGTCCTCCAGGGACGGCTTGTTTGACCGCGCGCGAGGCCGCATGGTCGGGTCAGACCAATATCTCACCAAACCTTTTACCAAGGATAGCCTGCTGGCCGCCGTCGGCGAGCATGTGCGGGGTTCTTGATACCCAATGCATGGAGAATTCAAATGAGCATTAAAAAAATCCTGATCGTGGATGATTCGCCTACCGAACGCCATTTTCTGGGCGAATTGCTGACCAAAAACGGGTTTCAGGTTCTTTCTCTGGAATCCGGGGAAGAGGCGGTAGCCCGGGTGGAGGAAATCATGCCGGATCTGATCCTGATGGATGTAGTCATGCCCGGCATGAATGGTTTTCAGGCCACGCGGACGATCAACCGCAACGAAGCCACACGGCATATCCCGATCATCATGTGTACTTCCAAGAATCAGGAAACCGATATGGTGTGGGCCAAGCGTCAGGGAGCAGCGGAGTACGTGGTCAAGCCGGTCGATCCCCAGGAGTTGCTGGCCAAGATTGCGACATTTTGAGGGTGTGGCTAGCTAATCGGAGGGGGCATGTCCAAGCGGTTTAGTTTGCGTGATTATCAAGAAAGCATGCTCGGCCGAATGGAAGTGGCAACGGCCACCTCGCAGGCCGATGCCAGACTGGGTGTCGAGGTTGGCGGGCGCAATTGGCTGGTGGAATTGTCCGATACGGCCGAGGTATTGCCGGTGCCGGCCATTGCCAGCGTGCCATTGACGCATTCCTGGTTTTGCGGTGTGGCCAATGTGCGCGGAAATTTGCTCAGCGTGGTCGATTTGCAGGCCTTCGGCGGCGAGGGTGCGCAATTGCTGACCCCGCTTTCCCGGATCCTGCCCATCCACCCACGGATCTTGCCCCATGCGGCGTTGCTGGTCGGGCGCATGCAGGGCATCAAGCATCTGGCGGACATGACCGTGCAGGAAGCGCAGGCGATGGATGCGCCGGTGTGGTGTGGCGCGCAGTACTGCGATGCCGGCGGACAGGTTTGGCGAGAACTTGATATCAAGCGACTGGCAATCGAACCGGCTTTTTTGCAAGCCGGGATCATTGCATAAACCATAACAAAACGCATGGATGCCGCCACGCTGCGGCAGGGGGAAATCGAGATGGCGGTGCTGGATGTGATCAGGCAGTTGTTTTCCAAAAAGAATAAAGACAAGGCTTTCAATCCGCTCAGTACGAGCTGGATCATGGACCGGATCAAGATGTCGGATATCGGCGACGAGAAGGCTTTGCGGCCTTTGCCGATCGTTGGCCATCTGCCTTACCGCCAGCAGATGGTCTTGCTGTTGAGCTCGCTGATCATCTCGGGCGTACTGTTCGTGGTTTTGCTGTTCGGCATTTATCTCTTCACCAGCCATTACGCCACGTTGCGTTCGACTGCGACGGAAATGCAGGTGCTGTCGCAGCGCATTGCCCGTTCCTCCAGTTCGGGCTTGCAGGGCAATCCGGATGCCTTCACGACGCTCGAAACCTCGGTATCCCGGTTTGAAACCAACCTGGATTTGATCGCGAATGAAAGCGGGTTGTGGCTCAATCAAAGCAGCGAAAAAACGGCGAATGTGGAAAAAATCCAGGCGGTCTGGAAAGAAAACTTCCAGCCCAGCAAGGATCGACCGAACCTGCACACCATTCTGAAGCACAAGCAGGCCTTGACCTCCATTGCCAAGAGCGTGGCCGGGGCCACCGCGAATGACGGCGAACTGACCACGATCATCAGCGTGCTGATTCATGTGCAGCCCGTTTACGATGAAATCACGCCGACCACAGGCAAGTACCTTGAACAGCTGCCGCAAATCAACCTGCGCGTGGTCAAGAATGCCAGCCTGCTCTCGTCGGGCGATACCTCAACCCGCAAGATTTTTGAGGTGTTGAGTAACGACGTTGCACTGTTCAATTCGATCCTGCGCGGTCTGCGGGAAGGGAATCCATCGCTCGGCATCACGGCAGTGCATTCGGTGGGCCTGTTGAATGCGATTTCGGAAATCGAGCGCCTGTCACGCCCCTTCAATGACCTGGTTTCCTTGCTGAATACCAGTAGCCAGTCACTGGACGAGGTGCACCTCGCCAACAAGAACATCGTGCGCGATTCGGAAGTTCTGCTCGGCAGCTCGGCCTTCCTGGCCGATCTGTATGAAACGAAAACCCACACGCTGGGCGCCAACGTCTTCCTGCTGCTGCTGGCGGTCACTGCGCTGGGTTCGCTCTACCTGCTGGTGCGGGTGTTCAACCAGGAAGCCGTGCGACGCCGGATGCATTCCGAAATGGAAAACCGGCGGAACCAGGATGCCATTTTGCGCTTGCTGAACGACATGGCCGACCTCGCCGATGGTGATCTGACCGTGCGTGCGGCGGTGACCGAAGACCTGACCGGCGCGATTGCCGACTCGATCAACTACACGATTGAAGAGCTGCGTGCCCTGATTACCGAAATCAACCGTGCCACCGAGCAGGTGACCCGGGTAACCGGGCAGGCACAGGAAGTTTCTTCCGAACTGCTGGTGGCGGCGGAGCGGCAATCGCACGAAATTGAAGATACCAGCCAGACGGTTGGCCAGATCGTGCACTCGATTCAGGAAGTTTCCAGCTCGGCCACCGAATCCTCCCGTGTGGCGCAGGCTTCATTGTCCGCCGCCGAACAGGGCGCCGAGGCGGTGAACAACCAGATCAAGGGCATGAACGAAATTCGCGAGCAGATTCAGGAAACCTCCAAGCGGATCAAGCGCCTCGGTGAATCGTCGCAGGAAATTGGCGAAATCGTTGAACTGATTTCGGATATTACCGAGCAGACCAACGTGCTGGCGCTTAACGCAGCCATCCAGGCCGCTGCTGCCGGCGATGCCGGCCGCGGCTTCTCGGTGGTGGCCGAAGAAGTTCAGCGCCTGGCCGAACGCTCCGGCGAGGCGACCAAGCAGATCGGCGCGATCGTGAAGGTGATTCAGGCCGATACGCACGATGCCGTGGCGGCCATGGAACTTTCCACGCAGGGTGTGGTGGAAGGCGCCAAGTTGTCCGATGCGGCCGGTACCGCGCTGTCCGAGATCGGCCGGGTTTCGCGCGAGCTGGCTCGCCTGATTCAGTCGATTGCCCACGAAACGGAAGAGCAGACCCAATTGTCTGCGCGCGTGAATGTGGCCATGCGCGACATTCTGGCCATTACCGAACAAACCACGACCGGGGTCAAGTCGTCTGCCGAGGCGGTGGCGCAAATGTCGGGCCTGGCAGGAGAGCTGAAAAATTCCGTTTCGGGTTTCAAACTCTGATTGTCTGATTTTTCCGGACCACGGCCGCCAGCCTGGCGGCCTCAGCCACGAGTGCTTGCATGAGTCTGCATACTGAATTCGACAAGGGTTCGCTAATCTGGGTTAAGGGCGAAATCGACGCAACACTCAGCCGCGCCAGTGAGGCTTTGCTGCAGTTTTCCGATCATGGCGAGGAAGCCGCGCTGCGCCAGGCCCAGACGCACCTGCACCAGGCTTGCGGTGCCTTGGGCATGGTCGATCTGGCCGGATTGGCGCGTTTCTGCGAAGAGATCGAGCGCGCCGTGCCCCTGCTGGCGGGAAGCGAAAACCGCCAGGACAGTGCGGCACTCCTCAGGCGTGGCATAGACAATGCCTCGGGTTATCTGGATCGCCTGATGGCGGGAATGAGCAACACGCCGCTCCTGCTCAAGCCCTTGTTCAGTGAAATCGCCGCATTGCGGGGGAGCAGTCCTTCCGGTGCGGAACTGTTCTTTCCCCAGCTGCAACTGGATCTGCCGGGAGATTTGCCGCGCAAGACCTTGCCCGCCAGCGAATTGGCCCCTTTTCTGCGCCAACAACGAAACCGTTATGAGAGTGGGCTCCTGCACTGGTTGCAGGGCGAAACCCGCGCGGCGCAGAGCATGGCCGCGGCCTTGGCGGATGTGGCCGCTTGCCAGCAGATCGCCGTGGCGCGTGCATTTTGGTGGACGGCGGTTGCCCTGACGCTGGGGCTGGCGAGCAATCGCACCGAGCTGGATCTGGATTCGCGCCAGTTGTTGCTGCGGCTGAATTTGCAGCTGCGTCGTCTGGCCGATGGCTCCAGCAAGGTGGCCGAGCGCCTGTTCCGCGACATGCTTTATGTCCTGGCGCACATGGATTGCGACAGCAATCTGGTTCGCCGATTGCAGCACGCTTTTGAACTGGACAGCCTGGTTCCCTCCCCGCAAGCGATGGCTGCCGGCGTCGAACAGGGCGCTTTGCAACTGGCGCGCGGTCTGCGCGAGGAAATACGCGCGGCCAAGGATACCTGGTCGCGCATTGCCGGTGGCCAGCGCGACCGGTTGAGTCCTTTTTCGCAGCAATTGTCGTTGATCGCCCAGAAGGCCGCACCGCTTGTCATGCCGGCATTCGACCAGCTCTGGCAAGGGCTGCTTGGCGCTGTGCAGGGCTACGGTTCCAGAGGGCCGGACGATGCCGAGGCCCTGGAATTTGCCACGGGCCTGTTGCTGGCGGATAACGCGCTGGCGGTTTATCCGGACATGGCGCCGGATTATCCGCAGCAGGTCGAGGCTTTGCTGCAACGGCTGGCCCATCCCGGCGAGGCGGAACCGCTGCCCTTGCTCGACAGTGTCAGCCGCGAAGCGCAGGAACGGCTGTTGCTGGCGCAGATCGCACAGGAAATACGGGTCAATCTGCAGGCGGTCGAGGAAGTCCTGGACAGCTATTTCCGGGAGCCCGCCAATCGTGCCGGCTTGCCGGGTCTGGCGACCCCGCTGCGGCAGGTGCAAGGCGCCTTGCTGATGCTGGACCGACCCCGGGCTGTCCAGCTGGTTGAAGCATGCCGCAAGCAGATCGATGACTTTGTTGCCGGCGTCGAGCCGCAAGCCAATGAGCTGGAAGAACTGGCCGAAGCCTTGTCGATGCTGGGTTTCTATGTTGATGACCTGGAGCAGGGGCGCGAGCGCGAAGAAACTCTGAGTCCTGCGCTGGTGCGTTTGTGCGGGCTGACCGAGGAGTCCGCGGAGTCCACGGCGATCACCGAACTGCTTGAAGCCGAGCCCGAGCTGGTCGATGCCGACGCTGCCCAAGCGCCTGCCGTACTTGAGCCGGTGACCTTGCCCGCGCCGGTTCAGGAAAATCGACCCTTGCCCACCTCCGAAGCGGCGGTGGATGCCGAGTTGCTGGCCGTGTATCTCGAAGAAGCGGTGGAAGTGCTGGCGACGATCGAAACCCAGCTCGAGGTCAGCAAGAGCGCGCCTTACGATCGCGAGGCCCTCACGCTGATCCGGCGCGGTTTCCATACGCTCAAGGGCAGTGGCCGTATGGTGGGCTTGTTCAGCCTGGGCGAGGTGGCCTGGGCGGTGGAACAGGTGCTGAACAAGCTGCTGCAAGCGGAAAAGCCCGCTCCCGCCGCTTTGCTCGCGTTGATTGAACAAACGCATGCCGCATTCGCCGGCTGGATTGGCGAGCTGCAACGTACTGGCTGTGTCGAGGTTGAAGCCTCGGCGTTGATCGCCCAGGCGGATGCCTTGCGCGACGGGCTCGATGCCGAGCCGGAAGCGAATCCCGAGGAAGTGGCCGAGGCTGCAGCGGAAGAAATCAGCCTTGATGCCTGCGAAGTCGAGGAACCGCTTGAGGCCGCGGAGGTTGTCGTCGTCGGAGATGTAACGATTTCCGCCACCTTGTTTGCCATTTTCCGCGAAGAGGCCGAACGCCACCTCAAGGCGCTGCAGCGCGGCGTGGCCGTGCTTGCCGAACAGGGCGAACTGGAGCCGGGCTTTATCCTTGCCGCGCATACGCTGGGCGGCATTACCTCGACCACCGGATTCCGTGCCCAAGGCGAGTTGGCGTACGCGCTGGAGCATGCGCTGCAAAAATTGGGTGCGGATGCCGGGCGCGAGTTGGGGTTGTTGAGCGAAGTGGTTGGCGCATTGGATGGCATGCTGGGCAGCATCTTCCAGCGCGCCATGCCTGGCAGCACGCCGGACTTGCTGGCAAGACTGCAGGAAGTGTGTGCACAAGCCTTTGCCACAGAATTGCCGGAAGAGGAAGCGATCACGCTGGAGCAGGAACCTGAAGAGCTGCAGCTGGCGGTTGCCGCCGATGCCGTGCCGGTTGTTGCTGCTCCCGAACGCGCTGCCGAGGAACCGGTTCCGGCCGAGGCCGATTTTGAGCTAGCCGATTTGGAGCTGGCCGATATTCTGCTGGAACTGCCGGAAGAAAATGCGGTTGTTGATTTGCCTGCAGCTGCAGAAACGATGCAGGAAACGGATTCCGCCGTTGCATTGCCGGACGCCGTCGAAGCCGAACCGGCTGTCGAACTAGCACCGACAGTCGAAGATTGGGTGCCGGAAGATGAGGCGCTGGAACTGGAATCCGCACCGGAGGCTGGCGAGGACGCCTTGCAGGCTGAATTGGCCGAACTGATAGACCTGACCGAAGTTCCTGCCGAAGAAACGGCAATCGCAACGAGTGCCATCGAGGTTGCCCCGGAAGCGGAACCCGCGCAGGAAGATGACGTTGAAACGCTGGTGCTGGCAGAAGACGCCGAGACCGGCGATGAATTCGAATTGGCTGCTGTATTCCCTGAACCGGTCATGTTCGCTCCCGTCGAGGGAGATGGCGGGGCGAGCCTTGCCGCGCTGCGGGCCGAGATCGCGGCCGGCGTGGTGGACGATATCGACGAGCAGCTGCTGCCGATCTTCATCGAGGAAGCCGACGAGCTGATGCCCACGGTCAGTGCGAGCCTGCATGCGCTGGTGGAGGGCTCCGGGGGCGTGGAAGCCCTGCAGCGGCTCAAGCGCACGCTGCATACCATGAAAGGCAGCGCCCGCATGTCCGGGGCGATGCAGCTGGGGGAAGCCGCGCACCGCATGGAATCGCGCTTGGAGAGTGCGCAGCAGCCGGGCGATTTGCCGCTGGACCGGCTCGAAAGCGATTACGACCTGCTGCACCTGCTGTTTGATGAAGTCAGCGGCCGGGGCGCACCCGCCAAGGCCGCGGTTTCTGCCGAGGTCGCGGCTCAGCCGCAGTTGCCGCGCGCGTTGGCTCTGGTCGAGCAGGAAGGCAAAGCGACGATCCGGGTCAAATCCGATCTGGTGGACGAATTGGTGAACCAGGCGGGTGAAGTGTCGATTGCCCGTTCGCGCATCGAAGCCGAAATGATCAGCCTGAAGGGCAGCCTGACCGACCTCACCGAAAACGTGGTCCGACTGCGCGCGCAGTTGCGCGAGATCGAAATCCAGGCCGAAAGCCAGATGCAGGCGCGCGAAAAAGAACTGCAGCAGCACGAGGCGCACTTCGATCCGCTCGAATTCGACCGCTTCACTCGCTTGCAGGAACTCACCCGCTTCCTGGCCGAGAGCGTGAACGACGTTGGCAACGTTCAGCAGAGCCTGTTGAAAAACCTGGACGAATCCAATTCCGCTTTGGCGGCGCAGGCGCGCATGACCCGCGATCTGCAGCAAAGCCTGATGCGGGTGCGGCTGGTGCCGTTCAACAGCATTTCCGAGCGCCTGTATCGTCTGGCGCGCACCACCGGCAAGGAAGTGGGCAAGAAGGTCAACCTTGAGCTCAAGAGCGGATCGGTTGAAATCGATCGCGGCGTGCTGGAAAAAATGATCTCACCGTTCGAGCACATGCTGCGCAACGCGATCGATCACGGGCTGGAAGACACCGCGACGCGTCTGGCTGCCGGCAAATCCGAGTTTGGCGAAATCCAGATCGAAACACGCCAGGAAGGGAGCGAGCTGGTCTTGACCCTGCGTGATGACGGGCGTGGTCTCGATCTGGAGCGCATCCGGTCCAAGGCGCTCGAAAAAGGCTTGATTCAGGCCGATCAGCAACTTTCCGAGCATGATCTGGCGCTGCTGATCTTCGAACCGGGGTTCTCGACCCTGGACAATGTGACCCAGCTTTCCGGTCGCGGTATCGGCATGGATGTGGTCAAGAACGAGATCAGCAACCTGGGCGGGCGCATCGATCTGCAGACCAAGTCGGGCGAAGGAACCACCTTCGTGATTCGCTTGCCCTTGTCGCTGGCGGTCACCCAGGTGTTGCTGGTGCGCTCGGGCGAGCGCACGATCGCGATTCCGTCGGCCCTGGTCGAGCAGGTGCAGGAACTCAAGCGCGAACCGCTGGCCGAGCTGTATGCCAAGCGCGAACAAGTTTGGCAGGGGCAGCGCTATCGCTTTGCCTATCTGCCGCGCTTGCTGGGCGATCTTAACCAGCAGCCAGAGCAAAAACGCTATTCCACGGTACTGCTGTTGCGCTCCGGCGCCGAGCGTATCGCCTTGCATGTCGACCAGCTGATCAAGAACCTGGAAGTCGTGGTGAAGCAGGTTGGTCCGCAATTGGCACGGGTGCCGGGCGTGGTGGGCGGCACCGTGCTGGGTAGTGGCGAGATCGTGTTGATCATGAATCCCTTGCTGCTGTTGTCGATGATCGATCAGATCGCCGTTGCCGTGGCGCCGGCGCAGCAGACTTTGGCGCGTGCCGTGCAGGAAGAAGGCGAAACGCTGAAAACGGCGCCGGTAGTAATGGTGGTCGACGATTCGCTGACCGTGCGCAAGATCACTGGACGCCTGCTGGCACGCGAAGGTTTCCAGGTGCTGACTGCCAAGGACGGCGTCGATGCCCTGCAGCAGCTGCAGGAGGTTCGCCCGGCCGTGATGCTGGTCGATATCGAAATGCCGCGCATGGATGGCTTCGAGCTGACGCGCAACGTGCGCGCTGCGCCAGACACGCGCGAGATCCCGATCATCATGATTACCTCGCGCACGGCGGACAAACACCGCAAGGTGGCCTTCGATCTGGGCGTCAATGTGTTCCTCGGCAAGCCGTACCAGGAAGACGAGCTGCTCGGGCATGTGCACCGCTTTGTCGATGTGAATTGAGCGGGTTTGCCCATCCCCCGACACCCCGCCGTGCGCGGGGTGTTTTTTTGTTTGGGTAAAATTCTCGATAAACGAAAGCGCCACGCCGGGGGAAAGTGTTTAAAATCGCGCACTTCAAGGTGCCAGCCATTGATCCGTCCTTTGCCCCGAAGGAAATACCCTTGGGGTACGCCGGAATAACGGAAACTTCACGGGTCAGATCAATAAATACTGGTTAAACGGGAAACAGGTGAAATGCCTGTGCTGCCCCTGCAACGGTCAGCAAGTGTGGGTCAATCGATAATCCACTGCGCGTCAGCGCGGGAAGGGGATTGATCAAGTCTTGCGAGCCCGGATACCGGCCTTGGACTTCTGCCCGGCTTTGCTGGCAGAAGCCGGAAGTGGACCGCGCATGCGTGCCGGCCATGACCTATCCCGCGGCAGGGTGCACGTGGCGGAAAAGCCACCGAGCCGCAATCGCTGCCAACGCTCCTCCGCCGCTCTCCTGCCGTTCATTGTCCCCTGTTACGCAGCGGGCGTAACGTTTGGAGTATTTGATATGCAATGGCGTTTGGTTTCTGTTTTCCCCTGTCTTTTCCTCGCTTCGATGGTCGCACGCGCTGACGAAGCCGTGACCGAGTTGCCGGAAACGGTGATTACCGCGGCGCGAGTTCCCCAGCCGCAACGCGAAGTGCTCGGCGATGTCACGCTGATCACGCGCAAGGATCTTGAGCTGCAGCGCGGCCAGAGTCTGGTCGACGTGCTCTCGGCGCAGCCCGGCATCCAGTTCTCCAGCAACGGCGGCAAGGGCAAGACGACGAGCGTGTTCCTGCGCGGTACCAATACCGCGCACATGCTGGTGCTGATCGACGGCATGCGCTACGGTTCGGCCACCACCGGGATGGCCAGCCTGCAGCATCTTCCGCTGGAGCAGGTCGACCATATTGAAATCCTGCGCGGTGCGGCCGCCAGCCTGTATGGCTCCGATGCGATCGGCGGCGTGATACAGGTCTTTACCCGGCGTGGTGGCAAGACCCCGGCCGCTTCGGTGGAAGTGGGCCTGGGCAGCAACCACACCCGCGAGGCCAATGCCCAGGTTGCGGCCAGCATCGGAGATACCCGCTATGCACTCGGCGTGGCGCACAGCGAGACCGATGGCATCAATGTGATCCGCGATCCGATCAATCCCAGCTATTACCCGGACCGCGATGGCTACAGCAATACCAGCGCCAGTCTGTCGGTCAGTCACAAACTCAATGTCGAGAACGAAGTGGGCGCAAACCTGCTGTTTTCGAAATCCCGCAACCATTTCGACGGCAATGTGCTCGATTCCTTCTGGAACAACGTAGCGCAGAGCTACGACTACCGCGAAGAAAGCAAACAGGGCGCCGCGAGCGTCTGGAGCCGGCACCAGTTGGCGCAAAACTGGACCGCCCGCCTGCAGGCCGGTTTCAGCACCGACGACAGCGAAAACTTCGCGCCGGTTTCGGCCACCGATTTGAGCGACAAGAAAACCCGCTTTACCACGCGCCAAACCCAGCTCGGCTGGCAAAACGATATCCTGGTCGGCCCGGGCACCGCGACGCTCGGTCTGGAAACGCTGGAACAGCGTGTTGCCGGCTCGACGGCGTATCCGGTCGACCAGCGTCGCATCAACAGCCTGCTGGGTGGCTATCTCGTGCATCTTGGCGAGTGGAATCTGCAGGCCAATCTGCGCAATGACGACAATTCGCAGTTCGGCAATCACACCAGCGGACAAGCTGGCGCGAGCTGGCAGTTCCTGCCGGCTTGGCAAGCGGGCGGCAATATCGGCACCGGCTTCCGGGCACCTTCCTTCAATGACCTGTATTACCCGGACGATGGTTTTGGCAACAAGGGCAACCCGAACCTGAAACCGGAAAAATCGCTCAATCGCGAAGTATTTATCCGTTATCAGCAGCAGGCGTTGCAAGCCGGGCTGACGCTGTTCAAGAACCGGGTCAACAACCTGATCGACTGGGCGCCGGTTGATGCCTCCGATCCGTACGGTGCATGGCAGCCGAGCAATGTGGGCCGTGCGCTGTTGCGTGGCGCCAGCCTGCAGTCGTCCTGGCAGGGGCAGGTATTCAGCGTCGGCGGCAATTACGACTGGCTCGACGCGCGCGATATCTCGGGCGGTAGCAACGATGGTAAGCAGCTGATCTATCGTGCCAAGCATTCCGGTACGGTCTACGCCGGGATCACGCAAGGCAAGTGGCAGACGCGGGTCGAACTGAAAATGGTTGGCCTGCGCTACAGTAATGCCGCCAATACCACCGATCTCGGCGGTTACAGCGTGGCGAACCTCGCTACCAGCTGGCAATTTTCCCGTGACTGGCAGCTGAACGCCCGGCTGAACAATATCTTTGACAAGGACTATGCCACCGCGAAGGATTACGCCATGCCCGGCCGCAATGTCTTTGTCAGCCTGCGCTGGAAAATGTAATGACCATTGAGCTGATCCTCGGCGGCGCGCGCAGCGGCAAGAGCCGTTATGCGCTGAATCAGGTGCTGGCCCAGACCGGGCCGGTGGCTTGGGTGGCCACGGCGCAGGCGCACGATGACGAGATGCGCGAGCGCATCGCCCATCATCGCGCCGAGCGACCGGCGCACTGGCAAACTGTCGAAGTGCCGCTACAGCTGGCGGCGGCGCTGGCCGCGCTGCGGGATCGGTTCGTGGTGGTCGACTGCCTGACGCTCTGGCTGACCAACTGGCTGTGCCGTGAAGACACGGCCGGGTGGCAAGCCGAGCGCCGGGCGTTTCTGGCCGAGCTGGCGCAACCGCGCCAGCAGCTGTTGCTGGTGAGTAACGAAGTCGGCTTTGGCATCGTGCCGGACAACGCGCTGGCGCGGCTGTTCCGCGACGAAGCTGGCCGGCTGCACCAGGACATCGCTGCAATCGTGCCGCAAGTGACGCTGGTGGTGGCGGGGATACCCATGAATGTTAAGAAGGAAACTTGATGAATACTGTTTGGTGGCAAGCCCCGGTACAGGTGCTATGTACTGAATCACAGGCGGCGGCTGCGGCGCGTCAGCAGGTGCTGACCAAGCCGGCCGGTTCGCTGGGCGAACTGGAAATGCTGGCGATCCGATTGGCGGGCATGCAGGGCAAGGTCTGCCCCTATCTCGCGCAGCCGTGGATCAGCATTTTTGCCGCCGATCACGGCGTGGCGGTCGCGGGGGTTTCCGCGTTTCCTCCGGAAGTGACCGCGCAGATGGTGGCCAATTTCGCCACCGGCGGTGCGGCGATCTGCGTGCTGGCGCGCCAGATCAAGGCGCATTTCGAAGTGGTCGATACCGGCGTGATGAGCGATACCTCGGCGTTGCCGGGTGTGGTGCAGGCCAAGGTGATGCCAGGAACGGCCAATTCCCTCGAACAGCCGGCCATGACTTCTGCACAGTGCGAGTCCGCGTTGGCTGCGGGGTATGCCGCGGTGCAGCGCGCGCTGGCGGCCGGTGCGGACTGTTTTATCGGCGGCGAAATGGGCATCGGCAACACCACGAGCGCGAGCGCGCTGGCCTGCGTGTGGCTCAAGGCCTTGCCGGACGAGCTTTCCGGCCCCGGCACCGGGCTCGATCAGGCAGGCGTGAGCCGCAAGGCGTTCTTGATCTCGGTGGCTTTGCAGAAGCATGCTGCGCGCCTCGATTCCCCGCTGGCCGTACTGGCTGCATTGGGCGGCTGCGAAATCGCCGCGCTGGCGGGCGCTTATATCGCTGCGGCGCAGGCCGGCCTGCCAGTGATTGTCGATGGCTTCATCAGTAGTGTCGCCGCATTGGCCGCGTGCGAGCTGAATCCGGGCGTGAAGGATTGGCTGCTGTTCGGTCACCAGTCGGCCGAGCCGGCGCATGCGCGTGTACTGGCCGCGCTGGGTGGACAGCCGCTGGTGCGCCTGAATCTGCGTCTTGGCGAAGGCAGCGGCGCGGCGACGGCT
>Ga0316613_10000222_pt1 | contig 61148 bp, 69 predicted proteins | sample OWC_soil_day10_C_2_FD_207647 | JGI IMG/M metagenome (GOLD analysis project Ga0316613, IMG submission 207647) | Wetland soil microbial communities from Old Woman Creek delta, Ohio, United States - OWC_soil_day10_CT_b | ecosystem: Environmental > Terrestrial > Soil > Wetlands | place: USA: Ohio...
GTTTGTCATTCGAGCTCTGAAAGTGGGGTCGAAAAGGAGGATATATGAAAACAGGAAAATGGTTTCAGAGAAAAGCATTGACTTTGACCGCTGTGCTGGTATTGGGAGTTATGGCACCGGTTATGGCAGCGGTTATGGCAGCGGAAAACCAGGAGGCATTAAGCCTCAAGCAAGTAATAGATACTGCACTACAAAATAATCCAACGCTACTGGAAAGTCAGAAACGTTGGGAAGGAAAAATGGATAGTGTCCCAGTGGCGACAGCCTTGTCAAATCCAAAGTTCGGCATTATGAAAGATGATGCAAATGGATTGTTTTCGCCTGGTACAGCGATGATGACGGAGTATAGCTTGACTCAAGAAATCATGAACCCGTCTAAACTGAAATCCATGGGTAAAATGGCTATCAGTGATGGGTTGATGTCGAAAGCCAACTATATGGATAAACGAATGGAAGTTTATAGCACAGCCAAGCAAACATATTATGATTTGCTGTATGCCGAAAAGGCCTTGGAAATTGGTAAAGAAAATCAGCAGCTAATGGGTCAGCTGGTGCAAATAGCTCAAGTTAATTATTCAACTGGCATGGTATCCCTGCAAGATACGCTCCGGGCCCAGACCGAGTTTTCCAAAATGACTACCGATTTGTTAAACATGGCAGCCATGGAAGCAGTGGCTAAAGCTCAATTGAATACTGTGATGAATCGTTACGCAGATAGTACACTCGCGGTGAAGGAAGAATTCAGCGCGTCGGCACCCAATTTTGATTTAGCTGGCTTAACACAGCAGGCACTTGATGGAAAACCAGCCGTCATCAGTATGCAGCGTCAAGTGGAGATGGCTCAGGCAGGTGTGGAAGTAGCTAAAAAACAAAAGCTGCCTGATTATGAAGTGCAACTTGCTTATAAAGACCGAAAGCAAACGGAGATGCAAACTCAACCGGATACTTGGAGAATTGGTGTGATGGCAATGCTCCCCATTTGGCAAGATAAAAATAACGGTCAAATCAAATCCGCTGGCGCTATTCTAGATGCCGCTAAAGCTTCATTAACTAATATGCAAAATATGACGTCACTGGATATTCAGATGGCGCTTACGGTCGCGCAAACGGCTTGGAGAAGGATTGATCTTTATCAAAATACGATCATTCCTCAAGCAGAACAAACTTATCAGGCTGGCATAGTTGGCTATACCAATGGCAAGGTGGATTTTATGGCAGTGTTGGATAGTCTGAATGCTCTCAGAAACGCAAAGCTAGATTCTTATAAGGCACGAGTGGATTATGAGAAAGCTGTTGCGAATGTAGAAAAAGCTGTAGGGAAACCCTTATTTACCAGTGGGCCACAACCATGATGAATGATCTGGATGAAAGGAAGAGGATAGTGTGATAGAAAGATTTGGGGGAAAAAAGAAACTGATCATTGGAGTAACTGCTGGCGTGTTAATTGTTGGTTCAGTAGGATATTATACTTATATTCATCAGAAACCAGCAGTGGTAATGGATCATTCTGCTCATCAAATGGGTGCAATGCCTATTATGGCAATGGGAGATACAGTGACACTTGATGCCAAAGCTAGACAATTAGCAGGGGTGCAGACGGCGCAAGCTGCAGTGAAGGCACTTTCTAAAGATATAAAAACAACTGGTAAAATCGCGATGAATGAGAGCGGGCGGACGTATATTACTTCCCGGGTGGAAGGGCGGATTGATGAACTCTATGTATCTGCCGATGGTGAAACCATTGCTGAAGGGCAGGCGATTGCCTCGGTATATAGTCCTACTTATATAGCAGCTCAAGAGGAATATTTACTAGCTTTAGAGAGTGTGCAAAAACTCAAGGGAGCTGGCGCGAATGTGGTGCAAATTAACAATCGATTATTAGAAGCAGCTCGGCGAAAATTGTACTTGTTAGGTGTATCGGAAGAGGCAATTTCCCAGCTTGAACAGACGCGTCAAGCTAAGGATCATATGACAATTTACGCCCAATTTGGTGGTACTGTTTTAGAAAAACTGTTACTACCTGGCGCGTACATTATGCCGGGGGAAAAGTTATATAGTCTATCTGATTTATCAACTGTTTGGATGTACGCTGATCTTTATGAGAAAGATTTAGCTGATATTAAAGTTGGACAGCCGGTTACCGTAACAAGTAATGCCTATCCTGGTGAAACTTTTAAAGGGCAGGTAACGTTTATCAACCCAATCTTAGATGATAGCAGCCGGACAGTAAAGGTACGGGTGGCCATGGGCAATCCGGGCGGTAGGCTGAAACCAAATTTATTTGTGAATGTCGCCATCAATACACCATTAGGTGAAACACTTGTTGTGCCCGAATCCAGTCTGCTTGATACTGGTACTCGTAAGGTGGTGTTTGTGGCTCAGGGCGAAGATACCTTTGTGAAAAGGGACGTAGTAATTGGTAAGGAAGCAGATGGTTATATCCAAATACTCTCCGGACTTGCGCCTGGCGATGTTGTGGTTACAGCTGCTACATTCCTCATTGACTCCCAGACTCAGTTAGGCAGCGGTAGTATGGCCGGCATGAAGATGTAAGGGGGGGCACAATGCTTAATAAATTAATTGAGTTTTCTCTGAAGAACAGAGTGATTATTATTTTTTTATCAGTGCTCCTTGTCATTTGGGGGGCTTTTACGGTTCAGGATACCCCAATTGATGCATTCCCCGATTTAAGTGAAAATCAGGTGCTGGTATATGCTGACTGGATGGGACGCGGCCCGCAGGAAGTGCAAGATCAGGTAACCTATCCTTTGGAAACGGCACTCAGGGGACTACCACAAGTCAAAGAAGTACGATCCAATTCTTCCTTTGGTTTCTCCATGGTAACGGTTATTTTTGAAGATGGCGTAGATCCCTATTTTGCACGGCAGGTGGTGAATGAGAAGGTACAACAAGCCATTCCTAAGCTGCCGAGTGGAGTGCAGCCTGCATTAGGTCCTGTGAGTACCCCCATGGGCCAAGTCTTCATGTACACGATTGAAAGTGATCGGCATAATCTAGCCGAGTTACGGACAGTACAGGATTTTACCATTAAACAACAGTTAAGTGCTGTTCCTGGCGTAGCCGAAGTAGCGAGTATTGGTGGCTATGTACTGCAGTATCAAGTCAATTTAGATCCTAATTTAATGAAAGCATACAGGGTTACTGTTGGCCAGGTATTTAGTGCGATTGGGGCCAATAATGCCAACGTGGGTGCTAAAGTTGTGGAACAAAATGGCCAAGAATATGTTATACGTGGTCTTGGACTTGTGCAGTCCATCGAAGACATTAAAAATATTGTGATTACCCAAAATAATAACATACCCATCTATGTGAAAGATGTGGCGAGAGTAACGACTGGCCCGGATTTTCGTAGGGGTGTGCTAACTAAGTCTGGTAATGAGGCGGCTGGTGGTATTGTCATTCAGCGTATGGGTGAAAATACACTGAATGTCATTGACCAAGTCAAAACAAAAATTGCTGAAATTCAGCCAACTCTGCCTCAGGGAATGCGTATTGTTCCTTACTATGATCAGACTGAGCTGGTAAAAAATGCGGTTAATACTCTCAAACGAGCTTTGGTTGAAGAATTTATTCTGGTATCCATCATCGTTCTGGGCTTTTTAGGAAATTGGCGATCAAGCATTATCGTAACAAGTGCCATTCCGATTGGGATTCTCATTGCACTGATTACGATGAAAGGTATTCATTTATCTGCAAATCTAATGTCCTTGGGAGGCATTGCGATTGGAATCGGAGTTATGACCGATGCGGCTATTGTTATGGTAGAAAATATTTATCGGCATCTGGCCGAAAATGGCGGCCGACGAAATATTGTGGACGTGACTCTGGAAGCGGCCAAAGAAGTGGCGGCGCCGATCTTCTTTTCAATCACCATTATCATTGTGACCTTCCTGCCAGTATTTACTATGACTGGCACAGAGGGCAAAATGTATACTCCCATGGCCTTCGCAAAATCCTTTGCCATGACAGGATCGCTTCTACTGGCCTTTACGGTGGTACCTGTATTATGCACTTTGCTGCTCAAGGGAAAAATCAAAGAAGAAGATACGTGGATCGTAGCTAAAATGCACAAGTTATATGTGCCACTACTAAAGAGTGTCATGAAGAATAAAAAGGCTACAATTACGATGGCTTTAGTGGTGATTATTGCAGGATTCTCTTTATTGCCGCTGATTGGAACTACCTTTATGCCTGAACTGGATGAAGGAACCTTCTTGATCATGCCGACCATGCTGCCTAGTGTATCCTTGACTCAAGCAGTAGAATCTGCCAAGACCATGGATAAGCTCATCATGGAAATACCGGAAATTGATATGTCGGTTGGGAAAGTGGGTCGAGCAGAATCAGCTTTGGATCCAGCCCCAGTTAATATGATCGAGACAGTTGTTACTTTAAAGCCGAAGGAACAGTGGCGTCCTGGTATGACCAAGGAAGCCATTAAACAAGAAATAACGGACAAATTAGGGAGTGTTGCTGGCCTGAACCTCGCCGTTACTCAGCCCATTGCCGGTCGATTGTCAATGCTGACAACTGGTGTACGGACAGAGCTAGGTATCAAGTTGTATGGAGAAGACCTGCAGGTATTGCAGCAAAAAGCCTCTGAGATTGAAAAAGTTTTGGGGGATGTTCCTGGAGCCACTGACTTGTATGCTGAGCGGGTCTTTGGAGCGCCTTATCTGGAAATACAACTGGACCGGGAAAAAGTGGCCCGGTATGGTCTTAACGTTGGTGACGTAGAAGACGCTATAGAACTGGCGATAGGTGGTAAAACGGCCACGACTACCGTCGAAGGCAAAAAACGGTTTGATGTGTTGGTACGTTATAACCGAGAAAGTCGTGAAAAGATTGACGCCATGCAAAACATCTTAATTCCAGTGACTGGTGGTGGTGCTAAAACTGCCAACAGCGGTATGGGTAGTGGTATGGCGAGTGGCTCGGCTAAAACAGCAGCTGCTGCAGCTGGCGGTGCTTATGTACCATTAGGCGATGTAGCCAAATTTCAAGTCGTTGATGGTCCGTCTATGATCAGCAGTGAAAATGGTATTTATCGTATCGTTGTTCAGATGAATACCAAGGACAGAGATGTGGTCAGTTTTGTCGATGAAGCCTCGAAAGTCATTAAAGAGAAGGTCGACTTACCACCAGGTTATTCCCTGAAGTGGACTGGGCAGTACGAAAATCAACAACGGGCTAAAGCACGTTTGGCAATGGTAGTGCCGGCGGTGATTGTCCTCACCTTCTTCCTGCTGTATATGAGCTTTAAATCCGCTGATGATGCCTTTCTCATTATGCTTAATATTCCGTTCTCACTGGTCGGGGGTATTGTAGCCATTTATGCGACAGGCACCTACATGACAGTGGCAGCGGCTGTAGGCTTCATCGCACTGTGCGGTATTGCGGTGCAGAATGGTGTCATTATGGTGACTTATATTAAAACACTTCGAGAAGTAAAATCCCTGGAGAAAGCAATTACTGAGGGTGCTATTACGCGGCTGCGTCCTGTTATGATTACTGCTTTGGTAGCCAGTCTAGGTTTACTGCCTCTCATTTTTTCCACTGGTACTGGGGCTGAAGTACAACGGCCTATGGCAACTGTAGTTGTTGGCGGCTTGGTTACCTCGACGATTTTGACCTTGTTTGTATTGCCTTGTATTTACTTAGTGTGGCATCAATGGCGTGAACGTAAACAGCAAATTAAGGTATCTGGAAGTTCCGTTGAAAAATAATTGATAATAAATAGGAGGAATATAAAATGAAAAAAAGTAAATTAGTATTAGGAATTTTGTCCATAACGGTGGTATTAGCGTTAGTAACAGGTTGCGGTTCTAGTGAAAAACAAGCGGCACCTCAAGCTGCTACTGGGCAGGCAGCCGATCATAAAGGCATGGATATGTCAGGTCATGAAGGTATGAATATGCCAAAAGAAGATCCTATGCCGATAATGAAAATCATGGATCAGCAATTACAGGATCTAATGAAACAAGTGAAGGCTGGCCAGACGATGGAAGCCCAGAAAACTGCAGGACTACTGGCAAGTACTACGGAAAAAGTTATGCCTCACATGATGGATAACGGTTTAAAAGACAGTTTGCGCAGTGCAGCAGGTGATATTAAGAATACTGTTAATTTCGGTAAAATGGATACTAGTGCCATGGAAAGTAAAGTGAAAGCCATGCAAGAGATTATGAAACAGACTACAACACATCTGCAAACTATGAAACATTCATAGCAGCTAGCTGGAGAGGAGGAGCGGATCATGAAAAAATGGTTAGTTGTATTATTTGCCGGGATTATTTTTAACGGCACAGGAGTGGTTCAGGCTTCTCCGACCTCTGGTTATAGTCAGTTCATGCAGTCATTAGATTCTATAGTAGTAGGTGCAACCATGCCGGTAGCGGACGAGCAGCAAATTGCGGCTCGATCTGCTACTTTGCCTACTGGTCAGTCTGGGCAGTCAGCACAGATATTGGCGGTGGCTAGAGAGTTGCTTGGTCAGCCAGTAGTGTGGGGGGGAGCTTCACCAGCGCAAGGGTTTGATTGCTCAGGATTGGTGCAATATGTATATAAGCAGGCAGGAATTAATTTGCCGCGTACGGCTGATATACAATTTTTAGTGGGAAGAACGGTGTCCCCATCTTCTTTGCAACCAGGGGATCTGGTGTACTTTACTACCTATGAGCCAGGTGCCTCACATGTTGGAATTTATATTGGTAGGGACAAGTTTATTCATACGTCCTTTTCCAAAGGTATAGTTGCCATTGCTGATATGAATGATAGTTATTTTGTGCAGCGATATTACGGCGCGAAGAGAGTGTTATAAATAAGATCAGGCAGTCTTTGGGGTGCCTGATCTTATTTATAGTTAGTTGCAGGGGAAAAATGTAATTTATTCAATACTTCTTCACTGGATTTTTCTTAACTATCCAGTAGCATAGAGTAAAGCAAAGCTTAGAGGATATATTCTAATCTCAATATAGGGGGAATTGATATGCAACAACAGCAAGAAGGAATTGTAGTAGAAGTGAGCGGTCGTATTGCCAAAGTGAAAACGAGTCGCCATAACGATTGTGAGAATTGTGGGGCTTGTCCTGGTAATAGTGCAATGATCTTAGATGCTCTCAACACTATGGGGGCCAAGCTTGGTCAACGAGTTTTGGTAAAAATCCAAGAAATAAATATGCTAAAGGCGGCTTTTACTGTATACATACTACCGCTATTTGCCGCCTTTGTTGGTGCGGTTATTGGTGATTTCATAGGCAGATTTTTAGGAATAGAAGAATTAATTTCTAAGTTAGCTGGCGGATTAGGAGCGACCGTACTGTCGATATGGTATATCAAATATTATGATGATAGTTCACGGGCGGATGAAAAAATGCAGCCAGTGATTATAAAGATCATCTGAAAAACAACTATAATATTTTCAATCCAGTCTTCCACAGTATGAACGTCGGTTGTCTAAATCCTATTAGAAAAATCAGGAAAATTGCTAAGGAACACGGTATTATTTTTTTGGTGGATAGTGCTCAAACAGTCGGTGTTTTTCCCATCAATGTGGAGGAGATGAACATTGATCTATTGGCTTTTCCTGGGCATAAATCACTTTTTGGTTGCCAGGGGGTAGGGAGACTATATATTAATCGGAGGCTTGTCCTAAAGACATTGCGTGAAGGTGGCACCGGTGGTAAATCCGAGTCATTAGAACAACCTTTACGACTGAAGAAGACATTCAAACATGTTTGCAGGCAATTGCTATTATTGCTAATGAAATATGTTAGGTGGGGGAATTTAGATTTCCAAGGTGTTTTTACAATGCTACCTTCCAATTCGCGACCACAACAGAATACGGTAGTCGATATAGATAAATATTATAACATAAATACGATAGTTCGATAAATTTACTAAAATAATAAAAATTTGTGATTGACAATACTAATTTAATATGGTAATATCATAAAAAAATAATGAACTCTTATTTAGAGTGGTCGAGGGACTGGCCCGATGACACCCGGCAACCGGCAGCAATGCAGTGGTGCTAATTCCAGCAGGATAATAATCCTGAAAGATAAGAGGAAGACGTTTGTATTAAACCTCTTTCCTTGGAAAGGGGTTTATTTTATTTCTTAAAATAAAATTTAACATATAGGAGGATTTTATGAAATTAGATTCGAAAATTGCACACATTGGAGTGTGTACCGATGAAAAAACTGGGGCTATAAGTACTCCTGTGTACCAGTCGGCAACTTTCCGGCATCCTGCTCTTGGTGAGAGTACAGGTTTTGATTATACTCGCAGTCAAAATCCCACAAGAAAAGTATTGGAAGAAGGAATTGCTACATTGGAAGGTGGAGCAATAGGCTTGGCATTTGCCTCAGGTATGGCTGCCGTTACTGCAGTACTGCTGCTGTATAAAACAGGTGATCATCTGATTGTTATAGAAGACTGTTATGGTGGTACATATAGAGTGATAGACAAGGTATTTAGTAACTTTGGGTTAACAGTAAGTTTTATAGATGGCAGCCATATTGACGAAGTCATACAAGCCATCATACCTGCTACTAAAGCAATCATAGTAGAAACTCCTACCAATCCGCTAATGAAGATTATTGATATACAGGCTATTGTAAAAACGGCTCATGAAAATAATATTCATGCTATAGTGGATAATACTTTTTTAACACCCTATTTTCAAAGGCCTTTAGAAATGGGGGCTGACGTGGTAATACACAGTGGTACTAAATACTTGGCAGGTCACAATGATTTAGTGTGCGGGCTTGTTGTTGCCCGTGATGCTGAACTAGGTGGACGTATAAGGTACATTCAAAATTCAACAGGGGGAATTCTTGGCCCCAATGATAGTTGGTTATTAATTCGCAGTTTAAAGACATTGGCATTGCGGATGGAAAAACACAATAGCAATGCTAAAGTTATTGCTGAATGGTTAACAAACCATCCACGGGTATTGAATGTATATTATCCAGGCTTGCCTGGACATCCTGGCAAAGCGGTACATGAGAGTCAGTCATCAGGTTATGGCGGTATGTTGTCTTTTGTCGTTGATAGTACCCAATTAGTCGAGCAAGTATTGCGTAAGGTTAAGTTGATTCGATTTGCCGAAAGTTTAGGTGGTGTAGAGTCCCTCATTACTTTGCCAGCAGTACAGACCCATGCTGACGTACCTGTTGATGTTCGAGAGAGACTAGGGATATCAGACTGTTTGCTACGGTTGTCCGTAGGAATTGAAGATGCTGAAGATATTATTAGTGATTTAGAACAGGCGTTGTTTGTCTAAAAAGATAACATTAGTAAATCTGGAGTGGAAGACAATTATGGCGACGGAATAATAGAAACGTTATCTATTGACAAAACTATTTGCTTTTGATAACGTAATAATAATCTAAAAGTGAGCCGATTAGAAAACTGAAGGCTAAGGAAATGTTCCCTGTGTGGGAATTCCTTAGCTTTTTTTTTGTAGGTGAAAGTATGTCGGTTATACTCGTTGGTGCAGACCCTTTGGGTAGTATTGAAAGAAAATTACAGCCGATGGGTATTGAATCTATTGAACACATAACTAGCAGAAACGTTGGTGATCGCAAAAAGTTTAAATGTTCATTGTCGACAGTTTTAATTGTTATATTTAATATCATATATTATTGATCAATATTTGTTCATTGGCAAATATGATTTGTTTCCTGCCATATAATAGTCGAGCCATATAAGCATGGAGTGTATGATGATTATGCGTAATGGTCTCTTCTTCATGATTTATCCGAAACGAAAAGGCGAAGAATAACTGTTCGTCTGCAGACCATGGAACGGCTGAGTAAAGAGATGTTGTACAACTTTCAGGAGGTAACTTATTCACCTGAAGAACAAGAGCTGCTTTCCACCGAAAGCACGTTATTAAATGGGGAAATCGCGGACCTGGCTAAATTAATTCTTTTCTGGAAATGATCTAGGAAAAGAGGTAGAATATATATGGCAACAAACCGATCCGCCTACTCAAATCCAGATCAAAAAATGGGAAGACCTACTAAATACAATAATCCGGAAACGAAATAAAGACGCCATGCGTAATATAAACAACCTCGAAAACTTTTTAGAATTTGAATCTCCGGAAACCGACGAGGAAAGCAAGGTTCAAGTAAAAACGCCTATCCTAAAAATAGGGCGCGACAAGAAAAAGCTCATATAAAAGGGGATTAATAATGAATCTTTTCGACCATGCAGCTAGTCAAGGTGATACATTCAAACCTCTTGCCGAAAGAATGCGACCTAGAACCTTAGACGAGTTTGTAGGTCAAGAGCATTTATTGGGAAAAGGAAAACTAATGCGTAAGCTCATCGAGACAGATCAAGTACAGTCGATGATTTTACAAGGGCCTCCTGCAACAGGTAAAACTAGCCTTGCTTCAATTATAAGTAAACTGACCAATGCCGAGTTTGTGAAACTAAACGCAGTGTCATTATCAATAGCAGAGCTAAGGGCTGTTATGGACAAAGCGCGAGACAATCTAAAATTTCACAGGAGAAGGACTATCGTTTTTATAGATGAAATACACGCAATGAAATCTAACATTCAAATGTCCTTGCTTCAAACTGTGGAGAATGGGACACTAACATTAATTGGGGCAACTACTGAAAGTGTGACACACGATATTATTCCACCACTAACTTCACGTTGCAAAGTATATACCTTTCAGACTCTGACCTCCAAGGAAATTAAGAACATTATTACCTATGCCTTAGCTGATTCTGATCGTGGGTTAGGTAGTAGTATCAAAATCGAGCCAGATGCATTGATATATTTATCAGATGTTTGTAATGGGGATGCTCGCAGTGCGCTGAATGCCTTAGAAAGTGCTGCTTTGTCAATAAAAAGCGGATCTAATATTGATCTTATTACAATTCAACAGACATTCGAGTCTCGAGTAAGCGGAATATCGAAAACCGATTTATATGATCTCATATCTGCGTTTATTAAGTCTATGCGAGGGAGTGAAACCGACGCAGCGTTATACTGGTTAGCTCGTATGCTCACTTCTGGAGTCGATCCAGTGTTTATTGCAAGAAGAGTGGTAATTCAAGCTGCTGAAGACGTTGGGCTTGCTAACCCGCAGGCGCTAAACATTGCAATAGCAGCAAAACAAGCAGTAGAATTTATTGGAATGCCAGAAGCACGCATCCCTTTAGCTGAGGCCGTAATATTTGTTTCCGAAAGTCCTAAGTCAAACTCTGCGTACAAAGCTATTAATAATGCACTAGAAGAAGTGCGGACTTCTTGTGCATATCCTGTTCCGAGCCAACTGAAGAATAGCACAGGCTTATATGTTAACCCATTAGATCACCCTAATGTTAAAATCAATTATCTTCCCTCAGAATTAAAAGATGTCGAATTCTATCGCCCAAATAATTCTGGCGTAGAGGCGAAGATATTCCTCAAATATAATAATACCGATAACTCATAGTTTTAATGTACTTGACTCAGTTTAGTATTTTGCTATAGTGTCATTGGATTTTTCTCCAAACTGTATATATAATACCGAAAGCATAACTCATGATATCATTCCTCTCCTTGTTTCTCGCTGTAAGATACATAATCTCCATCCGCTGGCGGGGAATGAAGTAAAAAAAATAGTTTGTGTTGCTTTAAATGATGTTGTTAGGGGTCTGGGAAATCGACATCTAGAGATAGAAAAGGATGCTCTTGATTATTTAACCGATGTTTGCAATGGTGATGTGGGTAGTGCCTTGAATGCCTTAGACGTTGCATCTTATTCAGTGCAGAATGAAGGTAAGATTGATCTTGATACCATTCAGCAAGCTTTTCAGTTTAGGCTGAATGGCACCACGACTGATTTTTATGACCTTACATCCACCTTTATCAAGTCCATGAGAGGACGCCATACTGACGCGGCTATATCCTGGTTAGCTCGTATGTTGAATTCAGGAGTTGCCCCAATTTTCATAGCAAGAAGAGTTGTAGTTCAGGCTGCAGAAGCTGTTATATTTGTTACAGAAAGTCCAAAATCGGATTCGGCATATAAAGCGATAAATAGTGCGCTCAAAACAGTAAAGAATACCAGCGCTTTTCCCATTCCAAGCCAGCTAAAAAATAGTTCAGGACTATAGTCAATCCAATAGATCATCCTAATTCTACACTCGATTATTTGCCTAATGAATTATAATGATTTTATTTGAAGCTTACTTTTACCGTTAGGTAATTGTGAGCTTCAGTTTGCATAGTGGCAGAAATCATGATGTACTGCTTTTATAAATGGAATTTATAGGATTACGTTTAGTATTTTATGGTGATAATAAATTTGAAATATAAATTTAATCTTTGAATGTTGGAGCGATGTATTTGAAAATACGTATTGGAATTCCACGTGGGCTACTATATTACTATCACGGTAGAGTTTGGGAAGATTTCTTATGTAAACTTGGAGCAGAGGTGATTATCTCTGGGGAAACTTCTAAGAAGACATTACAGTATGGCAGCGCCTTGGATGAAGTATGCCTGCCTGTTAAAGCATATTTTGGGCATGCTTATGAGGTTTCCCACGACGTTGATTATTTATTTGTTCCTCGTATTGTCAGTGCGGCAAAGGGACAGTATACTTGCCCTGAAATGATCGGTTTGCCGGATATGTTGCGCAGCAATATTTCTAATTTACCGAAACTGATTGAGATTACTGTTAATCTTCGCAATGATTGGCGTAATTTATACCATGCAGTGACAACTGTGGGTAAAATACTTAATGTAGGAATTGCAGCAAGTCTTTATGCATGGTATCAGTCTTGGCGGTCTAGGCAGCAGCAAACCTGCCTGCCAATTGCTAACAGTAAAAATTTAAGTATTGGTCTTATTGGCCATCCGTATATTATTTATGACCGTCAGATTAGCATGAATGTGCTAGATAAACTTAGTAAATTAGGGATAAATGTAGTAACGCCAGATATGGTTGATGCTGATCAAGCTAAAAATAGTGCTGCCTGCCTAGATAAAAAAATTTTTTGGTGTTATTGCAGCCACCTAGTTGGTGCGGCATTTGCTTTAATGCAGCCGGCCCAGGTGGATGGGGTGATATTGATGACTTCATTTAGCTGTGGGCCTGATTCGTTAATAGGTGAAATAATAAAAGGGCGTGCCCAAGCCCTTAATATTCCGTTTATGCTTTTAACGATAGATGAACACATGGCTGAGGCTGGTTTTATTACCAGATTGGAAGCTTTTATTGATATGCTTGGTCGGAGGCGGCAACTATGATTGTTACTTTTCCTCATATGGGAACAATGCATATTACCCTTAGAACTTTATTCGCAGACCTTGGACTAGAAGTTATGCCTCCGCCGCCTATCACTAAGAAAACAAGGGATTTAGGTGCAAAATATGCTCCTGAAATGACTTGCCTGCCTTTCAAAATTACATTAGGTAATTTTATTGAATCACTGGAGCAAGGGGCAGATACAATTATTACTTGTGGTGGAGTTGGACCTTGTCGTTTGGGGTATTATGCAGAAGTGCAAAAGAATATATTAAAAGAATTAGGTTTTAAATTTGAGCTCATTATTATTGAACCTAATATTATTGAGGTATTAAAGACTTTATACCGACTTACACCGGGGAAGAGTTGGAAAAGGATCTACACTGCTTTTAAGTTAGCTGGTGCTAAAATGACCGCACTTGACAGCATAGAGGAAAAGATATGCTGTATTCGTCCCAGGGAAAAGGTATCAGGAATAGCAGATTTATTATGGCAGCAGGCTGTGAATGGGATTGAAGTAGCCCGGGATATTGACAATGTTAAGACGGTGACGGAAGTATTTAATGAAAAAATGAATAAGGTTGAACTGGAATGGGGTTATGACCTGCTGCGAATTGGAATAGTAGGTGAAATATATGTTATGCTTGAACCCTTTGTTAATCAGGATATTGTACGGCACTTAGGGAAAATGGGAGTAGAAGTACATAAGACGATGTTTCTTACCGATTATGTGCGGGTGCATCTACAACGAGACCGCCAGTACTATAATGCTTATCGGGAAATTGCAGATATGGCAAAGCCTTATTTGGGTCACTATGTAGGCGGACATGCTATTAAGAGTATCGGATGTGCTGTACAAATGAGTAAAGCTGGCTTAGATGGTATTATTCAAGTTTTTCCATTCAATTGTATGCCGGAGATTATTGCAAAAAACATTCTGCCACAAGTCAGCCGAGAGGTTAATATGCCGATATTATCCTTAGCTTTTGATGAGCAGTCAGGCGAGGCTGGATTATTGACAAGATTGGAAGCATTTATTGATTTGCTAGAATATCGCCGGGGCCAAAAGGGTAAATCATCGGCAATAAAGGGCACAAAATAATTTATTTATTTTGTGCATATTTTATTTTGACAACTGGGGATTTTTTTGGTATATTAATAATTAATAAAGCCTACTATATTACTCGGAATACTTGGTAATAGCAGGGGAGATTATTGTGAAGATATCCACAAAAGGACGTTATGGCGTAGCAGCCATGTATGATTTAGCGATGAATTATGGTCAAGGACCGATTTCTTTAAAGAGTATTGCGGAACGCCAAAAAATCTCTGAAAATTATTTAGAGCAATTAGTGAGTACATTGCGTAAAGCAGGATATGTTAAAAGTATTCGTGGCGCACAAGGCGGATATATTTTAAGTAAAGATCCAGCGAAAATTTCAGTAGGTGATATTTTACGAATTATGGAAGGACCTATAACCTTAGTGGATTGTTTATTAGATGATTCTAATGATCATGATGGTTGTGAGCGAGCGGGGATTTGTGTTACCCGCGATGTTTGGGCCAAAGTTTCTGCAAGTATAATTTCGGTTGTAGACTCTATTTCTCTTGCTGATTTATGCCGTGAAGAAAAATTACGAGGAGATGTATAAGATAATGAGAAGAGTTTATTTTGATCATTCAGCAACTACACCAGTTGATAGTGAAGTGGCAACTTTAATGATGGAATACATGACGGAAAAATTCGGTAACCCAGGGAGCATTCATTTTTTTGGCCGTGAGGCTAATAAAGCGGTCAATGAAGCGAGGTCAAATGTAGCAGCCTTACTAGGGGCTAATACTAATGAAATATTTTTTACCAGTGGTGGTACTGAGTCGGACAATCTTGCACTGAAAGGTGTGGCTTTTGCCAATCGTAAAAAAGGTAATCATATTATTACGACAGCGATTGAACATCATGCAATACTTCATGCGTGTGAATCTTTAGAGAAACAAGGTTTTACCGTTACATATTTGCCAGTTGATGAAAATGCAATGGTAAATGTGGAAGATGTGAAGAATGCGATTACTGATAAGACAATATTAATCAGTGTCATGTTTGCGAATAATGAAGTAGGTACAATTCAGCCGATCAAAGAAATTGGACAATTGGCCAAAGAAAAAGGGATATATTTTCATACAGATGCGGTACAGGCTGTTGGTAATTATCCTATTGATGTGAACGAATATAACATTGATATGCTGAGTGCTTCTGGCCATAAATTGTATGGACCTAAAGGTGTTGGTTTTCTTTATATTCGTAAGGGCGTAAAAATTGAATCCTTGCAGCAAGGTGGATCACAGGAACGCAAATTGCGAGCTGGTACTGAAAATGTATCTGGTATTGTCGGTTTAGGAAAAGCAGCTGAAAAAGCTCGGCTTGAAATGAGCGAACGAATTGCTCATGTTCAAGGGCTTAGAGATAACTTGATCAAAGGTATTCAAGAAAAAATTCCTGATATTAAGCTAAATGGCCATTTTGAAAAGCGTTTGCCCGGCAATGTTAATTTTAGTTTCTTCTATATTGAAGGAGAATCCTTGCTCTTAAATCTTGACATGAAAGGTATTGCAGCATCTAGCGGCTCAGCATGCACGTCGGGATCTCTTGATCCTTCTCATGTACTACTCGCTATGGGTATGACCCATGAAACGGCTCATGGCTCTCTTCGTCTTTCATTAGGGCGTGGTAATACACAAGCAGATGTTGAGTACTGCCTGGAAGTGCTGCCACAAATTGTTGAAAAATTGCGTAGCATGTCGCCATTAAATGCAACAAGTAAATTGGCTCCAAGTAATCCATGTAGCCAGTGTCATCATCATTAATTTAGTTGAGAGGAGATAGTTTTTATGTATACTGAAAAGGTAATGGATCATTTTACGAATCCGCGCAATGTAGGTGAAATAGAAAATGCTAATGGTGTTGGTGAAGTTGGTAATGCCAAATGCGGTGATATTATGAGAATTTATTTAGATGTACAAGATAATATTATTAAAGATGTAAAGTTCAAAACTTTTGGCTGTGGTGCAGCGATTGCGACAAGTAGTATGGTCACAGAGCTAGTTATGGGGAAAACTGTTGAGGAAGCGCTCAAGATTTCTAATGATGCAGTGGCTGAAGCTTTAGATGGACTACCACCTGCCAAGATGCACTGTTCAAATTTAGCAGCTGACGCATTACATGAAGCCATTAAGGACTATATACAGAAAAAAGGAAAGTGATTTTTTCATGGGTGCGAAGCCAAGAGTTCTTGTAGCCATGAGCGGAGGGGTGGACAGTTCTTTAGCTGCCGCCCTTTTGGTTGAGCAAGGATATGATGTCATTGGTGCAACAATGCAAATATGGGATAAAGATGTACCTGAAGATGATGCAGAAAATCGGGGATGTTGCTCACTCAGTGCTATTGATGATGCTCGGCGGGTAGCGGACAAGATTGGTATTCCTTATTATGTACTTAATTTTCGGGACATGTTTCAAGATACTGTCGTTGATTATTTTATTCGTGAATATGGTGCGGGTAAAACTCCCAATCCGTGTATTGCCTGCAATCGCTATGTTAAGTTTGAAGGCTTGTTACAAAAGGCATTGGCTTTAGGTGCCGAGTATGTGGCTACAGGTCACTATGCTCGTATTGGCTATGATGAGACGTTAGGTAGGCATACTTTGCGCAAAGGGGTAGATCATACAAAAGATCAGTCTTATGCTTTATATCACTTAAATCAAAATACATTAAAGCATTTTTTAATGCCTCTCGGTGATTACACTAAGGTTAAGACTAGGCAATTGGCTGCTGAATTTCAGCTATCAGTTGCCAATAAGCCTGAAAGCCAAGAAATTTGTTTTGTGCCAAATGATGATTATAAAAGCTTTTTAACGGAGAAATCACCTGCTGCTCTTAAACCAGGTCATATAGTAGATGTGCAGGGCAATATTTTAGGTAAACATCAGGGATTACCCCTATATACTATTGGACAACGCAAAGGCTTGGGAATTGCTACAGGAAAACCTTTATATGTGGTGGAACTTAATTATGAAGGCAACCAAGTTGTTGTAGGATCTGACAAAGATGTTTTTGCTAGCGAACTCATTGCTGGTGATTTGAACTTCATCACAATCGATAAATTGGAAGGCCCGATGGCAGTGTCAGCCAAAATTCGCTATGGATCCCGGGAAGGAACAGCTATAGTCACCCCCTTAAGCGGTGGTATAGTAAATGTTAAATTTAATGAACCGCAGAGGGCGATTACTCCTGGGCAGTCAGTGGTGTTTTATGATGGTGATATGGTTATTGGTGGCGGGATTATTATAAAGTCAGTACGATAAAGAGGGGGCAACCTCTCTTTTTTTCTATATCAGAGAATATATCTAATAAAAAGTCAGTATTGTGGTTATAATACTATTACAGTCTGTTTTGGAGGCCCCTCTTATGCAAAAGTTGCGCTATGTAATTGGCCTGCCAGTGCTCGAAACAGAAACAGGTATGCAGATTGGTGAAATTGCAGAAGTCATTGTGGATATCGAAGCAGCATTTGTATGTGGTTTTATCATCGCTGGGGAAAATTGGCTTGTATCTGAAAGTATCATTGCTTTTGAAGACTTATCTAGTTTAGGTCGGGATGCCATGATGGTGCGTAATAGGCATGCTATACGTCAATTAAATACACTGGTTCTTGTAAATAATAAATATTATTTACAAGATTTATTTGATAAGCAAATCTTTACTGACTCTGGGTTTCGCCTAGGTGTCTTAGCAGATATTCTTTTTGACAATATTACTGGCGAAATTAAGTGGTATCAAGTATCTGATAGTATCATAACTGATTTGCTGTATGGTCGTATGATAATGCCATTGCCACAGGTGCAAACTATCGGCCAGGACAAAGTAATTGTTCCTGAAGGAATGACCAAGCTTCTTCATGCCGAAACAGAAATCGTTGATACTCAGTAAAGAGATTGTTTTAAAATGCTCAGATGATAGGAAGAGGGACGCAGATGGGTATTTTAAAACAGCCTTGGGGAATATTGTATGAGGTGTATGTATAATGACAAGTTGTCCTGTGTGCAGTAATAAGCGGGCCATTGGTAAAGTAGGGTCAGCACAATATTTTTGTTGGGATTGTTGTATCGAGTTTGTTGTGCGTGACGAAGAAACTACGGTTTTTAATGTAGAACCTGACGGTACTTTAACTCTATATTTAGAGCCATTAGATCATGTTATGTAAAAATCCTAGATAGGTTGATACCCAAATTTAATTAGAATGAAGCGGAGACCATGGGGTCACCGCTTCATTTTTAATGAGGTGTTTACTATGGTTATTAGCAAATCTTATATCAAAATTACGATTATTATAGGTATTTTAGTAGGCTTCTTCTATTTTATTTGGCTAGTGCGTAATGCATTATATCCATTTATTATTGGCTTGCTGTTAGCATATATGTTAAATCCAATAGTATGTTATTTAGAACGGAAAGGTTTGAAAAGGTTATGGGCAATCATTATTTTATACTTATTTCTATTTGGCATTGTCATTATTGGTGGCAGTAAACTACTGACTCTATTAATCAGTGATCTAGAATATTTTGCTCAAGATTTACCACAGATCGTAGCTCGTATCAATGAAGTGCTTATATTCATTCAGTCTCAATATCAAAATTCATCATTACCCTATTCTTTACGCTTAGCCATTGATGAGGCATTATTGTTAGCGGAAAACGACATGCAACAATTTATTGGGCAAATAGTAAATAGTATTATTAATATTGCCCGCAACTCCATCGGACTCGCGATTAGTCCCATCCTTGCTTTTTATTTACTCCATGACTGGTATGAGATTAAATCTAAACTGCTGCTCATATTGCCAGGTCGCTGGCGGGCAGAATGGGTTTTGTTTTTTCGTGATGTGGACAAAGTGCTCTCTGGGATTATTCGTGGTCAATTGACGGTAGCGTGTATTGTTGGCGTTTGTGTCACTGCCGGTCTATATTTATTGCAGCTAAAATTTGCGTTGATTATTGGAATTTTAGCAGCGATGTTTGATGTAATCCCTTATTTTGGGCCGATAATAGGTGCTGCACCAGCTGTTATGTTGGCTATTCTAGAATCACCATGGCTGATGGTTAAAGTTATCATTATGTTTGTTGTTATTCAACAAATAGAAGGTAATATTATCCATCCTAAAATTATTGGTGAGAATATAGGGCTACATCCTCTAACTGTGATTTTTTTTGTATTTGTCGGCGGAGAAGTGGGTGGACTGATAGGTATGCTCCTTGGTGTGCCATTAGCCGCAATTGGTAAAGTTTTCATGAGGCATATGGTCAAAGTATTGCTGTAATCACCATTTATTGACACTGAAAGATAATTTATGTATAATTGCGATCATGGGTATCCCTAACAATTTGGAGGTCGATTACTATGATTAATATGACAGGAAATGAGCTACGCAATAAATTTTTACAGTTTTTTGCTAATAAAAATCATTTAGTATTAAAGAGTTATCCATTGATTCCAGAAAATGATCCTACATTACTCTTAGTTGGGGCGGGTATGGCACCATTTAAACCTTTTTTTACAGGAAAAATGAATCCGCCTCATCCACGTATTAGTACAAGTCAGAAATGCGTACGTACAGGAGATATCGAAAATGTTGGTCGTACGGCCCGGCATCATACGTTTTTTGAAATGCTCGGAAACTTCTCCTTTGGTGATTATTTTAAACGTGAAGCCATAGCTTGGGCTTGGGAGTTTATTACTGAGCATCTGGAAATGCCAATCGATAAATTGTGGGTGACTATTCATACTACAGATGATGAGGCTTTTGCTATCTGGACGAATGATATTAAAGTGCCAGCTGAACGCATTATTCGAATGGAAGATAATTTTTGGGAAATAGGACCAGGACCATGCGGCCCCTGTTCAGAAATTTATTTTGATTTAGGACAAGAGCGAGGCTGTGACAACCCTGATTGTGCAGTAGGCTGTGACTGTGATCGCTATTTAGAGATATGGAATTTAGTGTTCACTCAGTATGACCGTGATGAAGCAGGTAAGTATACTCCTTTGGCTAAGAAAAATATTGATACTGGAGCAGGTCTTGAACGTATTGCTTCTGTACTGCAAAATAAGCCATCAAACTTCGAAACAGATTTGCTGTTCCCCCTTATTGAGCATGCAGCTAAAGTCGCAAACGCTACATATGGATGTTCGAATAAGGTAGATGTTTCTCTTAAGGTTATTGCCGATCATATCCGTAGCATGACGGTAATGATTGGTGATGGTATTTTGCCGTCTAATGAAGGTCGTGGATATGTTTTACGACGCATTTTGCGTCGTGCCGTCAGACACGCGCGGCTATTGGGGATTGAGAAAATGTTCTTGGTTGATATGGTTGATGTGGTAACGAACATCTTTGCTGAAGCTTATCCTGATTTAGGGGAAAAACAAGCCTATATCAAAAAAGTAATTCAATTAGAGGAAGAACGTTTTCAGGCAACTTTGGTTCAAGGTATGGAATTATTAAATCGACATATTCAAGGATTAAAGGAAACTGGTGTAACAATGCTTGATGGCGCTACTGTCTTCAAATTATATGATACTTTTGGTTTCCCATGGGAGCTTACGCTAGAAATCGTAGAAGAACATGGTATGGAGCTGGATAAACAAGCTTTTGATGCAGCCATGAAAGAACAACGTGAGCGGGCAAGGGCTGGACGGCAGGCAAATGAAGAACAAGTAGTCATACCTGATTTATCCCACTTGAAAGCCGAGGAACTTTGTATTAATGAGCAAGCTACTAATGGTAGAATTGTTTTGTTTTGGAAAGATGGCATCATTGTTGATGAAGTGCATGATGGGGAAGATGTCGGTGTGATTTTTGATGTGACCCCTTTTCATGCTGAAGGTGGTGGACAGGTTGGAGATACCGGCTTTATTGAAGGCCCATTGGGTAAAATGGAAATTAATGCAGTCAAAAAATTGCTCAATGGTACTGTCTATCATTTAGGGCATGTTACGGAAGGTTCATTAAAAGTAAGTGATGCTGCTTTACTGAAAGTAGATATTGCAAGACGTCGGGCTATTGCTCGTAATCATACTGCTACACATTTGTTACATGCTGCTCTGAAGAAGATTCTAGGCTCACATGTCAATCAAGCAGGATCTTTTGTTAATCCTGAGAGGCTGCGTTTTGACTTTTCCCATTTCTCTGGGGTAACAGCGGAAGAATTATCTGAAGTAGAGAAATTTGTACAACGCAGCATTTTTGAAAATATGACAGTTGGTATTACTGAAACAACTCAGGATGAAGCGAAAAAAATGGGCGCAATCGCTTTATTTGGAGAAAAATATGGAGATTCCGTACGAGTGGTAGCGGTTGGTGATGTAAGTACAGAACTTTGCGGCGGTAGCCATGTAGAGAGTACTGCTGAGATTAGTCTCGTGAAAATTGTTAGTGAAGCAGGTATTGGTTCTGGCATTAGACGGATTGAAGCCGTAACAGGTGCTGGGGCAATTGAGTATATAAATACACGAGAAACCTTATTACAAACTGCAGCTACTATGCTAAAGGCACGTCCCGAAGAGATTGTAGCTCGCGTAGAGAGTGTTATCAGCAGGGTAAAAGAGTTAGAGAATGAATTAGCTCTGCTTAATACAAAGCAAGCTCATATTGAAGTACAGGAATTGCTGATGAATTCTCAGGAAATAAATGGTATTCAAGTTGTTGTAGGTGAGGTCAGCAGTGCTGATATGGACGGACTCCGGATGGTGGCCGATATGGTGCGTGATCATTTGAAATGTGGCGTTGTAGCCCTAGGAGCTGTTAACGCTGATAAGGTTAATTTTGTCGCAATGGCGACTAAAGAAGCTGTGGTGAAAGGTATACATGCTGGTAATATTGTAAAAGAGATTGCTAAGATTGCCGGAGGCGGCGGTGGTGGTCGTCCAGATATGGCTCAGGCAGGTGGCAAACAACCAGAAAAAATTGTTGATGCCTTGCAATCTGCTATAGAAATCATTAAACAGCAGATTAAATAATGCTAGTGAACTATAGTTAGAGAAAGCAGATCTTCTCTAACTATAGTTTCTTAATAATTATTTTGATTATTTTAGAGGGAAAAGCTTGGAAGGGTAGAATATAATAGTATAAAGATGGAAATAATATTAGGGAGGAGGATGCTCAATGGTCAATATATCTGAAGAAACAATGATGTTTCGCGTAGATAACGAAGAAAATAATGCAGCTATGGTTATTAATACTGTTTATCAGTCACTAGTGACCAAAGGATATAATCCTATAAATCAGATAGTAGGATATCTTTTATCGGGAGATCCTACATATATTACCAGCCATAATAATGCCCGTGGTTTAATACGTAAATTAGAACGGGATGAACTTTTAGAAGAGTTGGTAAGAGCATATCTCAAAGATAAATAATATGGAATATAGGGTATTAGGTCGTACAGAGTTAAATGTATCCCGATTATGTTTTGGGGCGTTGACTGTTGGTCCTTTACAAGCTAAAATGCCTTTGCGCGAAGGTGCTGACGTTATTCGGACAGCCTTTGCTGCAGGGGTTAATTTTATTGATACCGCCGAATTATATGAAACTTATGACTATATTCGTGAGGCTCTATCTGGCTATAATGATAAAATTATTGTCTCATCCAAGTCCTATGCTTATACCTATAGTGGTATGAGAGATAGTGTCCACAAGGCTTGCCAGGCTCTAGGGCGTGATTATATTGATATTTTTATGTTACATGAACAGACTTCCCGTATGACGCTCAAAGGACACTGGGAAGCATTGGAGTTTCTAGTAGATGCCAAACGTAAGGGTTTGGTGCGGGCAATAGGTGTATCGACACATACAGTAGATGTAGTGCGGGCAGCGGCATTAATTGATGAAATTGATGTCATACATCCAATTTTAAACATGCGCGGCATTGGTATTTGTGGTGGTACTGTTGAAGAAATGTTGTCAGCTATTGAATTAGCTACGTATACGGGTAAGGGAATTTATACGATGAAGGCCCTTGGTGGAGGGCATTTAAGTTCAGTATCTGATGATGCTTTTCAATGGATTTTAGAAAGACCTAATATTAATGCAGTTGCTGTTGGCATGCAATCACTAGAAGAAGTGGCTGTAAATTGTGCAGTTTTTTCAAACCGCACTGTTGATAAGGCTTTGAAGAATAAAGTAACAGCTAAGAAGCGCCAACTATTAGTGGAAGATTGGTGTATAGGTTGCGGTAATTGTGCTGAAAAATGTCCCATGGGAGCCATTGTTGTTGAGAATGGCAAAGCAGTCTCTTTTTCAGAGAAGTGCGTATTGTGTGGCTATTGTGGCGCGTATTGCCCAGAATTTTGTTTAAAAATTATATAAGCTTCTGTTTTAGAAATCGCAGATGGACGTTTTAAAATAGATTCTACTATAGGGATATTTGGAGGATTTATGCGCATACTAGCTCTTGATGTTGGTGAAAAAACAATTGGCGTAGCGGCAAGTGATTTATTGTTATTGACTGCGCAAGGTATTGAGGTTATTCGTCGTACTTCCCTTGAAAAAGATTTTATCAGATTGGGTGAACTTATTACACAGTATGAGGTTGAGACAATTATTATTGGTTTACCTAAAAATATGAATGGAACCATTGGGCCTAGAGGTGAACTGATGCAACAATTTGCTACCAATTTACAGGAAGTTTTCCCTCAGATAAAAGTACGTTTATGGGATGAGCGTTTATCCACAGTAGCAGCAACGAAAGCACTTATTGCTGCTGATGTTAGTCGGAATAAAAGGAAAAAAGTAATTGATAAAATGGCTGCTATCTTTATTTTACAAGGTTATCTTGATAGCTTGTCCTGTTAATAACTTCCTTGACAGGATAACTTTTCTACGATAAAATTACAGTACATAAAAAGGATGAGGTGAAACAAATGACTGATATTGAAAAAGATGACCTCGAAGAAATGGGTGACGAGCTTGTTGTAGTAATGACAGACGAAGAGGGAAATGAATACTACTATCGTGAGGAAATGATTGTTCCAGTTGGTGATAAGAATTATGCAATCTTAATTCCTATTGATGAGGACGAAGATTGTGAATGTGGTGCTGGATGCGGTTGTTCTGAAGATGAAGTTGATGTATATATTGCTCGCATTGATACAGATGAAAATGGTGAGGAAATATATGTTGATCCTACGGATGAAGAGTTTGAAGAAGTTCGTAAGGCTTATGAACAGATGATGATAGACGAAGATGATGAGGATGAAGCCGAATAGGCTTCATCTTTTTTGACGGAATCAGAAAGTATAACACTTTCTTGATTCCAAGTAAGAACGACTAAGGCTTCTGCCTGCGTCTGAGGACTTGGCACAAACCAAGTCTTTTCTTATAATGACGGTTTTTACAGTGAGCTAGAGATTTGGTGTAAAACTAGTCTTTTTTTAGCTTTTTGTGTATAATATAGTCATTACTTTTAAAAGATAGATATGTGTGTAGCATTGAGGTGATCATAAATGGGGCAAAATTTGATGAAATTTAAATTGCAAATTATATTAGTATTCAGTTTCATTTGTTTAGTAAGTGTTATATATGGATTAAGACAAAGTGCAACTTCTGTCGCTGGTGATAATTTTGTAATTTTGGTTAAACCGGGAATGGTGGCTAATGATATTGGTGGTTTATTATATGAGCAAGGAGCTATAAAAAGTATATTTTTATTTCAGATAGTTTCTAAAGTGCAAGGAATGGAGAGCTCACTTCAGGCTGGAGAATATGTTTTTAGTAAAAATATGACAATGCAACAAATTGTGGCTATGCTGGCAAGGGGCGAAACATCTTATCAGCAGATTACCATTCCAGAAGGATATACTGTGGAGCAAATCGCTAAATTATTGCAAGAAAAACAGCTAGGCAGTGCTAGTCTTTTTAAGAAGGCAGCTCAAAGCTTTGTTCCGTATACGTATATGGTCAATGATAATTCTAATGTGATATATAAAGCTGAAGGCTATATGTTTCCTAATACGTATCGGATTACTAAAGGAACTACAGAAGAACAAATTTTAGGTATGATGACGTTACAATTTGATCAACAATTTACGGGAAGTATGCGAGCAAGGGCGAATGAAATTGGTTTATCAATTAAGGATGTTATTATAATGGCATCATTGGTGGAAAAAGAGGCTCAGTTGCCTGGTGATCGCCCACTCATTGCCGGGGTTTTTCTCAATCGCCTGAAGCAGAATATGCCAATGCAATCTTGCGCTACAATTCAGTATATCTTAGGTTATCCTAAACCCGAGCTGACCGTGCAGGATACTGAAATATCTTCACCCTATAATACTTATCAGCATATAGGGTTACCGCCTGGACCTATTGCCAATCCAGGTATAGCAGCGATTAATGCAGTTTTATATCCGCAAAATACGGATTTTGTATATTTTGTGGCTGATAAGCAAGGAGCACATCATTTTAGCAAAACATATGAAGAACATCTTATAGCAATAGAGCAGGTGAGTCGATAATATGATTGATATGTCAGATTTATTTAAGGAAATAGAAGAATATGCTGATGAAAATGACATTCCCATTATTAATAAAGTGAGTAGTCAGTTGCTAATAGAGACTGTTAAGAACAAAGCGCCTAAGTCTATCTTGGAAATAGGTACTGCGGTAGGATATTCCGCATTGTTAATGGCGAGTTATATGCCGATAGATGGCAAAATTATTACCATTGAGCAAGATGCTAATCGTATTGATACTGCTTATGATTTTATTACCAGAGCTGGTAGGATTGAACAAATACAGCTCTTAGATGGAGATGCTAGTGATATTTTATTGCAGCTTGAGGGGACATTTGACTTAGTGTTTATTGATGCTGCGAAAGGTCAATATCTTGATTATTTGCAGAAAATCATAGATAAACTTGTCGTCGGTGCTGTAATTATAGCTGACAATGTATTGTTTCGTGGCATGGTCATGAGTGAAGAACCACCGCAAAAGCGCTATCGGACGATTGTTAAGCGTTTACGAGAATATTTGGATTTCGTTAGCCATGATCCGCGTTTTTCCACTACCATTCATTCTGAAGGTGATGGTGTGGCTATTTCTTATTATCGAGGAGCGAATAAATAGTGAATAAACCTGAACTTTTAGCGCCAGCTGGTAATCTTGAAAAACTTAAGATGGCTCTGCTTTATGGTGCTGACGCAGTATTTATGGGTGGTAAGGCTTTTGGATTGAGAGCTTTTAGTGATAATTTTGATGATGATCAGCTAAAAGAAGGCATTGACTTTGCCCATAGTTTGCAAAAAAAAGCCTATGTGACGGTGAATATATTTCCACATAATGAGGATTTACTAGCATTGCCTGATTATATTAAATTTTTATATGATAGTCAGGCTGATGCAGTGATTGTTTCAGATCTTGGCGTTTATCGTATTGTGCGTGAGGTAGCACCAAAGCTGCCGATACATATTAGTACCCAAGCCAATAATACCAACTGGTCGTCAGTGCTATGTTGGCAGGAGTTAGGGGCTAGTAGAGTGGTGTTAGCCAGAGAACTTTCATTGGCGGATATTGGTGTAATTAGGCGCAAAGTAAATATTGAGCTTGAAGCTTTCGTGCATGGAGCCATGTGCATATCCTATTCGGGACGCTGTTTGATGAGCAATTATTTTACTGATCGTGATGCCAATCGTGGTCAATGTGCTCAACCATGCCGCTGGAAGTTTAATTTAGTGGAAGAAAAACGCCCGGGAGAATATTACCCAGTTTTGGAAGATGATCGGGGGACATATATTTTTAATTCTAAAGACTTATGCTTATTGCCGCATATCCCCGAATTAATTAATAGTGGCCTTGATAGTTTTAAAATTGAAGGACGTATGAAAAGTGTGCATTATGTGGCTAGTGTTGTTAAGGTGTATCGGGAGGCTATTGATGCATATATGACTGATCCTGAAAATTTCAGTATCAAGGTAGAGTGGTTAGAAGAATTACAGAAGATTTCTCATCGTGCTTATACGACAGGGTTTTATTTTAATAATACAACGCAGCATGATCAAATTTATGGTTCGTCTTCTTATGAGCAGACCCATGATTTTATTGGTTTAGTTAAAAGCTATGATGCTAGTACCCGAATGGCTGTTGTTGAACAACGTAATAATATGAAAGTTGGTCAGAAAATCGAAATTATGCAACCACAGCAACCTAATTTCAGCCAGGAAATTGCTGAAATATTTGATATAGATGGTAATCCTATCAGTGTAGCGCCTCATCCACAACAACTTCTTATGATGCGTATGAATAAACCTGTGAGGGAATTTGCCATGCTGCGCCGAAGGGTGAGAGAGTATGTGTGAAGAAATTTTAATTAAGATTGATTTGAAACATATTAATTATATAAATAGAATTATGGAAGGCTATGAGTATTTAGGAGTAGTCACTACTGTCAAAGATATGGAAAATGTACTGCGTATTCGGGTTACACCTGATACATATCGCGAAGTACAGGAAATTCTAGCAAACCTGCCATTAGAGTTTGAGTATGTAAAACTAAAATAATTTTATAACAAAATGCCATACTATTAAAGAGGTGATAGTGTGGCATTTCGTATTTCGCGAATTTATAGTATAGTGAATTTTTTTATTATAATAAGCAGTTTGTTGATTATTCGGTTATTTTATTTGCAAATTATTGAAAATACGAATTTGGTAAGGCAAAGTTTGAGTATGCGTATGCAGGAAGTGCCTATAGAAGTTCCTAGAGGTGAGATTGTCGATCGCTCAGGATTGGCTCTGACAAATACAGGGCAGCATTTTACGATTATCATTTTCCCTGGGCAAGTTAAAAATGCACAAATGGCAACTTCTCAATTAGCACAATTAACTGGGGTATCAGCCGAGTTCTTTTTATCCCAACTGACTGCTAATAAGCAACCATTTAAAATAAAGATGAAGATTGATGTTGTTACTGGACAAAAAATAAATAGCCTAAAAATACCAGGGGTTGTGGTCGTATCAGAAAGGTCTAGATATGGTTATAGCTCTTTAGCGGCTCATGTAACAGGTTATATTAATAGTGCAGATAATGAAGGTGTTAGCGGTATTGAAGGGATGTATGATAATGTACTACGGGGAAATCAGCCAGAATATGCTACTGTATTGGTTGATGCCACTAATCGCGTCATCCCTGGTCTGGGGTATAAACGCTTGCGTCTCTCGGGAGGTTCAGGACCTAGTAATGTTGTGTTGACTTTAGATCGAGATATTCAAAAAAATGTGGAACGCCTAATGGATCAGCATTCTATAAATGGGGCTGTGGTGGTATTACGCCCGAGTACCGGCGAAATTTTGGCAATGGCTTCACGTCCTAATTTTGATGCTAACCATCTTGGTGATTATCTAATGCAGGATACAGCGCCGCTACTTAATAGGGCGGTATCAGCTTATCAGCCTGGATCGGTATTCAAACTTGTAACAGCAGCAGCAGCTTTAGAATGTGGCATAGTACGGCCAGATGATAGGTTTTATGATCCCGGATATATTGAGGTTAATAATTTACGCTTTAAGGGGTGGGATTATGATAAGGGTGGGCGTGGACAGCTGACATTTACAGAAGCACTAGCTTATTCTAGCAATCCTGTTTTTATTGAAGTTGGCTTAAAATTAGGTGCAGAAGCATTGCTTTCCTTTGCACAAAAGTTTGGTTTTGGGCAAAAGAGTAAAATGAATTTTAATGGTGAATCAGCTGGTAACTTGCCAATCCTTGATACTATTTATCCCGGTGAACTTGCCAATTTTGCTATTGGACAAGGGGAATTTGAGGCTACCCCCTTACAAGTTGCATCTCTGATCGCGACGATTGCCAATGATGGTATTAAAGTTGATCCATATTTGGTCAGTAAGCTGACTAATTCTGAAGGCACCGTTGTTAAAAGTTATGGGGCATCTTCTGGTACTAGGGTTTTATCAAAAAAAACAGCTAGGCAAATGCAGGAAATGATGACTGCTGTTACTCGCTTTGGTACAGGACAGACTGCCTATGTTGAGGGAATGGGTTCAGCTGGTAAAACTGGATCGGCAGAAACTGGGCGAATGAATGGAGCTGGGCAGGGAATTAGTCATGCCTGGTTCGCTGGTTATGGGCCATTAAAAAATCCTCAATATGCCATAGTGGTTTTCGTTGAAGATGGTATGTCTGGTGGTGATGTTGCAGCGCCCATATTTGGTGAAATTCTTAGTGGAATATATGAGAGTATTCCTAAAAATGCGCCACCTTAATGCAAAGAGGTTGTTTAAAAATGTGCAGCAAGTACATAATGGACATTTTTAAACAGCCTTTGTAAAATATTCTAGTCAAAAAAAAAAATATATGTTAAAATATAACGACTAATAAATTATTATGTTAAGGCTGTGCTGGAGTGATAATTCATATTAGTTGTTTTGGGTTTTACAGTTATCTTTTAGCATTGGAGGTAGCTGCTCGTATCGTTAGCAGCGAGAACTAATATGGAAAGAAGAGTAAGAAAGCTTCGTAGATTTATGAGTGCGCATGAACTATGTGGCATCCTTATCACTAAGCCAGAGAATAGGCGATATTTTAGTGGTTTTAGCGGCTCAGCAGGGATGTTATTAATTTCTGAATATGCGAGCAAGTTGTTAACGGATTTTCGCTATATTGAACAGGCTGCTGCCGAAGCAGAACAGTGTGATATTTTACGTTATGCTGTTAGTGCTTATGAAATGTTATCAGAGATTACTGCCAAACTAGGCCTAACTACAATCGGTTTTGAAAGTGACTTTGTTACATATGATATGTATACTAAATTGGCTGATAGTTTGCCTAAGCTTAATTTAGTACCTGTTCAGATTGATGCTTTGCGTATGGTTAAAGATGCTAATGAAATTGCATCAATTAAGAAAGCGGTAGAAATTGCCGATCAGGCTTTTTCACATATATTATCATATATAAAACCAGGTATTAGTGAGCAAGCCGTTGCTCTGGAAATCGAGTTTCATATGGGGAAACTTGGTGCCGAAAAACCTGCATTTGATACTATTGTAGCTTCAGGAAAGCGTGGAGCACTGCCCCATGGTAAGGCTTCGCAAAAGATAATTCAGCTTGGTGATTTTGTGACTATGGATTTTGGAGCAGTATATCAGGGTTATCATTCTGATATTACACGTACGATATGTATAGGTACAGCTACTGCTAAGCAACGTGAAATTTATGAAATTGTGTTAGCAGCTCAATTGGCTGGCGTACAGGCTACTCATCCAGGTAAAACTGGTAAAGATATAGATTCTGAATCCAGAAAAATCATCATGAATGCTGGTTATGGTGAATACTTTGGTCATGGTTTGGGACATAGTTTGGGTCTTGCTATCCATGAAGAACCGAGACTTTCACCAGGGAATACACAGACTATTTTAAAGGAAAATATGGTGGTAACAGTTGAGCCAGGGATCTATCTGCCTGAGTGGGGTGGCGTTCGTATTGAGGATACGGTTTTGGTTAGTGCTAATGGCTGTCAAATATTGACTGCTAGTAGCAAACAGTTAATAGAGTGTATATAAAATTTAATACAATTATGGAGGTATATAATGATTTCAGTAAGTGATATTCGTAATGGTGCGACTATTGAGATTGATAATAATGTTTGGCAAATAGTGGATTTCCAACATGTTAAACCAGGTAAAGGTGCGGCGTTTGTGCGTACAAAGATGAAAAATGTAAAATCTGGCGCAGTTGTTGAGCGCACATTTAACCCTAACGAAAAGTTCCCCAAAGCACGTATTGATACTCGTCAAATGCAGTATCTATATGAGAATGATGGACTCTATAATTTTATGGACAATGAAACTTATGACCAGAGCGAATTGACTGCGTTGCAGTTAGGTGATGCTGTAAAATATCTCAAAGAAAACATGGAAATTAGTATTATGTTTTTCCAAGGGAATATTATTGGTGTTGATTTGCCAGTTGCAGTTGAACTTGAAGTCGTTGAAACCGACCCTGGTATTCGTGGCGATACTGCGACAGGCGGTACGAAACCAGCGAAAATGGAAACTGGTTGTGTAGTACGTGTGCCGTTATTTATCAATATTGGTGATGTTTTAAGAATTGATACTCGTACTGGTGAATATTTGGAGAGAGCATAACTTAATCGATGCTGTATTCTTACATTGTAAGGATACAGCATTTTTGCGGAATCAGAAAGTATAACACTTTCCGATTCCAAGTAAGAACGACTAAGGCTTCTGCCTGCGTCTGAGGACTTGGCGAAAGCTAAGTCTTTTCTTATATTATTATATGTTTTCAGATTTTTTTAATATTTTGCATAGATAAGCAAAAAGCTAGCCAAAATAAGCAATAGTAGCAGTTAAAATATTAAGAATTAACTGTTCATCTCATGGGCACTATATTAATAGGCCAGTAAAAATAGTTAGTGAGGGGGTTTGTGTATCTATGGGAAATATAAAAGAACGGGTGGCTTATTTGCAAGGCTTAACTCAAGGGCTTAATGTAAACTCTAGTTCTGCTGAAGGTAAAGTGATAATGAATATCATTGATGTGCTTGATGATATGGCTGAAGAATTTAATAATATCCAGATGGTGCAAGAAGATTTGGAAACTTTTGTAGAGAGTATTGACGAGGATCTAACTGATTTAGAAGAAGAAGTTTATGAAGATATTGACGATGAAAACTTTGTGGAAGTACAATGTCCTTCCTGCCGTGAAACTGTTAGCTTTGCATCAGATATATTAGAAGAAGATGATGAAGTAGAAGTTTCATGTCCTCATTGTGGTGAGACCGTATATGACAGTGGTTTAGAATATGATGATATAGACATGGACATGAACATGGATGATGAACATACTGATTATAATATTAGATATGGTATTCACCCAGGAATTTAGTAAAACGTCATAAATCATTCAGGTGGAAAATCCCGGTTAACCGGGATTTTTTTTTTTTGCTATTGGAATATATTTCTTTTTATTCCATATCTATATAAAGAAAGGATGAAAAATAAATGCTTAATATCAAAAAAAAAGAAATTGAGAACATATTAGAAAAATTTATTTTTCCTGTATTACCCCCCCACTTGGTTGCTATAATCAGTGCTATTCCGACTGCTCAGTTAGCTTATTTAATGGAAATTAGATTGCGGATAAATAGGCCCTTGCTACTGGTCTTAGGATCTGTAGATATAATGTTGAGCTCTATGGGCGCTATAGTAAACGATCTAGATGCGGCATATTTATGTACCCGAGAGGATGTTAATAAAATAGTACAGCTCATTAGTAAGAACTCGCTGTATGCTTTTGAACAAGAACTAAAAATGGGTTTTTTAACAATACATGGTGGGCATAGAGTTGGTTTGGCTGGACAGGCAATTGTTGATGGCGGAGAAATGAAGGCCCTGAAAAATATTAGTTCTCTTAATATTCGTATGGCCAGAGAAATAAAGGGCTGCGGGGATAAAGTTATGCCCTATATTATTACTAAGGAAAAAAAAGTATTAAGTACATTGGTGATTTCTCCGCCCTGCTGCGGAAAGACAACCATATTGCGTGACTTAATAAGGCAAATAAGTGTAGGAAATAAGGAGTTTAGGGGATTGCAGGTAGGGGTAGTTGATGAGCGTTCAGAAATTGCAGCCTGCAAAAGTGGTATACCCACTGTGGACCTTGGTCCGCGTACAGATGTACTTGATGGCTGTCCTAAAGCCAGTGGCATGCTGATGTTAATTAGGTCAATGTCACCAGCAGTAGTCGCAACAGATGAATTAGGACGGGCTGAAGATGTATGTGCTGTGAGTGAGGCGTTAAATGCTGGTATTAGTATACTAGCCACTGTTCATGGCCGAGATATTAATGAGGTACTGCAGCGTCCTTATGTGGGAGATTTAATACAGCATAAGTATTTTGACCGTTATATTATACTCAGTGATAGACCAAAGGTGGGCACAATTGAAAAAATTGTTGATAGTAAAGAACATAAAATTTTATGGGAAAAGGAGTAGAAAAATGTGGATAAAATTGGCAGGTGGTGTATTAGTATTGTTAGTAAGTTCGTGCATTGGTTTTCAATTAGCAGCCCGCTGTAGTGGACGACCACAACATATTAGACAGATTGTAAGTTGTTTAGGGTCTTTAAAGTCTTATATAACATATGCCTCTTTACCGCTGCATGAAGCCTTGAGTCAGTGTACTCATGGTACATACGGCCCTGTTGCTGAATTTTTTCATCATACTGCCACGTTGTTGGAGCAAAATGGTGGGCTATCGCCTCAGCAAGCAATCAATATAGTGCTCGGTGATATGCAAGGGCGGTTAATTCTAAAACAGTCTGAATTGGAAATATTGGGTATATTAGGCGCCAATTTGGGTATTATGAACCGCCAGGAACAGGGCAATTATTTGTCAATGATTATTGAGGAATTAGAAAAGCTTGAGAGTGAAGCGGCACGGTTACGTGATCTTAATACTAGAATGTATCGTTATTTAGGTATTTGTGGGGGACTCGCTATCGTGATTTTATTAGTGTGATAATTTGTGAAATTCTGTATTGCTAAATATGTACGTGGCGGAGGAGGCCTAATATGGAGTTGGACTTAATATTTAAAATTGCTGGTGTTGGAATATTGGTTTCAGTTTTTCACATTGCATTAAAACAGGCTGGCAAGGAAGATATGGCACATTTGTGTACTCTGGCTGGCTTTACTATAGTGCTGTTATGGGTTGTACAATTGCTAGGGCGGTTGTTCAATACTGTGCAGGATGTCTTTAAGTTATTCTAAGGGGTGCACAGCATGGAAATTATTCAGATTATCGGTCTAGGATTTGTGGTAACTCTACTTATTTTAATTATAAAACAACAGCGGCCAGAAATTGCGGTACAGTTAAGTTTGGCCCTGGCAACAATTATTTTTTTAATGGTACTGAGCAAAATTAATGTTGTATTAAATTTGTTCCGCGATATGGCAGCCAAGGCCAATATAAGTTCAATGTACCTCAATACGATTCTAAAAATTATTGGTATTGCATATGTTACTGAATTTGGGGCACAAGTTTGTCGAGATGCTGGGGAAGGAGCGGTAGCAGGTAAGATAGAGTTTGCCGGCAAAGTGTTAGTGATGGTTATGGCTATTCCGATTATCGCCTTGGTACTTGATACGATTGTGAGATTGATTCCATAAGGTGGAATACGAATGAGAATATTGATGATGATACTACTAATACTGATCTTAAATACCTTGAGCGTTGCAGGTAATTCATTTGATAATGTTGATGTTGAAAAACAGTTGCTGGAAAAGATATCCACTAATAATATCAACCAATTTATTAATAGGGTTAATCAGGAACTAAATGAAGAGATCCCATTATTAAGTAGCAGTAGTATTAAAGATATCGCTACAAAAGGTTTAAGTTTGAATTGGCAAAATATGTGGGAAACAATGAGTGATAGTTTGTTTAAGGAAGTGGCGGCTAATACTCACTTAATGGGCAAGTTATTATTCCTAGCTGTCTTATCTGCTATGCTTCAAAATTTACAGAATTCATTTGAACAATCAGGTATTTCTCTACTTGCATATAGTGTTTGCTTTATTTTTATGACGGTGATTGCTCTTACAGCATTTTACAATGCAGTGGTGCTAGCTACGCAGACGGTGGGGTATATGGTAGGGTTTATGGAAGCATTGTTACCCCTTTTAATTTCACTATTAGCAGGTGTGGGTGCATTAACGTCAGCAGCCTTATTTACCCCATTAATGTTGTTTAGTATCAGTAGTGTCAGCATTATTATAAAGGATGTGGTCTTACCATTGCTGTTACTTACGGCGACCCTTGATTGTTTAAATTATTTATCAGATAAGTATCGTGTAAGTAATTTAGCAAATTTATTAAAACAGGCAAGTATGATGACTCTCGGACTTCTCATGGCAGTATTTATTGGGATTATTACTATTCAAGGGGCAGTGGGCAGTATGGCTGATGGGGTAACTCTTAGGACGGCTAAGTTTGCTACATCTAATTTTATTCCCGTTGTTGGTAAAGTCCTTACCGATACGGTGGAATTGGTAATGGGTGCGTCATTATTGCTAAAAAATGCGGTGGGGATTTTTGGCGTTATCGTGGTATTTATGATTTGCTTATTTCCCTTGATCAAATTATTATCTGTAATTGCGGTTATAAAAATTTCTGGTGCCTTAGTACAACCTATGGGTGATGAGAAAATGGCCAAATTCCTTGATTCTATATCTAATAATTTATTATTAGTATTCGGCTCTGTAGTAATTGTGGCCTTGATGTTTTTCTTATCAATTACCATGATTGTTGCTGTCGGTAGTGCAGCTATGATGTTAAGGTAGGTGTTTTCGATGATAACTATATTGACTAACTGGGTTAAATATATTATTTTTATTGTTTTATTTGCCTCATTTTTAGAACTTTTATTGCCTAATAGCAGTATGCAACGTTTTGTGCGGGTCATTATGGGGCTATTTATCATGCTCGCAATTTTAAATCCAGTTATTGATGTGGTGCAGAATCATTTAACGCCAAGTCAGGTGCCAGTACTTAGTGCTAATTCGGCGAGTTCCATAATTATACTTAATAATGCTAAGACTGTCGCCCGTGACCGTGAGCAGCTGTCAGCTGAAATATATAAAAAAGAATTAGCTCAACAAATGAAAGTGATGATTACGGCCCTAGATGGTGTAGCTGATGCTAAAGTAGTAATCGATACTAAGCAGAGTAATAATAATAAATTGAGCAATATGATTAATAGTGTCGTGGTGTACGTTACACCAGGTAATGCTGCTAGCAATAGTAAAATAGCTAAAGTATCAATTGGCCAGCAAATTGGGGGAGCGGCAGATTTGAATGTAGAGCTTCAAAATAAAATTAAAAGGCTCATAACAGAGCTTTATCAATTACCTAAAGAAATAATTGAAATAAAAATATTATATTCATAAAGGGGATGGATTGCCATATGACTAGTTTAGAGGCAATTGTAGCAGGGGTTAAAAAAATGTGGCCAGAACAATTACTAAAAGATGGTGTTATAAATACAAGGTTAATTTGGTTAGGTCTTTTAGGCGTCATATTATTATTGGCAGGCGGGATGCTAGATAATTTAGGAGCGAAGACTAGGACGGAAGCTCCTGCTGAAGTTGGTAAAAGTATTTTACCTGTGAATAGTAGTTATGAAGAAGCATTAGAAGCAAAGCTGGCAAATATATTAACAAAGGTGAAAGGCGCCGGCTCTGTGGCTGTTAATATTACATTGGAAAATAGCAGCACCCAGGAACATGCTAAGAATGTAGTAAAAGAGAGTAAGATTATTCAGGAAAAAGATACTTCAGGCGGGATTCGTACTACCACTGAAACTAAAGAAAGTGAGCAAATTTTAATAGGTAAGGAAAATGGGGCTGACCGGCCGGTGATTGCGCGAGAAATAAAACCGATTATTAAAGGCGTATTGGTAACTGCAGAAGGTGCGTATGATTCTACAGTTAAGGCTAATTTGACCAAAGCAATTGAAGCAGGATTGGGTATACCGCCCTATAAGATTACTGTATTAGCTCAAAGAAAGTGAGGTTTATGATATGAAAATAGTCATTTGGCGTAAAATAAATAAAAATATTGTAATGCTAATGATCATGATGATTGTTTTAGCAATGATAGCAGGACTCTGGGGTAGTAAGTATTTATTACAGACTAGAGTTGATCGTTCTACTGCTATGCAAGTAACTAAGACTGTTACTGCAGAGGAAGTGATACCTGTTAATAGTCCAGACTTCTTTATTGAATATCGGTTAGAGCGTGATAAAATTCGTAGTGAACGCTCTGATTTACTGAGAGAAAGCATTAAAAGCGCAAAGAATGATGAGTCTAGGGTTCGTGCTCAAGATATAGTATTAAAAATGATCATGGAAAAACAAAAAGAAGCAGAAATAGAAAATTTAATAAAAGCCCGAGGTTTTGCAGACTCCTTAGTATTTATCAGGGATAATTCGGTGAGTGCTATCATTAAAGCAAGTTCTCTATCTCGGGAAGAGGTAGTACAGATAGCTGATGTGATTAGCCGGGCGAGTGGTGTTAAAGTCGAAGATATTTCAATTAGCGCCAAACCGTAAACAATTTTTTTAAAATGAGAAACCCTGTTTTTAACACAAAGAACACAAAGAAGATATTAAAAAATTCTTTGCGTTCTTTGGCACTTCTTTGTGTTTAATGTGGTTTTACAATTAATATTCTCAAAGGACGCACAAGTGTTTTTTTATGCTTATTTGTAAATATGGAAAAGCTTTGCTATAATGAGTAGTAATATAATAGTAAGGTTATAAATATATTTTTTTATAAAAAGTATATTGATTGGAGGTCTGTTAGTGGAAAAACGAGAGCGTATTGAAAAAATAGAAAATAATGATGTTGGCTGTATTCGGATTGCTGACGAAGTTGTTGGAATTATTGCCGGTATGGCTGCTACTGAAGTTTCTGGTGTGGCCGGAATGAGTGCAGGTTTAGTAGGTGGTATTGCTGAAATGCTTGGTAAGAAGAATTTAGCAAAAGGTGTTAAAGTAGAGGTTGGTGAACGTGAAGCAGCAGTAGATTTATATATCATTGTGGAATATGGTGTGCGTATACCAGATATTGCGCTCCGGGTTCAGGAAAATGTGAAGCGGGGTATTGAGTCCATGACCGGGTTGGATGTCGTAGAAGTAAATGTTCATATTCAAGGTGTTGGTTTCAATCAGGACAACAAGGGTGAAGATATTCGTGTACGCTAACAGTTATATTGTTTCTGCTCTAATAGTATTCTGAAAGGAGCTAGATATGGGAATTATTGATCGCATTATCTTATCTATTTACACATTATTATTGGCATTTTTATCAATAGGCGTAATTTTACTTTCACTACGCCTTATCTCTTTAGATGTGATTTGGACAGGTATTTCACAAATTAGCGGACAATGGGAAGCTGGTTTGGTAGGAGCAGTGTTTTTATTGATAAGTATTCGGTTATTATTAGCAGGGATGCGTTCTCGCCGGGTAAAAGATACGATTGTTCATCATAATGATATGGGCGATATACATATTTCACTCGAAGCTATAAAAAATCTCGTTGAGAAAACTGCTCGCCATACACGTGGGGTGAGAGGTGTTAAAGTCGATGTCAATCGTGAAGGACAAGGACTGAAAGTATCTATAAAAGCTGTTGTTAGTCCAGAAGTTCATGTGCCGAGTGCTTCCGCAGAAATGCAGCAAAGGATTCATGAGTATATTAAAAATACTGTTGGGGTAGAACTCGCTGATGTGGAAATTTACGTAGAAAATATTTCAAATGACTTTAAAGCTAAACAACGCGTCGAATAAAAGGGGTGATATTATGAATTATGTATTGCTGACAGAGATATGGCAGAGTCATAGTGGTAAAATCTCAGGCATTATTATTGGGATGTTATTTGGGATATTTATTCTTATGTTTGGTTTTTTCCATACCATGTTTGTAATGTTATGCATGATATCTGGTTATATTGTTGGTAAGCGAATTGATGAAAAAGAAGATATCATGGATATACTGGGGAAATTATTACCGCCAGGATATTATCGTTAAGGGTGTAGAAAATGGGGAATACAGTAATTTTTTGAAAAGAGGCAAATTATGAGTCGTAGAAAATCTCGAGAAATGGCATTGCAAACTTTGTTTCAATTAGACTATAATACTGCAGATAAAAATGAAGCATTGCAGGCTGTATTAAGTGAAAATAATAATCCAGGTGAAAATACTAGAGAATATACGGAGTATCTTGTTACTGGTACGCAAGAACATTTAGACGAAATTGATGTTATTATTTCTGAAGTGTCCAGTGAATGGAAGATTGATCGTATGGCTGGAATTGATCGCAATATTGCCAGAATCGCTATTTATGAAATGAATTTTGGTAGTGAGCAATTATCACCAAATGTGGTTATTAATGAAGCCGTTGAACTGGCTAAAATGTTTGGTACTGAGGATTCTAGCCGCTTTGTTAACGGCATCTTAGGTGCGTTGGTCAAGAAAAGTACAAAGTAATTGCTCTGCACAGTAAGAGATATTTTTGCATATGATATACAAAAAAACATATGTGGAGGTGTCCTTTATGTTTGGATATATTTTACTAGGGGCTTCGATTGGCGCAGTAGTAGGCTATCTTATCCCGCCAGGAAGCCTCTTCTGGTTTGTCATGGGGGCGGCTAGCGGTTATGGAACTAGCCGATATATAGATCATCGCCGGTTTTAAAGCAGGCACAGTTTGCTGAGAGCGATGTGATGGTCTTTATTCGATGGGGTAGTGATCGAAGATCCTTTTACAAATAAGGCTTGGGTAGGGCCAAGTTTTTTCGGAATTAGAAAGTATATTACTTTCTAAGGTTTCGAGTAAGAACGACTAAGGTTTCTGCCCGCGTCTGAGGACTTGGTACAAGCCAAGTCTTTTCTTATATTATTGTTGTATTATAAATTTAGGAAATTACGAATAAGTAGACTACATTACCATACGAGGGTGATTTATGAATATATTTAGTGTAAGTGAAATTACAAAATACATAAAAGAGCTTTTTGAATGTGACTCTCAGGTTGCTAACCTATTAGTTCGGGGTGAAATATCTAATTTTAAACGGCATTTTTCAGGGCATTGTTATTTTACATTGAAAGACAGTAATGCCACAATTAAGGCTGTTATGTTTAAAAGTCGTGCTCAGGATCTAAAATTCGAACCCAAGGGTGGCATGAAAGTAATTGCTGGTGGGCAAATCACGGTGTTCGAGCGAGATGGGCAGTATCAATTATACGTTCAGCAATTGGTACCAGATGGTATTGGGGAGTTAAGTTTGGCTTTTACTCAGTTAAAAGAAAAACTCGAGGCTGAAGGATTATTTGCTGATGAGTGTAAAAAGAAATTGCCTATGCTACCAGATACAGTAGGAATTGTTACTTCGGCCACAGGTGCAGTGCTGCGGGATATTATCACCGTATCTAAACGTCGTCATCCTGGTGTGACACTCATGTTATATCCAGTATTGGTACAAGGTTCAGAAGCGCCGATGCAAATTGCACATGCTATTGAAGTGTTTAATAAACTGGGCAATGTGGATGTAATCATTGTTGGTCGTGGTGGTGGCTCGATAGAGGATTTATGGTCTTTTAATGATGAAAGGGTGGTCAGGGCGATTGCTGCTTCAGTTATTCCTATTGTTTCAGCAGTAGGGCATCAGACTGATTATACATTGACTGACTTTGTTGCTGATCGTAGAGCAGCTACCCCATCCCAGGCAGCGGAATTTGTCGTGCCTGACGTTCGAGAGCTTATTAAATATGTAACTACCTTAAAAAACACGCTATTAAATAATGTTCATAATTTATTAGAAAATAAGCGTCTACGGGTAGAGCAATCTGCTATGAGTCGAGTTCTACAATATCCACATGAATTTTTAAGGGCTCGGCAACAGATGTTAGATAGTTGTATGGAGCGTTTGGATAAAGCGACAAAGCAAATTGTTATGGTAAAACAGCATCAATTTGAAATTACTGCAGAAAAATTGGCAATGCTGAGTCCCTTAGCTGTATTGGCCCGGGGCTACAGTATTGTACGTGACGCTAAAGGACAGTTAGTTAATGATGTAAGTACTACACATCCAGGACAACAATTAGAAATTATTCTCAATCAAGGCGTTATCGATGTTGAAGTCATTAATGTACAGGAGGGATATTATGGCAAGAACCAAGAAAAAAGACAATCTAGAGGAGATTTGTTTTGAGCAAGCTTTAGAAAAATTAGAGGTTATTGTAAAACAGTTGGAAAGAGGAGAACTGTCATTGGATGAGTCTTTAGGTAATTTTGCTGAGGGAGTGAATTTATCAAAAGTCTGTTTAAATAAATTAGATTATGCCCAGAAACAAATTGATAAAATTTTATTAGAAGAACAGGGGAAAATAATTGAGAAGCCACTAGTAGTACAGGAGGACGAATAATGCTCAAACAGTATTGTCGAGAAAAATGTGAAATTATTGATCAAGCGTTAGCAAAATTTATCCCAGGTGAAAATGTTTATCCGCCAATTCTTTTTGAAGCTATGCGGTATAGTTTATTTGCTGGAGGGAAGAGGCTAAGACCTATAATGCTAATGGCGGCTGCCGATGCTGTAGGTGGAGCAGGCATTCATTATCTTAATGTAGCCTGTGGCCTGGAAATGATTCATACCTACTCTCTAATTCATGATGATTTACCGGCGATGGATGATGATGATTATCGACGGGGCAAATTGACGAGCCATAAAGTTTTTGGTGAGGGTATGGCAATTTTGGCTGGTGATGCACTGTTAACTGCTGCTTTTACAACAATGTTGTCGCAGCCATCTGTTCCACCGGCAGTTGTATTGAAAGTCCTGGGAGAAATTAGTACTGCAGCTGGTGCTAATGGCATGATTGGTGGACAGGTAATAGATTTGTCTTCTGAGGGGAAAACTATTGATCTTGAGACTGTTAAATTAATGCATCAAGGAAAAACCGGAGCCTTATTTGAGGCTGCATTGCGGGCTGGAGCACAATTAGCCGGAGCAGTGGAATGGCAAGTTGCGGCGCTTACAGAGTATGCACAGCAGTTTGGCTTGGCTTTTCAGATTACCGATGATATTCTTGATGTGACTGGTTCTCAAGAGAAAATCGGTAAACCAGTCGGCAGTGATATTAGAAATAGCAAAGCCACTTACGTGACACTGTATTCTCTCGAAGAAGCAAAACGTATGGCGTGCCAGTCGGTCGATAGCGCTTTAAGCGCTTTAAGTCAATTTGGTACTGAAGCAGATGTTTTGCGAAAAATGGTGAGGTCCTTATTAACGCGAGATAGCTGAGGTGTTTATTATGGCAGAATTGATAGCTTTCATGGGGCAAAATATTATACTGGCAACGGCTCTTACTGCTTGGCTTTGTGCGCAAATACTTAAGACTTTAACTTCCTATTCGAAGCATGGTACTTTAAATTTTGAACGCTTAGTGGGAGCAGGGGGAATGCCTAGTTCCCATACTGCTTTAGTTGTAAGTTTAGCGTGGGCTGTGGGACTGCATAATGGTTTTGGCTCAGCCTTATTTGCTGTGACTATAGTCCTGGCAGGTATTGTAATGTATGATGCTGCTGGTGTACGTAGAGCAGCTGGTAAACAGGCTAAAGTGATTAATAAATTAGTGCGACAGCTGCGGGTTGAACATACTGTGCGTGATATTACTCTTAAAGAATTGTTGGGTCATTCGCCGATTGAAGTGCTTGCCGGAGCTATCTTAGGAATTGCAGTCGCATATGGTTTTGCCAAGTTTTGAAGAAAACTTGGCTTCCGCCAAGCAACAGCTCAGACTAAAGTATGTTCGACTGCTAACGCATTGGACAAAGTCTATCACATCGCCGCTAAAGCAACCTGTGCCTGTTTTTTGGAATCAGAAAATATAGCACTTTCTGATTCCATCGGAATTTGTTATAATTTTTGATTCCGTAAAAAATATGAAACCTTAATGTAAACAGACTATGATATAATAGTTTTACGGATTATAGGTTGCACCGAAAGAAGGTCGTTACATTTGAAAAAAATACTTGAAACTATTAATAAGCCCCAAGAATTGAAAAAACTTTCATTTGCCCATCTGAAATTGCTAGCTGCCGAGATTCGCCAGCTTCTAATACATTCGGTGTCTAAAACTGGCGGACACTTAGCGCCAAGTTTAGGCGTTGTTGAACTAACTATTGCCATACATAAAATATTTAATAGCCCAGTGGATAAAATAGTGTGGGATGTTGGTCATCAGGCTTATGTGCATAAAATATTAACAGGCAGACGTAATGATTTTAGTACATTACGGCAGCTTGGTGGCATTAGTGGTTTCCCTAAAATGAGTGAGAGTGAGCATGATTCATTTGGTACAGGCCATTCTAGTACATCTATATCTGCGGCACTTGGAATGGCGTTGGCCCGTGACATTCGAGGTGAGAAAAGTAATATACTTGCAGTTATTGGTGACGGGTCACTCACTGGTGGACAAGCTTATGAAGCACTCAATCATGCTGGACATGCGGGAACTAATATGATTGTTATCCTTAATGATAATGAAATGTCAATTGCCAAAAATGTTGGTGCTATGTCCGAATACTTGTCTAAAATGCGTACAGAACCTAAATATACAAAAGTTAAGCAGGATATTGATTTTATATTACGCCGTATTCCTGCTATTGGTGAAAGAGTGGCTAAAACTGTCGAGCGACTGAAAGATAGCTTACGCTATCTATTGGTTCCCGGGGTGTTATTTGAAGAATTAGGGTTTACTTATATTGGCCCAATTGATGGGCATAATTTAGAAATGCTTACCGAGGTGTTGGAAAAAGCTAAAAGCATGCAAGGACCGATATTGATTCATGTCCTTACCTGCAAAGGGAAAGGCTATAAACCAGCTGAATGCAACCCTGGCAAATTTCATGGTGTAGGGCCTTATTGTATTGAATCTGGTGAAGTAATTAAAAATGGGAATATGCCGACATATACTGGGGTTTTTGGTGATACATTAGTTGAGTTGGCTAAACAAGATTCTCGTATTGTGGCTATAACGGCAGCTATGCCCGAAGGTACTGGACTTAAAAAATTTGCCGCTCAGTTTCCTAAACGGTTTTTTGATGTAGGCATTGCCGAGCAGAATGCTGTTACTATGGCGGCAGGTATGGCTACAAAGGGAATGAAGCCGGTAGTAGCTCTTTATTCAACTTTTGCTCAGCGCGCATATGACCAAATCTTACATGATGTTTGTTTGCAGAACTTACCTGTCATATTTGCTTTAGATCGCGCAGGAATTGTTGGCGAGGATGGTCCGACTCATCATGGAGTTTTTGATTATAGTTATTTACGGCACATTCCTAATGTAGTGATTATGGCACCAAAAGATGAGAATGAACTGCGACATATGCTATATACTGCTATTCATATGAATGGTCCAGTCGTAATTCGTTATCCCCGGGGTAATGGCTTGGGTATAGGGATGGATCAGACTTTGCAGCAACTTACTATTGGCGCTTCAGAGCAGTTAAAAGATGGCAATGATATTGTATTCTTAGCTACAGGCGCAATGGTTGAGCCTTGCCAGAGAGCAACGGGACTCTTGGCAGCCCAGGGTATACAGGCAGGCGTCGTTAATGTTAGGTTTATAAAACCTTTGGATGAGCAGATGATACGACGCTTATCCCGAGATGCGGGCATCATCGTTACTGTGGAAGATAATATTTTAGCTGGTGGATTTGGTTCGGCCGTGCTTGAATATATCAATGAGCAAAGCTTGAATTGGGTTAAAGTGCTGCGGATCGGATTTCCCGATAATTTTATTGAACATGGTGCACGAGAACAAATATTGGGAAAGTATGGATTAACTGCAGAAGGTATTGCTACTGAGGTTTGTTCCTTTATGAAGAGATTTGGAGTGCGGTGAGTAATGTGAAGAAAGAACGTTTAGATGTTTTATTGGTAGAGAAAGGATTAGTTGCTAGCCGTGAGCGGGCGAAATCTTCGATTATGGCAGGTTTAGTATTTGTTGATGGTCAAAGAGTTGATAAGGCAGGCACAATGGTACCTGTAGAAGGTAAAATTGTTGTTACTGGTGATAGTATTGGCTATGTTAGTCGGGGTGGTTTAAAATTAGCTAAAGCCTTGGAGTATTTTGCAATCGATTTAATAGGCAAAGTTATGGCTGATATTGGTGCTTCAACAGGAGGTTTTACTGATTGCGCCTTGAAAAACGGTGCTATACGTGTATATGCTATTGATGTTGGTTATGGTCAATTGGCTTGGTCCCTCCGGACTGATAACCGAGTAGTCAATATGGAACGCACTAATATTCGTAATATTTCCCAGGTCGATTTAGGTCAGCCATTAGATTTTGCCTCGATTGATGTGGCATTTATCTCCTTGACGAAGGTATTGCCGACTGTTAAAAATTTGTTATCAGAGGCTGGTACCGTAGTGGCTTTAATTAAGCCTCAGTTTGAAGCAGGGCGAGCTAAAGTTGGCAAAAAGGGGGTAGTAAAAGACCCCATGGTACATATTGAGGTTATTACGAATATAGTGAATGCTAGCCAGGAATTAGGCTTTGTTCCGATCGGTCTTACTTATTCACCGGTAAAAGGGCCGGAAGGCAATATAGAATATCTGATTTATTTAGCTAATTTCCCTAATGAGATGGTCATTAATAATGACACGATTGAACAAATTGTCAAAGAGGCACATGCTAATGCAGTTTAGATAATGGAGGATTACGTGTGTTAACAATAGGATTATTCCCTAATACTAAGAAGCAGAGTGTAGGCAGTGTATTTGGATGGATGGTGCAATATTTTAAGGACCGTGGTGTAAGGGTATTGTTATCTGAAGAGACTGCACAAAAAATGGGTTATTTAGATTTAGCCTGCAGTCAGCAGGCTATGATAAACCAAATTACAATAGGTATCACATTAGGTGGAGACGGAACTTTATTGAATACGGCAAGAAAAATTGCCTCTGCGGGTATACCTATTTGTGGTATTAACATGGGACAATTGGGCTTTTTGACTGAGGTTGAATTACCTGATTTAGCCGCAGCACTGGATAAACTTATGAATGGAGATTATCAGATTGAAGAACGATTAATGCTTGATGCCAGTATTGTCCGGCAAGGCACTCCTATTCATATTTCGTCAGCCCTTAATGATGTGGTAATTTGCAAGAGTGGGGTTTCCCGCATGATTAAATTGAAATTGTATATTGATGATGACTTAACAGCCAACTATGCGGCAGATGGACTCATTATTGCTACATCTACTGGTTCTACTGGATACTCCTTGTCAGCAGGCGGGCCCATTATTAACCCAAAATTAAAAGTAATGGTTTTGACACCCATTTGTCCTCATACATTACATGCAAAATCCCTAGTGGTGTCAGAGAAAGAAGAAATTAAAGTAACAATGGTATCTCGTCAGGATGATGCTGTTTTAACGATTGATGGCCAGAACGTTTATAGTTTATTGCCTGATGATGTTGTATTAGTTAAGCGTACGCCATTTAGGGCACAATTTATTAAATTAAATGGTAGAAGTTATTATGAGACGTTGCGTACTAAATTATGGCGGGGCGAAGTAGATGGGAATTTTTAACGTAATCAGAAATTATAACAATTTCCGATTCCAAGTAAGGGCAACTAAGGCTTCAGCCTGCGCTGAGGCTTGGCCGAAGCCAAGTTTTCTTTATATAGTAAAAGCGAGGAGGGAAGTGCGTGAAAGCATTGCGCCACGCTAATATAAAAGAAATTATTGAAAACAATGTAATTGAGACACAAGAGGACTTAGCAGAAGCATTGAGTAAACAATCAATTAAGGTGACCCAAGCGACTGTATCACGTGATATTAAAGAATTAATGCTCATCAAAGTACCAGCAGGCGAAGGACGTTATCGCTATGCTTTTCCCGTGGAAAATAACACTGCTTTTTTACAACCACGTATGGAACGTATTTTTCAAGATTCTGTTGTTGGCATGGATTACAGTGCCAATATTGTGGTTATCAAAACATTGCCAGGTACTGCTCAAGCAGTAGCAGCTGCTATCGATAATACTAAATGGCCAGATATTATCGGCACTGTAGCAGGTGATGATAATATTCTAGTTGTAGTAAAACCCATTGATGCTGTATCTAGGGTAATGGCAAAATTACTTGCGTTAACACATCAGAGGTTAGGGGTGTAGAAATTTGCTAAAATCATTAGCGGTTACTAATTTTGCATTAATTGAACAGGCTATGGTAGAGTTTGATGAGGGCTTAAATATATTAACAGGGGAAACAGGGGCCGGTAAATCAATCTTAATAGATGCGTTAAGTGTTATTTTAGGCAACCGAGCTTCTGTTGATTCAATTCGTACCGGTTGTGATTTTTTTCGCGTTGAGGCAGTTTTTGATATTTCGCAGCTACTTTCAATTCATAAAATAATAGAAGATCAAGGTATTATTGTTGATGATGAGGCAACTATAATCATCAGTCGTCGTTTCTCTCGCAATGGTAAAAATACTATTCTGATTAATGGTTGTCATATTACGGTTAGTATTTTACGTCAAATTGGCGAAAAACTTGTTGATATGCATGGGCAGCATGAGAACCAGGCACTATTACGCCCAGAGGCGTATTTGATCATGCTGGATGCTTTAGATGTTAAAACCAGAGCAACACTGGAACAGTATCGCGAAATTTATGATAATTGGCTGAATTTAATCAAAGAACTATCAATATTAGAACGCAGTTCCAGGGAGCGGGCCCAACGTATTGATATGCTTAATTGGCAAACCAAGGAAATAGCTGCTGCTGAATTAAAACTTAATGAAGATGAAGAATTGGAACAGCAGATATTGGTATTAGCTAATGCTGAAAAGATTGCTAATGCAGTGAACCGTGCTTATATTTTATTAGATCAAGGTAGTAATGAGCTCAGTGGTGTTTTACCCGCTTTGTCTGAGGTAAAGCGTGAACTCGAAGTTGCTGTCCGTTATGATCAGCGGATAGAAGGACAACTAATTGGTATTAATAATGCTTTATATCAGCTAGAAGAAAGCTGTACGGATTTACGTTTATATGGTGATGACATTGAGTTTAACCCTCGGCAATTAGCTAATTTACAAGAACGTATGGATATAATTTACAAGTTGAAGAAAAAATATGGGGCAACTATTGGTGAGATATTGGCTTATCATGATCAGGCTACCCTTGAGCTCGCAGATATAAAAAATTATGATCAAAAATTTGCCAAATTGAGTAAACAGCAAGAGGAATTAGAAGATAAATTAACAAAAATGGCTAATGAGCTTGATTCCATGCGGCGGCAATCTTCCAGCGAACTAGGGGCGCAGGTATGTGGACATTTAGCTGATTTGGGTATGCCGAATGCCATTTTTATCATTGAGGTATTACCCACATCACAGTTTACTCCCAATGGTTGTAATGAAGTCTTGTTTTTATTTTCAGCAAATCCTGGCGAACAACCAAAATTGTTACATAAGATAGCTTCCGGTGGTGAGCTTTCCCGAATTGCCTTAGCAATTAAAACAGTATGTGCTGCTCGTGACGCTGCCCATATCATGGTGTTTGATGAAATTGATGCCGGTATTGGAGGGCAGACTGGGCATATGGTAGCTGGAAAAGTCGCTAAGGTAGCTTGTACCAGACAGGTATTGTGTATTACCCATTTACCGCAAATCGCTTGTATGGCTGATCGACATATTTATATAAAGAAGCAAATAGATGGCGATCGGACAAATACTATAATTAAGGTTCTGTCCAAAGATGAGCAACTAATTGAACTTACCAGAATGATTTCTGGTAATGATATAACCCAGATAGCGGTAGATAATGCTACTCAAATGTTTGAATCCGCATATTTAAAAAAAGAAAAATGGAAAAATATAACGAAAGCGTACAGTCCAGTAATACAAGATGCAAAAATTTAAGCTAACTCAAGATTGATTTTCGTACTAGTTATTTTTATTATAATCTCGAGGTTCAGTAGTACTTGATTTTTATCTGTTATTATTGTTTTCATTTGCTCTAGCGATATTTTCGTTGGAGCTTTTTTGTTTTTCAATTGCTATTTTTCATTGTGCAGTGGTATTCTTTTTCAGTAGTACGGTGAAACTGAAAAACTGAACCCGCTACATCTCTTACAATGTGGACCAGAGTGGCACATACCAAATGCACTGTCTTATCTTAATGGGTAGGGTGGTTTTTTTTGTTAACTATTGCAGGAAAAAGTTGATTTACATATAATTACAATAAGGTGATATTTTTTATTGGGGGAGATAAATATGACCAAGATACCGGCTTTTTGTGATGAGTGTGGTAAGGTTTTTTCATCAGGTTTTAATTTTAGTAACTCATTTAATATCTCTTTTGCGGGATGTCAGGCAGGACCTTGTCCATCATGTGGCGGGATGGGACATATTCCAGATGGTGTATATAATTTCATTGACAATGCAATCGAACTACTCCAGAGGCCAAATCGAACAGTTGAAGAATTAAAGATACTCGCTAATATTCTAAGAAAATCACGCATAAAAAACTCAACTATTGAACAGATAAAAGAAGAAGTGGCGACAACCGTTCCAGAATTATCACCTTTAACAAACTTCTTACCAGCAACGCGTCAAGAATTTTATACTTTTATTAGTATTATTTTAACTATATTAACCTTTATGGATAATGTTATGAAAAACGATAATAAAACCAAAACCGAGGTTCAACAAGTGGTTAATTATATATATCAGCAGGATATCCGATTTGATAATAATGTTATATTAAAGAAAAAAATAGGACGAAACCAAACATGCCCATGTGGAAGTGGTATTAAGTATAAGAAATGTTGCGGATTTAATTAAATGAAATAATAATGCCTTGATATATTTAAATGGAATGAGTCTGAAAAGTATAAAAAATCTTAGCCGTCTACCACTGCAGGCAGACGGTATTTTCTCGTTTATAATATGGAAAATAAAGTTTATTTGAGAACTCTAGTTTGACAAATTTTGCAGATTCTAATGTTTATAATGTCAATATATAAAGAAAAAATTATTATATAGGGTTTTATATTCAAATTGGAAAGTACCCAGTAAAAACCTCCCTATATATATCATTGAAATTTATTTTGTTCTTCCTATTTAGGTAATGGAATATGAATATTTGCTGTCGCTTCGTGGGAGCTGATGGACTGAAAAACTTCACATTACTCCAGGTTAACCACAATAAGTTGATGAAATAGGAGGTTATTATGAACAATAAAATGAGAAGTATTGAAATGAAAAGTATTCAAACAAAACTTACGGTTACTATTCTTACCATTTTTTTAGTTGCGATGAGCGTGTTGGGCGGTCTTAATTATTGGAAAGCACGGGAAATTATTGTCGAGACCACTACTAGTAACATTGAAAAAATAGCGGTGAGCGCTGCTGATGATATTGCCAATTGGTTGAAAATAAGCCAGTCAGAACTAGTAGGAATGTCACTAACACCAGTGGTTCAAAACGGTAATTCAGAGGACATTGTTCCTTTCCTAGCCGGTATAATGAAAGAAAATACTCATTTTGGATCATTAGGCTTTATTGCCCCAAATGGTATTTCTCATGATTCGGCAGGGAAAACAGGTAATCTTAAGGAACGGAGCTACTTCCAAAAAGCAATTGGAGGACAGGCGTCTATTGGAGATCCGGTGATATCATTAGCTACTGGTAAACTAGTATCCGTTGTGGCTGTGCCGGTTAAAGCTAATGGTAAGGTGATAGGGGTATTATTCGGAGCGATTAATTTGGATGAAATCTCCAAGAAAGTGTTGGACATAAAGGTAACTCAAACGGGTTCCGCTTACGTACTACAGAGTGATGGATTGATTATAATTCATGACAACAAGGATATGGCAATGAAGATCAATGGCCTGCAGGATAGTAGTCTTCAACCTGAACAGAAACGAGCTGCAGAGAAGATGGTAAGAGGCGAGAAAGGGGTTGCCTATTATTCATATAAGGGTGACGAAAGGATGGTGTCTTTTGCACCTGTATCTGGCACTGGCTGGTCGCTAGCAGTGGTGGCACCCATGGGAGAAGTAACTGGTGTACTATCAGTATTGACCACGATATCCATGACAACCATTGTTGTAGTGCTAGTTATCTCGGCACTAGGTGTGGTATGGTATGCTCGTCGTATCGCCAGACCCATTCAGGCATTAGAGGCAGCTGCCACACGCATTGCTGATGGAGACATCTCACTTATCAAGTTAAATATTGTTTCCAATGATGAGATTGGACGTTTGGGTCAGGCTTTTGAAAAAATGACTGAGAATTTGCGGACGTTAATTCAAAAAATTACTCAGGCTACTAATCAGGTAGCCGCCTCCTCGGAAGAATTGACCGCAAGCGCCGAACAGTCAGCTCTGGCCGTAAATCAAGTAGCCGAGTCAGTTAGTGGTGTAGCACAAGGTGCAGAAAGACAATTAAGGGCAGTGGTCGAAACAGCCGCCGTGCTAGAGCAGCTGTCATCTGGTATTCAGCAAGTCGCTGCTAATGCCAATCAGGTAGCTGGCAATTCATCTAGAGCAGTTGAATCAGCAAAAGAAGGTGATAAATCTGTTGAAAAGGCTGTTAACCAAATGGCTCACATTGAACAGACTGTCAACAATTCTGCACAAGTCGTTGCTCATTTGGGCGAGAGATCGAAAGAAATTGGACAGATTGTAGACACTATCTCAGGAATTGCTGGACAGACAAATCTACTTGCACTTAACGCTGCTATTGAGGCCGCAAGAGCTGGAGAACAAGGTCGTGGTTTTGCAGTAGTAGCGGAAGAAGTTCGTAAGCTGGCAGAACAGTCACAAGAAGCAGCAAAGCAAATTGCCAAACTAATAGGTGAAATTCAAGGGGATACCGACAAAGCTGTTGTGGCCATGGATGAGGGGACCCGTGAGGTTAAAGTGGGAACAGAGGTTGTCACTACAGCAGGTCGTGCATTTAAGGATATTGCGACAACTATAGCGCGTGCATCTGATCAAGTGAAGGAGATTTCTGCAACTATGCAGCAGATGGCCAGTGGTAGTCAGCAGATTGTAGCATCTGTGAAGAGAATCGATAAACATACTAAAATAGCTGCTGCAGAATGCCAGACGGTATCGGCGGCCACTGAAGAACAATCCGCAACGATGGAAGAAATCGCCGTTTCCAGCCAAGCACTAGCCACAATGGCGGAAGATTTGGCGCAGGCTGTCAGCAATTTTAAAATTTAAGGATGTTGAGGTCAATGACTAAAGAATAGATGATTTGTTGTGAGGAAAGAATATGATCCTTATTAGCCGTCTTACCTTTCAGGGTGAGACGGATTTTTCTTATTTATAATGGAAAAATAAATTTTATTAATAACTCTACTTCGACGCAATTTGCATAAATTTATATATAATAAATAATGTTGGAAATGATAGAAAAGAGTGAATGAGTGTTGTCATGGAAAATTTACAATGTAAGATAGAGCGCTTGAGGCAAGAAATGCATGTAACGACAATCGCAAAGGGCATATCACATCCAGACGTTTTAAGGGCTAGTCAGGGAATGGATGAAGTAATAAATGAATTATTTACAGTAGAACTGATGTAAAAGGCTGGATACAGAAGAGGATATTATAAAAAAAGGTCGAAAAAATCATATAATGAAATAGTTAGGCAAACCTTCCTAAAGGGAGGGACGCAAAGCCGTGGGTCTAAAGACATTTTAGTCTATGATTGCCAGGTTGCATCAATTACTCTATGTGATGCTATCTGGTGTTTTTTTATTTCTATATAATAAAAGGAGGCATTATTATTATGAATGAAGCCGAGGTCCAATGTGAGATGAGCAAGGATGAACTTGAAGAATTTATTATGACTATACCTCAAATCTTAAAGGAACTTGAAGAATGTGTTTTAGGGGAAAAAGATGATTAATAATCTACATAGATTTTAATGTAGATTATTTTTAAAATGTAAATTAGAGTTGTTTAAGTGCAAGAATGGCATTAAAAAGTAGTCGCACATGGAAAACAGCTTGCTGAAAAGTCGTAAGTATAGATTTTATTACTGCTTTATGCGGCATGACTAGGTACAATCTCTGAGTGAGTTAGCCGCATCAAGAGTGTTTATGTACATTATCATGTAAAAAAATGCCCGGCTTAGTTGCCGGGCTGAGTGGAAGGTAATTAATAAAGGAAACTATTGTTATATTTATGGAATTAAAATACATTTATGTTGGCATAAATATAATCTGGAGTTATATCCAATTTATACTTTGAACTGCGCAAACAAGAGATTGCGCTTTATTTTTCGCCAAAATACTTAAAAATCAAATTGCTAATTAATATACGCTCAAAACCCCAGAATAATCACTTAAAAATTCGGGAATCTTTAAATTAGAGAATTAAATAGTGACATATTATGTAATTAAAAAATAATGTGCTAAGGGGTGATGACAACAGCATGGCAAATATTAAGTACCGTTCCATATTAGGAGTGTGTATCGCTGTATTGATTATCGCATTCTGTTTTTCACCGCAATTTCGTACTATTTATGGTCTTCCGCCTCATATACGCATTATTGAAGGAGAAATCGCCTCATTTAACGTAAATTTTCCTTTAACACTAACTATTAATCCAGAGTTTGGACAAAGTATTAGAGCTCAGTCACCTATGCCAAGTTATGCTCTATCTCGACCAGTATTTTTAGAAACACTTAAACTAGGAAATACTATGGTACAATTCAAACTTCTCGGAATTGTACCGATAAGAACGGTTCAAGTAGATGTCTTACCTTCCATGAAATTAGTTCCGGGAGGCAATTCAATTGGTGTAGTATTACATTCTCGTGGCGTTATTGTAGTTGGCAATTCCCCGATTAATATTGCGGGCGGAGGGGTAGTGACTCCAGCCAAAGATGGAGGTATTAATATTGGAGATGTTATTCTAAGTATCAATGGTATTGCAGTACAAAGCGATAGCCAAGTAGCAGAGGTTATTGATAATAGTGGCAAAGAAGACGGTATGCTAGATATAATTTTAAAACGTGGTGATAAACAAATTAGTATTAGTATAAAACCAGTATTATGTGATGATACAAAACGTTATAGAATTGGGCTATTTGTACGTGATAGTGCTGCTGGTGTAGGAACACTAACTTTTTATGATCCTAAATCTCAAGCTTATGGTGCATTAGGACATATCATTACAGATAGTGATACCAATCAGCCAATTGATTGCGAGCAAGGGAAAATTGTGGCTGCAAAAGTATCAGGCATACAACATGGCCTTAGAGGTCAGCCAGGTGAAAAAATTGGTGTATTTATTGACGAAGATCAATTATTGGGTAATATACAGAAAAATACCAGATTTGGAATATATGGAAAGTTGACGGCTGATATTCCGAATGAACTATATCCAGAAGCAATATCAGTGGCTTCTATGAATCAGATTCAAATTGGCAATGCGGAGATGTTAACAGTGGTAAATGGGCAGGCTATCGAACGGTTTAGTATTGAAATTCAGAAAGTAAATTTACAAGAATCACCGGAAGGTAAGGGGTTAGTCATAAAAGTGACGGATCCAATTTTACTGGAGAAAACAGGCGGTATAGTACAAGGTATGAGCGGTAGTCCTATAATTCAAAATGGTAAGTTAGTAGGTGCGGTAACACATGTTTTTGTTCATGATCCGACAAGAGGATATGGATGTTTTATTGATTGGATGCTTATGGAAGTGGGGGCAATTCCTAAAAATGAAAATAAAATAACCAGAAAACTCTTCACGTTTTCTGGTTATCCCTTGTTAAAATGTGCTTAAATGCGCATTAATGCTGAATTATTACTATGAAAAAATGCTTTAAAAAAGGGCGATGATTGCAAATTAGATTGCAACCAGCATTTTTTTTGATAGTTAAAGGGGGTTATTAATGTTCAAAAATAATTAAAATTATGGCAAGGGAATGTTATTTTGATATTGAAATTTTATACATACAAAAAAGAACCAGCCATTAATTTGAAAGCTAAGTGCTTTAATATTCGGCATTGACAGGCTGACTACCGTGTCACAAACGTGTCTTTGATATGTCATAATGGACCGTAGTATAATACAAAATGAAATGAGTGTGAATTAAAAACCGCTTACAATTGTAGGCGGTTTTTATGTTGGTAAATGTCGGGAAAAAAATAAAGGAATTATTTACCTTTTATCGAAGTGTATAAAAAATATTAAAAGGATGTGAAAAAAATGATTCCTGTATTTAATAAGAATGGTAAAACAATTGCTTGGTTAAAAGATAGCATTGTCTTTGCTAAAGATGGGAGTAAAGCCCTAGCGTTTATTGAGCAGGAGAATATCTTTAGTTACAGCTCAAAACATCTTGGGATATTCCAGAATGGTTATTTTAGAGATAAAAAAGGAGATGCTATCGCGTTTATTAAAGGTGCATCTGGTGATCCTTTCCCTCCAAGACCTGCAATACCACCTTTCCCTCCAAGACCATGTATTCCTCCGGAACCACCTACGCCATCAGTACCGTCAGTGTCAGCAAGAGCTTCACTAGCATGGTCACAAACAGATTGGGAAGCATATATAAATGGAGATGGTTAATCAGTTATTTAGAAAGTACTAAATATTAGCGAGAGTATCCGCCCTTAATGGGCGGTTTTATTTATGTTTAAATACAAGAGAGGTGTGTACTATGAAAGCGTATTGCCTCTAAGAAAGATGAGTATATCATGACATTAATGGTTGTAAAGCTGATGCAATCTATTGTAGTACAGACCTGTTTTGTGTGTCATATAAACGCACGGACGAGAATGATTATAAGCAACTGATGGGGGAGAGTGAGCCAAAGGGATATAAGAAGAATGGGAAATTTTTTCAGCCAAAGTATCTGGTAATACATATATATGTGTAAGTTTAACTAAAGATAATAAAACGTTAATTCCTTGTGCCAGCACTTTGGACATACAAAACCTTAGGGCCAGCGTTTCTGGAATAGATAGGCTTCATACGTTGTCTCATTGACATATTTTCGCTGAAATTTAAATAAACTCAGATGATCCACCTTTACCATAATACCACCCTACCCAACCGAACTGGGTTCTTGTATAGATGTCCACGAATTGCACAAAATAGCGATATGTTCGATGGCACTTACCATGTGCTAAGCTCTGAGGGTTTAGTTTAGAAGCAACAATTTAGCAAGATATATCAAAATGTAAGGAAGGAGTTACTATGAGTAATCAAGTACTATTATGGGCCATGGTAATTATTCCGTTGCTGAGTCTTTTCTTAATGAAGAAAGAAGATATTAGACGATACATACCCGCTGGATTATTTAGCTCATTCTTGCTTGTAATCTTACAAGAAGTAGGGGTTGCAAATAGTTGGTGGTATTTTCGAGAAACTATCTACCCTTTAGCTGTTTTTACACCTTTCACTGAGTCGGTTGACCTAATAATACCGATGTGGGTTTTAAAATATACCTATGGACGATTTTGGCACTATATTTTATTTGAAATCGTTGGAAATGTAGCTTTTTTCTTTATTATTCTCCCTTGGTTTGCCAGCAGAGGGATTATGAGTTGGCCAGCTTATGCTGGGTTAATAGCATTTATTTTCTCAACGGTAATAAATTTGCTTGTGTACCGTTTCCATATGTGGCAGGAAGATGTCTTCGGTTGTTCGGAGAAAACTGAGGCTTCGGTGGCCTTGTGACCAGCGGCCTCTAAACCATTACCCAAAGACCCAAAAGATAAGGATGACGATTTTTAAGTCCGACATAATAGCACGTCTTAAGTCGTATGAATAGGGCGGTTTTCTTATACCTGAAATTTACAATCATATTTTCCTTTGATATTGAGAAATCTATTTATCAAAGGAGTTGATACAATTGTCAGATTTAGAAGATATATTAAAGAGCATTGAAGAATTACGGAATAAGCTTAACAAATTGACGGATGGACTAAAGTTAACAGATCCGGAAGTTGTATCATCTAGTCAGATGTTAGACGCGCTACTAAATGAATACCAAAAACTTATGAAAGAAAAAATAAACCACTCGTAATTTGAGTGGTTTTCTTATAACTAAAAACAGAAGGTACGCTACGCATGCTACTACATTGTAATAATGAACTACAAATATAGGCGTTTTTTTGTATGCAAAAAACCACGCCTTGGTGAAGCGTGGTTATAAAAGGGAAGTATATTTGGTTTGGCTGAGTTTGGTGGATAGCTTAGAAAAATTATAAACAAGTGGAAGAATCGTCATCACAACAGCAGAAAAATAACAAGAGGATGATTATTATAATAATAAAGCCGCCACCGCGGCCGTTTCCAAAACCGAAGCCCATAAGTATTCCTCCTTTATCGTAGATTAATATAGTATATGACAATTGATACAGGAGGTGTGTATCATGTCGCCGGTGATAATTCATTATTTTAATAAAGCAAATAGATAGTTGTAATTACTATGATTGGCTTTATTTATGTCCAATTATAAACGAGGTGTACCATGACAAAAGTATTTTGTGACAAAAGAGAGTGTTTATATTGTAAAATATTATAAAAAATTGGATATACTAAATGTAAGGCTAGATAAGGAGGCACTGTATGAATAAAGAACATATCGATGAATGGACAGAGTTAAATAAATTCGTCCAAAAACTATCCGACGAAGATCGGCAAAAATTATACCAAGAATTGAAACGTTCAGGATCAATTGAAAACCCTATTAAATATACCGAAACACATCTTGAGGGTGGTATAGAAGATGTTATGGAAGAAGAAAATGATGATAAAATAAGTGTATCTGAATAGAATACGAATGGCTGATGGAAGTAAAAAGTAAATGTAATTTTAAGCCGTCCAATAAGGGCGGTTTTATTATATCCAAAATAATAAGAGAGGTATGTACTGTGACATATTGCGATGATACCGAGTGCCAGTAGTATAATAATGTATTTGCTGTAATTAATATTTAATATAATTGTAATAAATTGATTGTATAATTAAAATCAATTTTATTGAGGGCGATATATGTAATGTTATTTTTTGAGTTGGAATTTTGTTAGTATATTAATTGCACGTTGATTGCAGGGGATGGATGCATCATAAAGAAAATATAGATTGTGGAATGGGAAGCGGGGGCAGGTATTTTGAATGATGTTTTATTAGAAAAAGAAATATTTAGTTGGGATGAAAAAGATCTAAGGTTTATATCAGCGATTGCAAGAGGGGCAGGCCCTGAATTTGGATTTTAAGAGGCTTATATTTCTAAAACGCTGGTAAAGCAATATAAACACCTTGGTATTTTTACAGTTAGGTCAACACTTAATAAAAAAGGTATTAAAATAATGAAATTTCTGCAAAAAAAATAGTTTCGTGATAGTTTAAGCGTCCTACTTACGGGGTGCTTTTTTATACCCACAAAGGAATTTCAAAGAAAATTGTTAGATATTGACAGAAAGTGATGTGTATTAATGAGATAATGGAAATGTTTATTATAAGCACAGCAATTTGTATCGGTATTATAATTACATTGTATTGATTGGATATTGCTGGATATAAAGAAGATAAGTCTGAAGATTATTATAATCGTGAGCCATAAGGCTCTTTTCCTTTTATACAATTACAAACGAGGTGTATTATGACAAAAGTATTTTGTGACAACAGATAATGTTTTATTATGTTACACCTGAGTGTGTAGCAAGAGAGATGGCATACGAGTGAGGGGGGTGTACTGCTTATCGGAGGCTTAAGAATGATACGCCTTTGGGATATAATCGTTTGTTATGTCTATTATGTAATAATTGGCAGGATTTTAAATGAAAATGACAAATATACTAGATAGAAAGGTGGTTATATAAATGAATAATCGACATTCTATCTGTCTTAAATGTAAAAGCGGTAATTTGACTGTAAAAATGAAAAAAGAAAGAACTATATTGTCGTCGTTATTTGTATGGCTGTCAGGGAGTGGGATATTACTATTTATTCTTGGATTAATCCTTATAATTTTAGTTCCCGACGATCAACCTATTACAAGCCTTAGCAATGATGATTTAGGCTATATAATTACAGTGGTAGGTATGATAATAGTTTTTCCTTATGTATTTTATAGGAATCGTACAGTGAGTGTAAAAAAATATAACTGTATAGAATGTGGATATAAATGGAAATATGAAATTAAAAAAGAGCTTTAAAGCTCTTTTTCTTTTTACATAAATACAAGAGAGATGTGTATTATGAAAGCCTATTGCCCTGAAGTAAGTTATGAGCACCATTTTAGCTGGCAATCGTCTGGGTGGGAAGCTAAGTATACGGTTAAGACAGATAAATTATTGTTTTTGTTTTAGGGAACGATTAGAACTACAAGAGGAAATTAAATAGTGAACAAGGTATGTTCCAACGATACAGGTGGCCCATTTTACGATTGGCCATAAAGATGATTTCAAAGCGCCAATGTTAATCACAATAATTTCTTCATGCCGAGCTAGTAAAAGAAGCAAAAATACAAAGCTAATGTTTAATTTCTTAATCATTACCATATACCTGCCCCAAATATTTACTGGAATTTCCTTGATAGACTATCTTTCAGCAGTTTCTTCAGTTGCCTTATTGGTAACAGCGATAATAGGACAGCCAATTTTTCGCATAATTTTTTACCCGTAATCAAGTTCTTCAATAATACGCTCCATATTAGCATAGGAGGTAGATTGGTGTAACCCCATTGTCCTCAGGCGTTCTTTACGTATTTCAAATAGTAGGGACGGTTTGATCATAAGTACGACAATTTTATGGGGGCCACCTGAAAAAGCTCTAGTGTTGGTGGAATTTCTTTGATCAGGGGTACATTGACAGCTTTGATGCCTTTATGTGCCAGATACATGCATAATGGAGTTTTGGATGCTTGCGAAACGCCAGTGACGACAATGTTGGCTTGGAGGAGTCCGCGAGGATCTTTACCATCATCAAATTTTACGGCAAATTCGATAGCATCAATTTTGGCAAAATAGGCTTCATCTACTTTGCGAATTAATCCTGTTTCGTTGCGTAGGGTATTTGAGAGAGTATTGATAATGCATTGCAGACCCCATAATGTCTACATTGGGAATCCCTAAGGTTTTGGCAGAGGATTCTAAAGCGCCTTTTAAATCAGTACGCACCAAAGTATACATAAATGGATATGTGCCTTTAGAGCTACAACGGAATTTTAGTAAAGATGCTGCAGTGAGCATTGAGTATCATGCTGGTGGCCGTGAAAAAGGTGTAGAAGCAAAATATACTCGTAGAATTGATAATTTATTTTTATTGTTTTAAAACGTCCCTGGGTGATGACAAATATAGTTCAATGTAGTTATCCACAAAAGCCACTATCAGGTCATTGATAGGGAGGGGATCTTTTTAAATCCGGTACATCAAACGATCATAATAAAAAATTCATAGTCATTTGGTAATATAGAGCGATTATGGCAACAAAGGCACGAAATAGCACTCGAAAAAGGAATATCACATCCAGAGGCTTTAAGGGCTAGTCAGAGGCTGGATGAATAAAAATTCGGAGGTGATAACATGTACCCAAGAAAACAAGCAATCCTTGATTTCATTCGCGAATATCCGCGCAAATACCCACCGACTGCGCGAGAAATTGCTGCGGGTATGGGGCTTAAGAGTAGCGCGACGGTTCATGAGCATTTGAATACGTTGGTTAAGATGAGATTGTCGAGCGCAGGTCTGATAGCCCTAGGTGTATAGTGTTGACTGAGAAGCGTCTGTAATGGATGGCTTTTTTATTTGTCCAAATTAAATATAAAACTTATGCGATTTTAAGAAAATGTTAATTATTATACAGTATTATAAAGCTAATAGCAGATGCTATTTAAATGAACGGAGGTTGTTAATAATGAAAAATATAATTAAAAAAATAGCCATTTTCTCAATGGTAGGTATGATGCAATTAGGTCTAGGTATATCAGCAATAGAAGCTTCACCGCTACATGATAACTCAGCTCCAATGCAGCAACAATATAATAGGGAGCAAGGGCCACAAGAAGGAAAACGTTTTGAACATGGGGCACAAGAAAGAGAACGTGCTGAAAACGAGCGACATGAACGAGAAATGAAACGGCGTCCACACGAAACAAGAAAACAGTGGCACGAACGACAGATTCATGAAAATGAACGCCATGAAAGAGCTTTACA